>Ga0209542_10011490_pt1 | contig 15697 bp, 13 predicted proteins | sample RifCSPhighO2_01_FD_184028 | JGI IMG/M metagenome (GOLD analysis project Ga0209542, IMG submission 184028) | Soil microbial communities from Rifle, Colorado - Rifle CSP2_plank highO2_0.1 (SPAdes) (version 2) | ecosystem: Environmental > Terrestrial > Deep subsurface > Rock core/Sediment ... | reverse complement strand
CGTCCGGCTCCCGCCGTGGTCCTGCGGCTCTGGGCATATTTCATGCCTCCGCCAAATCCCGCTCCTGCTGCCACTACTGCCACCAATATGGTAATTAGTAGGTTTTTATTCAACTTACTCACCGCCTTTCCTGCCCTCGATATTAATTGCTTTGCCTGAAAAACCGCTGTAATTACTCATATCTCAGGGCTTCAATCGGCTGCAGACCGGCCGCCTTTCTGGCCGGATACCAGCCGAACAATATGCCGATTCCCCCCGACACCCCGATGGCCAGAACTACGGCCATAGGCGAGATGGTAAACGGCAGGCCCAAGCGGCCGGCCAGTAAATAGGACACCCCAATTCCTGCCCCCATGCCTACTACCCCGCCGGTCACCGTCAGCATGATCGCTTCAATCAAAAACTGGGTAATGATAATTTTCTTTTTAGCCCCCAGGGCTTTTCTTAAGCCTATCTCCCGCGTCCGCTCGGTCACCGTCACCAGCATGATGTTCATAATCCCGATCCCCCCTACCAGCAAGCTGATAGCCGCGATACCGCCCAGTAGCGTGGTAAACGTTCCCGTCACCTGCGACGCGGTATTTAATATATCGTTTTGGGAAAAGATCACAAAGTCGGCTTGCGTCGGATCCGTCAGTTTGTGGCGATTAAGCAGCCAATACCCTACTTCGTCTTGCGCGACCGTCATCACTTCGGCGCTCTTAGCCTCAACCACGATTGAGCTTAAGTAGGTGGACCCGAACAGTTGTCTTTGAGCCGTAGTCAGCGGCACGTAAATCGCGTCATCCGGGTTATTAAACCCCGTGCCGCCCTTAGATACCGTGACTCCCACCACCCGCAAATTCTGTCCGTTTATACGAATAGATTGACCAATAGGGTCTGCCCCGTCGCCGAACAAATCAGCCGCCGTCTGGGGGCCCACCACCGCTACTTTACCCATACTGCTCACGTCCCGGTCGGTAATAAATACCCCGCTGGTCAGAGACACCTTGCGGATTGTTTGATATTGCGGGTACACTCCGATTACCTGGGTATTGGTATTGTTTCTGCCCGCGGTTACCTGGGCCCGCCGTGCCAGCTCCGGCGACACTCCCACAATAGTGGTTATCTCCGCTGCGTTTTCCATGGCTTTATAATCCTCCATGGTCAGGGTGGTTCCTCCCCCAGCCGCCCCCCGCACTGCCCCCGCGCTTTGCCCGGAGGGGATGATGGTCAGCAAATTGGCTCCCAAAGATTGGATCTGGTTTTGGACCGCTGTCTGGCTGCTCTGCCCCAGGGAGATAAGTGAAATTACACTCCCGATCCCGATGATGATGCCCAAAACCGCCAACCCCGTCCGCATTTTATTGAGCGTCAGTGAATCCGCACATTCCCGAACTAGCTCACCGATGTCCATTTCTTTTATCCCCCACAATCTTGCCGTCTCTTAAACTAATCGTCCGTTTGGCATGCCCGGCAATGTCCAACTCATGGGTGATCATCACGATGGTATGCCCCTCCCGGTTTAGTTTCCCAAAAATATCCATGATCTCCTCCGCCTGAGCCGAAGCAATGTTCCCGGTGGGCTCGTCGGCCAGAATCAGCTTAGGGTTATTAACCAGAGCCCGCGCGATGGCCACTCTCTGCTGCTGCCCGCCGGATAGCTGATTGGTAGTGTGCTCCATCCGGTCAGATAGGCCCACCATGGTCAGAAATTTCTTGGCCGTCTCCATTCGCTTTCCCATAGGCACTCCCGCGTAGCGCATCGGCAGGGCCACGTTTTTTAGGGCCGTGGTCCGGGGCAGCAGGTTAAATGCCTGAAACACAAAACCAATTTTGCGGTTGCGGATATCCGCCAGTTGGTCGTCGGATAGTTTAGACACTTTTTCTCCGTCCAGCGTGTACTCGCCGCTTGTAGGTAGATCCAGCGCGCCCAATATATGCATGAGAGTGGACTTCCCCGAACCCGACGGCCCGACAACGGCCACCCACTCGCCGTCGGATATCTCAAAGCTCACATTAGCGAGAGCCGCCGTTTCCACCTGGCCGGTTTGGTATACCTTGGATACGTGGCTCACCGTGATCATAGTTTTACCTGGTAATCCTCACCGCTCCGCCGCCCCCGCCAAAATTCCTATTTCCTCCGCCAAACCCTCCGAATACCGATGGGGTTTGCGTCTGGCCGCCGCTGTTAGTGTTTCTGGCCACCGTCGCTGTCACCACCGCGTCGCCCTCGGACAATCCGGACACTATTTCTATTTGCGTATCCGAGGCCAGCCCGGTTTCCACCGTTACTTCCTGCACTTGGCCGTTTTTCATGACCTGGACTGCGGACTGGCCGTTTTGGGTAGTCACGGCCGAGACGGGGACAATCAGCACATCGGATTTGATCTCCGTGATGATGCTGGCCGAGGCCGCCATATTCGGCAAAATACCTAAGCCTTCGCCATCCAAAGCAATCACCGTCGGATAAGTGGTTACTCCGGAGGACACCGCGCCCACCGTGTCCACGCTGATCACCTTACCGGTGTAGGTTTTGTCAGGCAGAGCGTCAAAAGTTACCGTGGCCTTATCCGTGGAGGTTACTTTGCCCGCATCCACCTCCGTCAGACTCAGGGTCACCGTGATCGGCGCTTTGGTGACTATGTTGGCAATTTTTTGCCCTGTACTGCTCCCTGCAATTACCATGCCGGGCAGCAGTGACAAACCGGTTACGGTCCCGGGTATTGGGGCATAAATAGTCGGCGAAGATTTAAGCATGGATAGATACGCACTGCTCAGTGACGTTTGGGCTTGGGTGATGGAGTTTTGACCGTTCAGATAGTCCGCCTCGGCCGCCTTCCAGTCGGAATTTTGCTGGATATACGTCGGGTCGTCAGGGGCCAAATTTCTGGCCACCGCGTCATTAATCAGTTTCTGGTTGGCGGCAAACATCGAGCTGTTTAAGGAGTACAGGCGCGACCTAGCCGATGCCAGGCTATTTTTGGCACTTTGATAGGACGCCAGGGCCTGCATGTAAGCCTGGCGGGAAGTTTGGTCCGGCTCCAGCACGGCCAGCGCCCCCCCGGCCTTCACCATATCCCCGTTTTTAACCAGGACGCGGCTGACCACTCCGCCGGCCGTGGTAGTCACGCTGGCGTTGTTGGCCGTGGTTACCGTCCCCGATCCCGTGACCGTCACCACCAAAGTCCCCATTTCTGTCGCCTGGGTCTGGTACTCAGGTTGGGCCGCAGCCCGGGCCGCCCAGCTTTTATACCCCCACCACCCCACAGCAACTATTACGACCAAAATAAGGGCCTTTTTAGCCCGTGACAAACCCCAAAACTTTTTCATGATGTTTCCCATCATACCAAAAAGCTACTCCTGGTCCTCAATAATCAAGACTCTACTCCCCCCACCTGAAATTCCCCTGAATCATCACACACCGGGTGTGTGAAGGCTAAAGGCTGTGGGACTTTGCCAATTCGTTCCTGGAAGCTCTTTGTGCCAGCTCTTCCATCGTTTCCCCAAACGCCTTTTCCAAGTCCACACCGTACTTATCGGCGATTATTATCACAGCCGCTAGGCAGTCTGCCAGCTCGTGCTTCAGTTTTTCATCCAAGTTGTCTACTTCCCGCAGTCCGTCTTTAGCCATGGTTAGTTTTACCAGTGCTCCCACATCGGCGGCCAACGCTTTCGCGTATTCGCCACGCGCCCACGCATGGCCCAACCGCCTTTTATCTGACTCTTCATATAGTTGCGTAATCTCCTTGACCCTGGCAATTATTTGTTGAAAGTCCATAGTTTCATTTTATTCTTTTGTTTTGTCGTTGTCGCAGATAATTGCTTCTGGTAGACACTTTCTTTCCCGATTCCTGCTCCAGGTTCACCCTGGCATCTCCGGCAATTTTCCCGCCCTTTTTTGTCGCCGTCTTGTTTTCATCAAATCCTTGGGCATTCTTGTTTACGGTAATTTCTTTGGTCGACGCCTCTCCCAGCATGGAAAAAATCAACTCCAGGTCGTTCATGTGGTCCCGCAGGTTCTCTTTTTGTAAACCCTTGAACTTTTTGTATTCGGCCGGGGTCATGTCAAAGGTGGCCTTGGAGATTTCCGCCGTCAAAATAGCGTATTCCCGCTCGCCCTTGACTTCCCGGTTTTTCCATTCCTCAGTCAGCTCTTCCCGGATGGCGATCCCCCGTACCCTCTTTTCAATCCAGGCATCGGAGTAACCCTTGGCTTTGTATAACGCCCTAGTCCTTTTGGTCCCCAACTCCGGGTCTTCTATCTCCTGCACCCGCTCGTAACCCACCCTGGCCAACCACCGCTTAAACGGTTCAGCCTTTGGCGAGGGGATAGCCTGAATAATGCGAAAAAGTGTTTCAGTGTTTGCACAATCCGTTTCGCGCATTCTTCCATCCGGAGACACTAGCTTCAACTGTACGATTTTCTCGTACACTTCATTAAACCCTTCTTTTTCAAGTTTTGTTTTCAAGTCACTCCAATATCGCCGGGGGATACTGCTATCAGTAAGAGAGGCCACCACGTCGATCACCGAAAACCACCACTCGTTATTGTGGACTATCCTGCGAATACCCCTGCTTCTAAATACCACAATTCCCGCTTCCACCCATTCACCTTATACCAAACAATACCCGAAGTCAACAAGATTAATTAGCTCTGAACAGCTCGATGTCCCGGTTCAGGGCCGTGCTCCAGTTACAGGAAATGTCGTTTCCCGCTTACTTTGAAGCCAAGATATGCAAAAACTCCAATGTGTTCACAATCTGAATATTCTTGTAATTTTTCAGGGATAGTAAATCTTCGTCCTCGGAAATTAAATAGTCAGCTGCTGCCCTCTCGGCAGTGGCAATAAATATATTATCTTTTGGATCTCGGGACACAGGCGAAATTTTAGATATCTCTACCACTGGTGCCCTGCCCAGTAGACCGATTACAGTTTCCAGGTCCAGGTTAATATCGGTCTGGAATTTTTTGACAATTTCAGGCCGATGGAGCACCTCTAATATTTCTTTGACAATCGGCCGGGAAATTACTAACTGGTATCTATTATGATGCCTAAACACTAACTCACCCCACCTCCCGTGAGGATTTATCAGGCTGCGCACAAACACCACGGTATCAAAAACCACTCTAAGCATGGGCTGATCGCACCGCTTTCACCGCCTTGTCTATGGTCAAGTTTATTTCTCGTTCGCTCCTGGATTTTGCAGTCTTACGCACCTTGCTGAAGTGGTCATAAAGACTCTTCAACCAATCCGAACCGCTGGCAGTGTCGGAAATCCTCACAGGCTTTATCCTTAACTCGCCCTCTACCATACTCACTTGTAATAAACTTTCCGCCTCAATCCCTAAACGTTCCCTAAACTGGGCCGGAATGGTGATTTGTCCGCTTCTCAATGATTTAACAATCTGTGTCATAAAATACTCACATTAATGTAACTTACACAATTACATTATCACATTAGGTGGTATTCGTCAATTAGTTATCTTGAAAAAGCTCAATATCCCGGTTCAAGGCCGTGCTCCAGTTCCCGGCAATGTCGTGGTTGTCACCCGGATAGCTGTAAAAATAGTGCTCTTTATTGTTCTCCACAAACCTGCCTACCACCATCTGTCCCCACTCATATGGCACTGATTCATCATTAGTCCCATGGTGGATGTTTACCGGCGCCTCCACCAGATTCACATTATCAAACGCCGAAACCTGTTCATATTCCTGGGGTGTGAATAGCATCGCCAGTTCCCGCTGAAATCTCTCCCGTCGCTCGCGCCTGGCCGGGGTATCGGCGTTCCGCCTGGCAAAATACATATATGACTCCGGAAAATCCCGCACTGCAGGAGCCCACAATGTCGCCGCTTGCACACAATTCGGACACACCTCCAGCACCCTCAAAGTCACGTCTCCCCCCATCGAATGCCCGTACATATATATCCTGCTTTCATCGGCATTGTCCAGTTTTCTGACCCCGGCCAGCAGATTCATTACATCCACCGCATAGTTGATTCTGGACGTCAGACTGCCCGCTTCGCCTTCGGACTTGTCATGCCCCCGGTAATCGGGCTTAACTACCAAAAACCCGGCGTTAGCAAAATACGCGCTGGTATTTATATACGAGTTCTCCACCGAATATACCTCCGGCTCAATATATCCGTGGTTGACTACCACTACCGGCCACCCGTTATCCGGCATCCCTTGTCCTGAGCCTGCCGAAGGATTCGGTACGTTCATTAACGCATACTCCTCCAGGCCGTCCGAGAAAAACGACACCACATAAGACACGAATCCTCCCGTCTCTCTGACTCTCCTCTCTATCTCAATCTGGGAATCATAAGACCTCTCCCGCATGCTCCGGATCAGATACGGGTTGGTTTTCCTCACCTCCGCGCCGCTTTCCGTGCTCGTTCCTCCCCAGTCCGGCAAGACCTCCGCCCGCAGCCTTGTGGTCAGCCACCACACCCCCGCGGCCACCACCGCTATCCATCCCAAGGTCATCAGCACAAGCCAGATTTTTTTCATTGTAAAAGTATACCAGACAGCCTCCGGTATTTCCGGAAGCTGTCTTTTTTGGGGTCTGGTAGCCTACCTCATCATGTGGCCTCTCCCGTATCCCGGGCCGGCCAGATATTTGAGGTCGATCCCGTTTTGGTCAGCCCATTTTTGTAAGGCCTCCCGCTCAGCCTGCATCTTATCCTGCATCTCCTGGCGTTTGTTCACGATCAGCTGTTTTTGCTCATTTGTGATTTCGCCTTCATTCACCAGGGATGTCAGTTGTTCTTCCCACCTAGCTTTCATTTCGGCCTGGCGTTCCTCTTGCAAACTACCCAGGGCCTCACTGACTTTGTCTTCGCCGACTCCCAGTTTTTGTGCCAGGCTGGTAGCAAACTCGTTGCTGTTCCCCATCCATCCATGAGCCGAAGCCGTCATACTGCCCAAAGTCACCAGACTAGCCACGGTTATTGCCGCCGCCGCCAATACAATTTTTCCTCTTCTGTTCATTTGTATCACCTCCTTTCTTAGCCCGGACTCTATATCCTCAAACTGAAACCTAGCTTAAAAATGATATAATACAGGCCTTACATGATTACCGTCATCATCAGGAGGCCCCGCTATGTACCAGGTACAGCGGCGTCTCCGCTCTCAAAACTTTATTATCGATCGGGAGCTTGTTAATCGGCTCATCCGAGCCTCTTCTATTTCTTCTTCTGACCTGGTTTTAGATATCGGCGCCGGCAGGGGGGTCATCACTAGGGGATTGCTGTCAGTCGCCCGGCAGGTCATCGCCATCGAGCTGGATCTGCGCCTATTTAATAAATTAAAGTTAAAATTTTGGCTCACGCCCCATCTTCAACTGATTCACACGGACTTTCTCCGCTACCCGCTCCCGACCCGGCCCTACAAAGTCTTTGCCAACATTCCCTTTAGTATTACCGGCGATATCATTCGCCGCCTCTTGATGTCATCTCGTCCGCCTGCAGATTGCTGTCTGGTCGTTCAGGCCGAAGCCGCTGCCAAATTTGTCACCCACCAAGGCCGTAATACTCTGGCCGCCATTCTCTACTATCCATTTTGGGATATCCGGGTCGTCCATCGCTTTGCCAAGGTTGACTTCCGTCCGATTCCGGCCGTGGATTGTGTCCTCCTGCGCCTTAGTCCCCGGGCCACACCCTTTTTGCCCCGTTCCTCCCAAAGTCTTTACTGGGACTTTGTAGCTTACACTTTTACCCATGATCGCTTCGCGTCTTTTGTCTCCCCGTCCCGGTGGCTTCAGCTCTTTAACCGTTTTCAAAAAACTTCCCCACCTTCGCGCTTCCTCCCCATTCAAGGGACTTTCGCCAGGTTGCAAAGTGAACAATCCCACCTTACCAAAATTCACCGCACTCGTACCGACCCCCGCTGGCCAAAATTCACCGCTTAAAACCCCGTGCTCACCAATCCCCTCGTAGTGTCAGATTTTCTGCTCCTGCCACATCAGCGAGAAGACTCCGTTTTTACCTATCAGCTCCTCAAAATTTCCTTCTTCTACGATCCTGCCTTTCTCCAGGACCACGATCTTGTTCATGGCCTTGATGGTCGACAGCCTGTGGGCTATCACTATGGTGGTAAATTTGTGCATGCATTCCTCGAGCGCCCGCTGAATCTCTTTCTCCGAATGGGCATCCAGGTGCGACGTGGCTTCGTCCAACAGCAGAATATCCGGCTGCCGGAACAGCGCCCGGGCAATGCCTACCCTCTGCCGCTGGCCGCCGGACAGTTTAAACCCTTTTTCTCCCACCACAGTTTCTACTCCCTGAGGCAGCTGCTCCACCACATCTGTCAGATGGGCCATTTTAACTACCTCATCCAGGTATCCTTCCGGCGTTTCAGCCTCTTCCACCGCCGCAATCTCAATATTTTCCCTCAAAGTCATGTCAAACAGCTCAGTATCTTGAAGTACCACCGCTACGTGGTCAATATATGACGGTCTCCGAATATCTTTTAGAGGTAGATCACCAATCTCAATTTGGCCTTCATAACTTTCGTACAGATCCAAAAGCAGTTTCAGAAGCGTCGACTTACCGGCTCCCGAAAGACCCACAATCCCCACTTTCTCGCCCCGTCTGATGGTGAGTGTTAGTCTTTGTAATGTTTGGCCTCGTTGATAACCAAAACTCACATTATTGATTTTGATTTCCTTCCAATCCTCCGGGTACTCACTTTGATTTGCCAGCTTAGCCGGATTCTCTATTTCCGGCTCGACCCGCATGATCCCCATGGCCCTGGACACCCAGATTTTAGCCAGGGCCAATTGCTGGACCACATCGGTCAATTCCCCGGCTGAAGTGCTGACCTTCTGGAACAATCCGATAAACAGTACCAGCAAACTTATGTCGTTTCGCCCATGAATAATTCCCCACACCAGAACCATCACTACCGCGAATTCAAACACCACTTCATAAGTCAGCAGGACCCCTGATTGCAGCTGGTATAGCGATATCCGTCGCTTGATTTTTTCAATCAGTGTTGTAGTGTGCTTACCGACCGTCCTGTTTACCCCGTTATCAATAGACAGGGCCTTGATGGTGTGGATGTTATTCAGCGCCTCAAAAGTCATCCCATTCAGGTCTTCAAACCCTTTATTGACTACTCTCTCCTGCTTTATGGCCCGCTTCAAAAGATATGTTCCCACTACAAAGAAGATCACCATATATACTACTAAGCTAAAGCTCAGCCACTTATTTAACGTAAAGAAAATCCCGATTATCCCGACCGTGTTTACCACTACCTCAATCAGCACGTTAAAGACGCGTCTGATAGTCACATTTACCCCGTCCAGCCCCTTGTCTATCCGCTTCATCTTGTTTCCGCTGTTTTCCGTCTCCTGCCAGGCAAAATCCAGCTTAAACAGATGAGCCAGGCAGTCTTTGTAAATATCTAAGGATGCTTTTTCCGCCACCTGAAACCCTAAGAACTTGGACAAGTTATGTGTCAATCCGAAGTACAATCCGGCTATTGCCCACACTACCAGGATGACCATCATTTTGTGAATGGCCTCCCCGGTCAGAGGCTCCGACAAACCTAAGACTATCTGGCTTAGCGCCCAGGCCGGATACAATTTGGCTATATCGCTGGTCAGCCTCAAAAATACGCCCGCCCAAAACTGCCGGCGGTAAGGCGACACATAATGGGCCAGATCCCGGACAAACTGTTCGAAAGAGTAATTTCCCGTTTCTTCCATATCCTAAATTATATTCTGATTCTCTCCCATCCGTGACTTTCCCGCGCCGATCCCTTATGGAAACAGTATCCCCGCTTCTAGTGTTTCTTCCTGAGGATTTTAACCAGGTACCACCCCATACCCACTGCCAGCAGTACCCCGTTGACTAATATAAATTGCAAGCCCGTACTCGACGATACCCCTCCGCCAAAGCTTCCTCCGCCGCCATCTAGAGCCATTGAGGTCGGCCCTGCTATACCCATCATGCCTCCTCCACCCGAAAAACCCGGCGCCATCATTCGGGGCGCTATCAGGTCGCCCAAAGGTGACCCGCCAAAAGTGTCAAAGACCTGCGTCGGCTGCATAATCCCTATGGGCGGGGTTATCAGGTTCTCCCGGATGGCCTGGTCCTGATATCGGTTATATGCCTGTTTCCATTGCTCCAGTTGTAGTTCCTGCAGTTCATTTACCAGGGCCAGCAGTGACGAGTAGGGCGTGACCATTTGGGCCGCGTCGGCAAAGCCGTTTAGTTGGTCCAAAATCGTAATATCTCCGCTCACATCCGTCACTCTGGCCGCCACTACCGCTCTGCCCAAGGCCCCGTTGACTACCGCTTGCAATCCGGCACTATCTGCCTTTACTGGTTGCGGCACTTGGCTGCCCAGGTCCACGCCACTAAATGTGGCCCCGAAATACGGGCTCACTACTTGAACTGCCCCGTCAGACCCTCTTACCAATTCTTGTCCCAGGGCATACTCCCGCATAGCCTCTGCTACGGTGGCCACCACGTTCCCCCGCGACTGCACTATTTTGCTGGTGATGGGCATCGAGTAGGCCGGGATTGGGCCCGTATGTACCACAAACACCTGAGTGTCCGGCGCAAAGGCATACCCGCCATTGGCCCAAGGCGCCGAAGAGTTGGTTATCAGAAGCACCATGCCATATCTGTTTTCCAGGCTTATGAGCGCTTTCCATACATCACTCCTCCCAAAATAATTGAGCTTTACGTCGTTTATTCCCTCCCCAGTCAGCCTGATAGGCGCACTCAGCATTTCGTTGTACTTATACACTTCCACCGTGTTTCGGCTTACAAAGCCTTTATCTTCATTCAGCACTTTGGTCAGCTCCTTCCACGTCTGGTCGTCTTTATTTCCCGTCGACACATCGTAAAAAATCCCTATTTTCGCTCCGTTTATACTCTGCATTGCCTCTTTTACCTCGCCGCAGGCCAACTTCTTCAATCCATCCGATTCCGCGACCGACTTTATACTGGCCGTCAGATTGTCCGAGGTGATAGATTGGACCCAGGAGTTTTGGCACGGGTCAAAAACCACCCCGGGCCCGCCCCTTACCCAGCGGTCGTCTTCTTTCAGCCGCTCTCCGGTGGACAGTAACCACTGGGTGCTGGTATTGGTAAATACATTGGTCTTTTTGCCAATCACCGGCAGAGCGTATCCGTCAGGCGTGGCCGTCGTGGCATAGGTAAATTCCACTTTCTGCCGCTTGCCCTTGAGTGTATTAAAGTCGCCTTTGGCCGGAATGGGAAACACTCTCAACCTGTATAGCCCCGGCCCGGTTTCTTCGAGAAGTGCCGGATCTCTTCTCACCGCGAGCTGCTGTTCATACGTTCTCTGGGCCGCCCCTTTAGGCGCGATCACCCCGGGGAATTCTAGATCCGCTCCCAGTTTGAGCCCCGTCACCACAGTCCCGCTAGGCAGGCTAAACTCATAAATTACTTCCTGCTGCTGGTTTGTCTGGTTGTCGTATTCTTCTTCAATGGCTATCGTGGCCACCGCCCCAGGCGCCTCCGGCTTGACCGTCACTTTCCTGTAAGTCAGCAGTACATTTTTAGCCTCCTGCGGGGTGACGGGCTTCACCTCATTTATTCCGTGCCCGAACACGTACTGGAAGTTGGCGGCCAATTGGGAGTAATCGTTCCGTTCTCCTTGGTACACAAACGGGTAGGCCACTGTCAGAAAAGCCTCCTGAATCTTAATGGCCGACACTGACCCTAAGTTAAATACGTCCTCATACGCCACCTGCAAACTCTTATCGTCTTTAGTAAATAAGTACTTTCGCCTGGCGTACTGCATATCACTGATAATCCTCTTTAGTTTGGCTTCATTCGGCCTTACCTGGGCTGCCGCTTCTTCCTGGGCGTCAAATGTAGTCAGGGTATTGATTTTTCGTAAAGCATCTACCAGTCGTGCACTGGTGGGTTGATACGCTGCCGCTACCCCGATGGTTACTATTACCGCTGCCCAAATGCCGATCGTGCCCATTACCTGCTCCTCTGCCAGGGTCTGGGCCAGTTGCTGCCGGGTTTTATTCCATGCTCGCCATAACACCACAATCAGTAAATAGGGAACCAACAATATTCCACTAATAAGCACCAGAATCAATATCCCCACGGCCCCGGAAAGTAAGCCCCCCAATACCGGCTCCATCGTCGGCCCGTATCCGCTCGGGTAGGTAGTCAGCGTGGAGAATAAATCCCCCAAAAACGTCCTGGCCAGGCCCCCCACCACTACCGGCACCCAGTACAGTAGCAGCAAGCCCAGGTATCCGGCCAGCATCAGGACCATCTGCTGTCCGCCCAAAATGACTCTCAGCCACTTTTCCGGCACTTCTGCCTCCGACCCGTAAAAATACAGCACCACCGGCACTCCCAATGCCCCGAGACTAACGAGGCCCATAAACGGGGTCACCTGAGTCATAAGTGACATTGGTAGCAGGCAGGCTAGTACCACCGGCAGTTCAATCAGGAAAAACAGTTTCATCAGTTGCCCTGCGCTGGTCCATAGTTTATTTTTGACGGCTGCCCCCATCACCACCACCGGGGTTATTGCCAGAATCAGCATTAAAAGTCCCCGAAATACGCCGATCGTCGCAATATTTCTTACCGCCGACAGCGCCCACAGCCAGATAATCAGAGCAAAGTAGATGTTGTACCCCCAGAAAAACAGATTCACCAGGCCGGCTAGCACTCCGCTTGTGCCATGGGGCTTGGCCAGATCCAGGTTTACCACTGCCTGGACCTTGGACACCGGCTTTCCTTCGGACATTCTGGCAATAACCGTCTGCCGGGCTACCCGGGCCGCCTCTTGCCCCCACCCGGTCGGGGTCACGTCTTTTTCTCCGGAAAATATTCTCACCCTGCCGGTGGCTTCATCCAAAAGCACCGTGGCGTCCGCCGGGCTCTTGGGATACTTCTGCCGGTATTCGTCAAGCACCGCTTCATAGATTTCCGTTACCAACTGCGGTCGGGACGCTCCTTGAGCCGCCGCCAAGTCCAGAAGACTAGCCAGTTCACTCTTTCCCCCCATGCCCTTTCATATTACACCCCCCCAGCTTTCAATTGTATATTCAAATTTAAAATCACCGCTCAAGCCACGCTTAAAATTTCGGCGACACTATAGTCTATAATCCCAGCCAAGTTATGCCCCCTACACGCCTTGAAACCGAAGATGCTGGTCTGATTGAAGTAGACCTTCCTTTAGATCTTCTTACCGGCCCTATTCATTCCGCAGCCGGTGTAATTGATATTAACAGTATTTTCTCAGCCATCCCTGAGGTAGCTAGGAATCAGTATGGTCAGTATCCTAATCTTAATTCATTCAGTCTATCCCGATTTCTTTTTTATGAACTGGGGTCAGAAGTTTTTCGTTTAGCCGGGACCCGCGAGTTAAAAGTTCCCGGACTTCAGCTCACCCATTCTCTTTTCCCCATCGTCGAGGGTGGCATAATCGCTGACATTGCTCACACCCAGCTTTTTCAAAGGACTCTAGGAATCCATCAACTGGGAATTAACAGTTACTCTCCCCTTCCCAACCCCCACAATCGCGGTGAACATATGGATTATCTTGCCGTCAATATGGCTCGCACTCTTCACTCTGTCTACCAAATTACCCCTGACCAACTCCTGGCCACTATCGCCAGAGATCTCCTCCAAGCAGGCTTACCAGTCCCTGCCACTCCGGATCAACTACTACATTTATATACCGACCTGGCTATGGTCGTCGCTACCACTCACGACCTGGCCACTCCGGCCGGTGGTGACACTCTCAAATACCTTCTTAAGCTAGACGAAGAGGCCGATCTGGAATATTTACTCTCGTCTAATTGCCCAATATTAAAAGGCCCCAGACGGGAATTACTGGAAGTCCTTCAAAAACACGGTTTAAATTCAGCTCACTTGGATTTTGTAATTGCCTGCGTGCAAGGAAAGTCTGATTCATTAATCGGCCACATGATTCATCCCCCCCAAGGTGACCATTTAGATTGGGATCGAAAAGCCTACACTCTTCTCGACTGCCAAGCCGCAACCCTGTTGGACGCCGAGGTTCCTGAATCGGTGGTCAGAATATCTAATTCCGAACTGGACGCCCGAGCTGCCCAAAAGCTTGCCTTATCCCTCCAAGCTTTCTACGGGGATTTCAACGCCGTTCTCAGTCTAGACTCTGACCCTCCATCCTCTCTTCCTACCACCCTCCTGGACGAATCAGACCACTATTTTCTTGACCCCCAAGGCAGATTAGTTTCTTCCCAGCCCCACCGACTTGCTTGGATAGCTGTTTACCGTACTTGGATGACGGCTCACCACTATGCCGGCGCTCAAATGCTTGGCCTGGAGTGGGAGTTACAGCAGAAACTAAATCAACTAATGGCAGCAGGCTCGCTGAGTGAAATCTTAAATCGTGACCGTCTTTTGACCTTCACAGACCATGAACTTTTTGACCATCTTAGATCCACAGACGACACCGAGCTTACTGAAATTCTTGCTCGGGCCGATCAGTTTGGTACTACCACCCAGTTCTCAGGCCACATCACGCGTCAAGAAGCGCCACCCGGTACCGCCTATGCTGCCTTTCCTTTAAAATTGAAACCAGGTTTAGATAGTTTAGTTTTTCACCAAGGGAAAACCATCACTCTCAAAGAATATATTGCTTCCCAACCCCACTCTCTAGTATGGCTCTGCCTCCAACAAGGTTTAAATTGGTTCAAGGAAGGCAACGTCAATATCTACAAAAAATAAACCTTTCAGAATTCTAGCAATGATATACTTTTCTTACACCTGTGTGGAAATATCTTTCCGGATTGATCCTTTGCCTGTTTCTGTCCCCGGGCCTCGTATTTGCCAAGTCCTATACCATTCCCCGGGTGGCGATCGATGCTCGTCTCCACCCTGACGGCTCAGCCCTGTTTACCGAAACCCGGGACTACGCTTTTTCCGGCAGTTACACCTTTGCCTACCGCTCCCTGCCCTTGTCTTCGGGCCAAACTGTGTCCGCCGTCCAGGTCACCGACGAGACCGGAACTTCTTACCGTTCGTCAGGCCGGGACGTTAATACCCCCGGTACTTTTTATTACACTACCACCGGGGGCCAGTTTTACCTCAAATGGTTTTACCGGGGCACGGATCAGACCAAAACTTTTACTTTTTCCTACGCCGTCTCCAATGTGGCTGTCCGTCACCCCGATGTGGGCGAGTTTTATTGGAAACTCATCGGCCCGGACTGGGATTTAGACCAAAGTGATATCTCCGCCCGCGTCTATTTCCCCGGGGCTGTGACCGGGAACCGTGTTTATGCCTTCGCCCATGGACCGCTTACCGGCCGCATTACTATTGCCTCGGCCGACTTCGTGGACTTTACCCTGCCCCGCCTTCCCGCCGGCAAATTCTTTGAGGTGCGCACCCTTTTTCCCCCCGAACTACTGACCACTGCCGTCTCCGGGACCAAGTCCCTGGCCTCCATTCTGGCCGAAGAGCAGGCCATTGTCGACCGCACCAAAGCCGAACAGGCTTTTTCCCGACAGACCAAAGAGTATGTTCTCGCCCGCGGTCTGGCCGCCGCCTTACCCCTCCTGGGCCTGGGTCTTATTCACCTGGTGCTCATCATTCTTCTCTGGTGGCGCCATGGCCGCGAATACCCTCTGCCGGAAGGAAGTCTGTCCGGTTATCTCCACGATCCTCCCACCTCGACTCCTCCGGCCGTAGTTGTCCATCTCCTGGACCTGCCCT
>Ga0209542_10011489_pt1 | contig 15697 bp, 16 predicted proteins | sample RifCSPhighO2_01_FD_184028 | JGI IMG/M metagenome (GOLD analysis project Ga0209542, IMG submission 184028) | Soil microbial communities from Rifle, Colorado - Rifle CSP2_plank highO2_0.1 (SPAdes) (version 2) | ecosystem: Environmental > Terrestrial > Deep subsurface > Rock core/Sediment ... | reverse complement strand
CTGCCCAATGCGCCGATGGCATAGACAACGATGGCGATAGCCTTGTAGATCTTGCTGATCCGGGCTGTACCTCTTCTACTGATAATGATGAAACGGATCCCGTTCCGCCTCCGCCCGGGCCGATAATACTCTTTACTGATGATTTCCAATCGGGTTTTGCCAAATGGACCGAGTCAAATGAATTTGATTGGAACCCCGAATCTCCAGCCGAGCGAGCCGTCCCCGGATCTGTATCGGGCAATCGCATTGCGCATGCGGACGCGTGCCGTTTGGCTGCCGGATGTTTCCTTACAACGACCAGCGCGATTGATATGAGCGCCTATTCGTCAGCATCGCTTTCATTCAAGCGTTACATAGATAATGCTCTTGATTCGGGAGAATTTCTCCGTGTTGATATTTTTGACGGCTCAATGTGGAGACAGATTGCATACTGGACAAATGGAGCGGGGGATGATGATACGTGGCGTACGGAAACGATTGATCTCACTCCATATCGTTCAGCAAATTTCAAAGTCCGCTTCGTTTCTAAAGAAAATTCGACGACAGAAGAGGTAGAGGTTGATGATGTTGTTGTAGCCGCGAACTAGTTAAAAGAAGATTCGTATCAAAAATCCCGCGCCCTTACGCTTACTTGCTACGGCGCGGGATTTTGTTTTGCGCGCGTTCAACTCTTCGAGGTCGGACCTTGAAGTTTAAACTTACCCTAACTTTCGCTTCCTTCTTCCATTCCTCTCCTCCTCTGTCAAGGTCGAACCTTGAAGTTGAGATGCGGAGGTTTAGCAGGGAAAGAGACCGTTCATAATCGGTGTTTGACGAGAATATATTCCGTTTTTCCGTGCGTCCGTCTGGCTGTCTTGCCGAATACATAGCTTTATGTTCTTGTATACCTTCCACAGACTATGCACATTTTTTCTTGACCTCCTGTACCCCAAGAGTATATGAATAGAGTTACGGTTTGCATGTGCAGCCCGTGTCTTGAAAAGAGAACCAAGACGAAAAGAAGCCATGCATATATGGCAAATAAAATTTTTATATTGAGCTAGACCTCGTCGATAAGGTTTAGTTTTATCTGCTTATCCAGTTAGAAATAATACCTAGTCGGAATTTCTAACGGGATTTATTAAAAATTTAATAAAAAGATTTACGGAGCGTGATTCAGAAATCTCCTCTCGATTTTTGAATCTTGATTCGTGAATCTCGATAGTTGAGATTATGAGAAAAAAAATATTTCTCGGTTTCTGTGCTTTGTCGACAGCCGTGGCACTCGTCCCGCTTTTTGCTGCATTTGAAGCACATGTGATCAACGTGACCGCTACGATTGAGAATGCACTCAATGTGCCGTTGAACGAGCTTACGTTCGGCACTGTCTTCCCGCAGGAAAAACTCGATCAGTCGTTCGATGTTTCTCTTTCACAGTCTTTTCAGGGTGAAGGCAGGGTTGATGATGTTACCTATGTTATCCGCCAGAAGCCAAAATGCGGTGTTCTTGAACCAGGTACCGATCCCGTTGCATATTCAGCATTTTTGCAAGTTACCGACGCTTCAGACGGCACGTTTGTCTGTCCCGAGGGGTCGGTAGAGCTTCCGCTTCTCTGCCCGTACCTGTCTAAACACGAGATAACAACGGATGGCCAGGTACTTCAAAACGACCCAAAACCTGATTTAGGTCCATTTCACGGCCCGATTAGCGACTGGACACTCCAGCATTCACTGGTTTTTCAAGTAGCAGGAAAGCTTATTAAATCAGCCGGCGATCTTTCTGATACGTGGAATATTGACCTGAAAGTCCCGTGTTTTACTGGAAACTGCGCGCAGGATTGGGAAAAATTTGTTCATGATAACGGAGAGGACGGTGATGAAACTCCCGCAGATGCGTATATTCAGCCAAAAGATCGCGAGCACCAGCTTTTTGGATGTGACCTTTGGCTTGAAGTAACCGGTATTAGCTTGCCGGGGCTTGGGTGCAACGAACAGCTTGACTTGATGCTCGTTCTTGATCGATCGGGGAGTATTGATTCGGGAGAACTTACGACACTCAAGAACGCCGCAAATGCATTTATTACGGCTCTCGCTCCCTCAACAGCAGGCGTGCATACCGGTCAGTCGAGTTTCTCAACGGCAGGTACGCTCGATCTTCATCTTACAGACGATGCAACAGCCGCTCATGCGGCAGTGAACGCGCTTGTGAGTAGCGGCCGGACTAATTTGTATCAGGGGATTTCGCTTGCAAAAGGGGAACTTGACGATCTCCATGTGCCACATGAACGCCCAGGCGTAAAAGATGTGATGATTATTATTACTGATGGCAATCCAAATGAACCCACATCGGAAGCTATTGCCCGTGCCTTGGCAAAATCAGAAGCGGACGTAGCACGAGTCGCTGGCATTGAAATCTTTGTTGTCGGAATAGGTGGAGATGTGGACGCAGCTTATTTGCAGACAATTGCGGACGATCCGGCACATTATTTTGCCGCCGCAAACTTCAGTGATCTCCAAGCAATTCTCACTGGTCTCACGCAGTGTAATCCAACTCCATAGTTGTGATTGGACGACTCCTGCATCCCAAACGGGTGCAGGATCGTCTGGTCATAATTCCGTCTCGTCGGACAGATTATGGTCAGAGTTACATTAACAAAATGTAAAATATCAACCCCCACACTCATTAGGACTTTGAATTATGTTCTATGTGTACATTCTTCGGAGCAAGCGGGATAGAGGGCTATATATTGGTTACACGAACGATTTGCGCCGAAGAGTAAAAGAACATAATTCTGGGAGCACAAGATCAACAAAAGCTCGTAAGCCATTTGAACTTGTGTATTACGAGGCCTATAAATCACAGAGAGATGCCAAACATCGCGAAAAGGCGCTCAAACTGTTTGGTAGGGCTCGTGAAAGTCTCAAGCGCAGATTGATCGACACTCTAAAGTCCTGATGAGTGTGGGGGAAAAAGGTCGGCCCCGCCACTAATCAAGGTTTTATCAGTAGTCTATTGAGCCTTGATTAGTGCGGGGGGATAAAATTATTAGAAATAAATTAAGGAAACTTATGAAGAAAAAAATTGTAATAGGTCTTGCGGCATTGGGAACGGCAGTTGCCTTGGTCCCTTTGTTTGCCGCATTCGAAGCACATGTAATCAATGTGACTGCAAAGATTGAGAATGCCCTTTTGGTGCCAGTTGATCCGATTGCTTTCGGTACTGTATTCCCGCAAGAACAGCTTGAGCGCACTCTTCCTATCTCTTTATCCCAGTCTTTCTTAGATGAGGATCGTGTTGATGATGTCGAATATATCATTCGCCAAAAGCCGAAGTGCGGAGTAGTCCACGAAGAAGATGGAACCGTTAATCCCTCTTGGACTGGTCATGTTGTCGTTGTACCCGTACATGATGCGGCTGGTCAAATTATAGGCTACAGATATTCTGTTGATTGTGAAAAGGAGCGACCCATAAACGTTCCTTCAAACGAGCAAAATCCGGAGTTTTACCTTTTGCCCTCGCTTTGTCAGTACCTCTCCAAGCACTCCGAGAGAGTGGGTAGCGACACAAATGGCCCTATCTATGAGGATGGCAGTTTGGCCTCTTTCCACCAGCCGTTCACAATTGATCAGAATAATGGTGCAATTCTCTGGAATGATGTCGGCGGTCGTCTAGCCAAGTCTGTCAATGATATCTTGGACACATGGACCATCGATCTTAAGGTACCCTGCTTTGGTGGTTACTGTGCCCAGGATTGGGAAAAATATGTGACCGATATCAATCCAAATGCAAATCCAGCTGAATACACGCAACCAATCGGAAATGAGCACAAGGTGTTCGGTTGTAATCTCTGGGTTGAAGTCAAAGGTGTTAGTGAAACGCCAATAGAAGATTAGGTTATCTCTCTCTCGCCCTTCATCCGCCCAAGTTTCTCCGAAATTCGGACGGGGGCGGGTGGGAAGAGGCGGATAGAATCCCACACTTCGTCAAGGTCCGACCTTGACGAAGTGTACGGGATTGGAAATTAAAAATTGATTATTGAAAATTTCTTAGAAGTAATTCCTAGTTTACCCCGTACCACAGGAAGTCAACTTGTGAGGTCGGGGGAGCAATCCACCTTTTGTTATAGAAAGGTAAAACGCCCTGCTATTACAGCTGTAAAGCTGTGGTACACGGGGTTCACTAGGCAGTATTAGTTACATGTTTGGAAGAAAAAAAGACGAAAGTCCGCCAAATGTAGACCCCATGATTTTTCCTCGGCATGAGGGGAGCTCATGGTGGGAGCGGAGAACCGGCGAGAAATTAAAACTTTGGGAAAAAATCGCGGGAATGTTGTTTCTGCTCGTTTTCCTTTTCGTGTTTTATATAACGCTGGACGCAAATAAATATCGGGCGGAAGTGCGCGTGATCGAAGGAGAAGGCAAGGTAGGGGTCAATCCAACGACGGAAAGTCTGGATTTCGGAGACCTCTCGCGGGGGACGTCGGCAATCCGCACGGTAACAATCAAAAATGATTCATTTACCCCGCTTTTTGTCTCGATTGTCCAGTTGGGCGGCATTTCGGATCTTGTAAAATTAAACCGAAACAATTTCCGCCTTGCCAAGGGCGAAGAACAAAAAATAGAGTTTACGCTCTATATGCCCGCATCGGCGGAGATAGATAAGCAGTACACCGGACGCGTGTTTATATTCAAGATTCCAACGCTTGGTCTTTAAATTTCCAATTTGCAATTTACAATTTCCAATCAAGATTCAATGACACAATTGCGCAAGTATGATCTCGAAGAACGCACCGCGCTGTTTGGCGAATTGATCATAAAATTATGTAAATCACTGCCGCAAAATACAATAACAAAACCGCTCATACACCAGCTTATTCGTTCTTGTACAAGTATTGGAGCAAATTACATGGAGGCAAATGGCGCAAGCTCGCGCAAGGACTTCCGCAATAAAATCTTTATTTGTAAGAAAGAAACGCAGGAAACGAAACATTGGTTGCGGATGCTTGCAGAGGGGGGGTGCCTAAAAAGCAGACAGAATTGAGAAAAGCATGGAAAGAAGCACAAGAACTCGCACTTATTTTTCAGAAAATTACGACAACACTCGGAAATACTAAATAAATTTTCAATGACCAACTTTCAATTTTCAATCAATTTACAATATCACAATTATCTAAAACACTTTGAAAATTGGATCACTGGTCATTCAATGAAAATTGAAAACTAGAAATTGAAAATTATTTAAGTTGTATGCGTCGATTATTTAAATTTTTGCTGAATGTAAGTATCTATATCGCCATCGTGGTTGCTCTTTTGTACGGCTTGCCGCGATTTTTGAGCTGGTACTTGGGGACTCCGTATCCGATTGCCGCAATCACGTCTGGATCCATGTGGCCCGCGCTGCATATCGGAGATTTGGTTTTCATACAGCGCGTTGCAAAGGCGGATATAAAAGTCGGAGATATTGTGGTTTGGCAAAACCCAAACGGTTTTACAATCCACCGTGTCAAAGAACTGCGCGAGAATGATCTTGTTACAAAGGGCGATGCGAATTTTACCGATGATCCGGCCGTAAAATATGAAGATGTGGTCGGCCGGACATATCAAATATGGGGCAAGAACGCCCGCCTTCCGTATTTCGGGATGATTACGGTATATGCGAGTAAACGTTAAATAGCAATTTTCAATGACCAACTTTCAATTTTCAATCAATTTACAATATCACAATTATCTAAAACACTTTGAAAATTGGATCACTGGTCATTCAATGAAAATTGAAAACTAGAAATTGAAAATTATTATATGATTCGTGTTGTCGACATCAGAATACGAAAGTCGCAAAGGGTGGTATACGTGCCGCGCCGCGTTGTGCGTACTTCGCGCGGTGTTTTTCGTGTCTTTCTGTCGGTGCAAAAACAGATGACAGCAGGGGCGCTTGCTGTTGTCATTATATTGACGCAGGCAAGCGCGTTTATCGCATTCGAGGCGCATATTGTGAATGTAACGGCAGAGCTTGTACAAATAGATCCGCCGGTCATCACGCCAGACAGTCTTACTTTCAATACTCCATTTGACGTATCAATCGATGATGCAGATCCCGACGCGACGCATATTTTTTATTCAATCGGCGCGGGCTCGCTTGATCCAGATACGGTGCCTGATCCCGCATGCGGCGACCCCAATGGCGGGCCAAAGCCCGTGGGGCCGATTCCTGTCGGCGCCGTTGATACCGTGATCAAAGCAATCGCATGCGATGGCCCGAGTGCTGCAGCGCATGGAAGCCTTATAGTCTACGAAATCTATGATTTCGTACAACCATACGGAACAATTCAGGGGCATAAATATCACGATCTCGATCAAGACGCAATTTTTGATATTGGACTCGATTTCCCGATTCAGGGGTGGCAGGTGACGATTTTTGACGGCGGGGCAACGACGACGACTGTAACTGATCCGAATGGGTTTTACGAATTTACCAATCTAATACCGGGCGTCTATACTATTCGCGAAGAAAGCCGCGATGGGTGGGTACACGTAACACCCAAACAGTATTCGATTACAATTGATTCGACGGAAACCGAAACCGTAGATTTCTATAATTTCGATACAGGATTTGCGTGTATCCCGCTCGATGTAAATTTCCCGAGCAATCTCGCTGTACAAGCAGGGGGCAGCGGCACAGAATTGAATGATGACGTTGCGCTCGCGGCAAATGTCGAGATCAACGGCGATGTTAGGTCCAATGATGATATAGAGATTATTGGCGGCGGCACAAACCGCGATATTTTTGGAAGCGCTACATCTAGCGACCAGACCGATGATATCGGGATTCAAATCTCAAAATTGGTACTCGAAGGCGCGCCAACCGCGAGCTTGCCCGATATTATGATTGATGAATGGAAAAACCGCGCTCGCGACGGCGGCACGGTCATGGGTAGTTTTATATTCCCAAATAATACTACCGGCCTTATCATGGGGCCGACAGAAATCTTGGGCAATGTAACATTTGGCAGTTCCAACGGAGTGACGATCAAGGGACCAATCTATATCCACGGCAACCTGACGATTGGATCGGGTTCGGATATATTTCAAGATCCCGCGTTTGGCAATCAATTTACAACGATTATTGTCGACGGCATTATTGATATTTCTTCAAATATAACCTTCAGCGGCTCTGGCGCTCTGGGGACTTTCTTGCTTATCTCGACACGCCAAGCAGTTGCTGGCAATGGCGCTGCGATTTTGACCAATTCCAATAATTCGGATCTCGGAGATGTCGTGCTTTACGCATCGGCTGGCGATGTCCATATTGATTCAAATCGCACGCTCCTTGCGATTTTTGCAACGCATGGAACGGGGACTGATGCCGATGATAATGCCGCGGTGCGCCTTGACTCAAACGTCACGGTGAACTGGCGTACGCTCCCCGATACCATTTCCTGCGGTCCGCGCCAGCCCTTTGAATCAACCTCGCATATTTTGATAAACGAATTTTTGCCAAACTCAACGAGCACGCCGGAACAAGGTGCGGCTGGCGCGCCGCTCGATGGCGAATGGATTGAGCTTTTTAATCCAACTGCCGTGCCGACCGATGTAACAGGATGGCATATCTATGATGAGACAATTACAAACGAGATTGTAATCGGCGCTTCAAATACAAAAGGAAGTCTTACAATCCCAAGCCTTGGGTATCTTGTTGTCTATTCGGACGGCGACAGCGACTTTGCTCTCAATAATTCAGGTGGGGATACCGCACGTCTCTTCACTGGTGCAATCGGAGGAGGCGGGGTACTCGTCGACAGTCATACCTATATTGTGAGCGCCCCTGAAGGCAAATCATTTGCGCGGATTCCCGATGGCGCGGCAAACTGGATCGATCCCGACCCAACACCGGGGGAGCCAAATACCTATTTCTTTGAACCGCTCGATGGATTTGCAACGATGTTGCCGTTTATCAGTCACGCGCCTGATATGATGCTTCCTCCGCGCGAGATTCCAGAGATGCCCGATACTGCTGGTACGGAAAATGCGGCAGAAGAACTTCTTGAAAAGGTACAGGAGGTCAAGGTAGAGGAACCCGCCACACTCGACGTGCCCCCCGCGCCAGAAGGACCAGATGACACGCCCGATGAGGAAGATATCGTAATTGAGATTGATCACATAAGCGATACAACTCTTACCGATGAATCCGTAATGGCGTCTGAAACGCCTCCAGCGCCCGAAATGCCAACGCCTCTGGAAAACGAGACAGTAGAGCCGACGCCTCCCGATGCGCCTGAAATCCCGCCAACTCCGCTAGAAATACCCGCACTGGTCGAGAGCTCGCCTAGTGAGACCGTGGAATAGTATGAGCCGCCCAAAAGCAATTATTATCGCAAGTGCTATCGGGATATTGTTCTTTGTACTTTTTAGCTCTATCCAGGTCGGCGCGACACATGTGGAGATTGACGCGAATTTATCGGTGAGTCCGGGAATTATTTCATTTGAAACTGTATTCCCGGGAGAGGTGCATTTTAAGCCGCTCGATATCGATCTGTCGCGAGCATTTATGGGAAGTTCTGTCCACGACGATGTCGAGTATCGCATTTTACAACGGTCAAAACCAAAAATGGATTCGGACGCGGAGCGCGCCTATTGTGCTCAAAATCCCACGGATTACACGCGTTGCTATCCATCACTTTGCCCCTATCTTTCAAAAGAACCGGACGGCACGCCTGCCAACGATACAGGCGTCTCCGCATTTCATGATCCATGGGCCGATTCGAGTATTGCTCGAGGACGGCTCGCAAAATCAGATAATGATGTCCGAGATCACTGGACTGTCGATCTCCACGTACCGTGTTTTCGCGGCGAGTGCGATCAGGCGAGCGAAATCCCGCACGAATATCAGCTTGATCCGAGCTTGAATGGCGAGAAATTTGGCTGTGATTTGGTCGTCGAGGTAACCGATGTGAGTTTCAACGAATGCCGTGAAGACCGTATACCTACGCCCACATGCGGCATCATCAACGATCCGGAGCCGCTTCATGTCGATAACTACAGTGATTTTGGAGTATGCAATTTTATCACAACTCACGATGTGATTATCGAGGGGCCCGTGGTGTTTCCAAATACCTGTACTGCGGGTGCGAACATTACAGCGCGGACGATTATGGAAACTCCGGCTGGTTCCGTGGCTTTCAACCGAAGCGACGGTATACTGCGGCTTGAGTCGAAAAATATGGGGGTTACGTTGAATGGCCGCGTGGAGTCGCTTTCTAGAGATCAAATCCGAATTTTCTCGAATGCCGATATGCTTATTGAAAACGCGTTTGTGAGAAATGCCAATAACAACGGCGATTTGTATCTCAAAGCGCGCGAAAATGTATTGGTTGCTTCCTCAACACTTGTGGTGGGGCCGCTTGCGCCAGCGACTACGGGAGGAGATGAGCTCAAGATTGAGTGCACGAACGGCCTTTGCGGCATTCAGTTCTTTGATGCGCGTGTGTATGCTCGGGTGCTCAATATGACTGCGTTCGGCGATATTCGCATCCACAATACGAAACTTATCGGCCGCGACCCGCTCGGGAATTATAAGATCGAATCGTATCGCGGCAAAGTGGATCTCTCGGGCGGTAAATGTGAGCGCCCCGATACGATTACCAACAATACCGAGGGGAATTTGACTATTATTGCAAGAACCGACGCGGTTCTGGATGATATTTTTATCCGCATTCCCGAGCATATCAAGGTAACGGCGGGAAATATCATTAGTATGCTTCGCGCTGATATATCAAATGATTTTGGGGGAGCTGGCGATATCACAATGCGCGCGGGGTTAGGGCTAAAAAATATCTACTTTCAGGATATAAAACTCGTGGACGACAATGGCGCCCTACACAGTTTCTCTACCTTGAATGGGGGAGATAACCCCGCGCCCGCACAGCGCGCTTCTCACCACGTCCTCGGCACGCCATTGCTCGATAACTAGAGATTGCAAAAATAACTAGAGATTATACGTACACAAAAATCTCAAATCCCAAGGCCCAATGACCAAGAATCAAACACCCGCCTCTTCAAGGTCCGACCTTGAAGTATTGAACGTATTTTAATATAATAATTTCCATGGGAAGAAATATAATTTTTGCTCCCGGCGAGTTTTATCATCTCTACAACCGTGGCACAGAAAAACGGAATATATTCTCGTCAAACACCGATTATGAACGGTTTCTTTCCCTGCTGTACCTCTGTAATGGAAGCATTCCCGTCCATCTTCAGCGTCAAGGTCGGACCTTGAAGAGGGGAGATAACCAAACGCCAATTTCCGACTTTTCTAGCTTTTACCTCCGCTAGACGTTGGACGTCTAGCGAACGTCTAGTGCAATTCACTTGGTTTTTTTATTATTGTGTTAGAATGGACATATGGAAGGCGGTGTTCTTGGCCCGGAAGGTCCGGAAAACCAGGACCCGCATCGTAGGAGGCAACCATGACGACGCGGCACGCTCGGGCTCCTGCTGGTCACGGGAACGTGGCGAGCGTTTACTGGCCAAGGACGCCGGCGGCGAACGTGGTGGCGACGGGCTGACCGACGGCCTCTGGTCTGCTCGAAGTCCAGAACCCCCGCTCCGCAGGGCTCAAACCCCTGCGGAGCGAGGCCCCTCCTTCTCTTTGTTCTTCAAACTTCAAAAACGCGGCTTATACGAGTCGCGCGCAGTTCAAAAATCAGCCCCGCATCCACGGGGCTTTGACGTTTTTAGGGCTATTGTTTTTTATAATTCTACCCATTCACCACAACTACTACGATATAGCGTAGTAGTTGTGGTGTGGCGTATTTTTAGCGCAACTTAGTAGCTAAGCTACTAAGTGGAGTGTAAACGGCTATACTTTTACTGGACCTTTTTTAAAACATGGGTTTATGAAAACAAATATTTTTTTTAATAACGAATGAGTTCAATAAACCCTGTTAGAAATTCCCGCGGGAATCTAAATACCCCGTTGGCATTGTCTTAGGCGGTAACCCGCGCCGCAAGGTGGCCGGGTATTATTCTAACGGGATAAATATACTCGGAGCTCCCTTGAACTCTCTGTATCCGCGGTCGAGTGCTAACGCTATGATGAGAAAGGCCACGACAACAATAACAAGTGAAACTATTTTTAAAAGCGCTCTCCCTATCTTGCTGAAAGGAGGAGTCTCGGCAAACAGCCGCCGAATGAGATAGAAAATAAATAAAAAAAGACCGAAAGCGGCAAGCCCGCCGTTGGATTCAACGATGTCAATATGTATAAACCGCATAAGTGTATCAAACAATGGGAGTAAAGTTATTTTGGCGTTGCCTTATAGCCGAGTTGAGAGCATGTCCGGAAACCCCATTCCGACTGCGGCAGTGGATTTTTGGCTGCGACTCGGAGTTCCGATTCAACGTATCTCCTATATGTTTCGTCGTCCACTCCTTCGTCTCGTCTTAAAAATCCACTGCCTCGTACCCAAAAGCGGGTTTTCGGATATGCCCTAGAAATCATTTTTTCGATACCCTCAACGTTGGTTTTTTGATCGTTGTGCTCGATTTCGCCGGATTTGTCTTCATAACTCACGCTTACGTTCTTAATGCTGTCTTGGTGAGAGAGAATCATCTGAATCCCAATTGCGCATGAGCCACAATGCATACCGTCTATGTGAAATTCTTTTTTAGCGATTGCCACAGCTTTAGCTTATGCTTTCTTTGTTTCTCCCGCAAACAAAGGCTTTTTAGCCGTGTAATTCAATATATCGGTGGGCAATATCCTCAAAAGCTGTGGATAATAGGGATGTATTTGGTGGAAAAAGGCTGGATAATAAAAGGAGTCGAGAGATGAGCACAAAAGGATACGCGTCTCGAGACATAGCTTTAAATAAGAATTACAAAATCTCAAATCCCAAGGCCCGATGACCACGCCTGGGCGGGTTTTCAGTTCTCAACTACAAATTTTTATTCAATAATCAAACGCCAGTTTTCCCATTTTTACTTGATACACTCAATCAACATAGAGTAGTATTTATATAAACGACTATGGCAGAAGGAGCGTACGAGATGAGCGGGGCAGAAGAGCAGGCTTTTCGGGATGAATTCCATGCGACAGCAGAAGAGCTTGATGCGATACATCAGAAAGAAGCGCGGCCTCATCCGGGGACCGGCGTGGAAGAGCTATTTTATCTAACGGACAAGCATCCATCTCTCGGGCGTTTTTTTGAAGAAGGGTACGATGTGCTTGGGTTTTCAGAGGAGGGGCAAAAAAAGTTTGCTCTGCTCTCACAGAAATATCTTGATAGTATACTCACTCCCAGCGAGAGAGATATACTCGAAAGATATTATCTTAGATATCAGATAGAAAAGCGGCGTCGTTCCCCTTGATATATCCGCGAGCAAATTCTTTCCCACTCATAGTGTCTTTTCCTTCCGGCTGCAGCGCTGTTATATGAAGAAATCGGTCAGATGCGGCGATGAAAAGGTCGCCGCCTTTTATTTGTATGTAACCGGGCTGGGTAGTATTCTCATGCACCTCATCGACGTTTGCCGAAAGCAGTTTTATGCGCAATGCTGATTTTGTTGTCTTGAAATATGTCCACGCGATTGGCCACAAAAGATATGCGCGTATCATCCGCTCGATATATTCAGCGCTTTTTTGCCAGTTGATTCTACCATCATTTTTTTGAAGCAATTTTGTGAATGAAGCGTTTCCATGATTTTGTGGGGACGGTGTGATTATTCCCGAAAGATAATCGGCTATCACGCGTACTATAAGTTCGCCGCCACTATCGGCAAGCTTTTCTGTGAGAGAGATGCTTGTTTCTTTTTTTTCGATCGGAATTTTTTGTTGGGCAAGAATCGGGCCATGGTCCATTTTTTCATCAGTGAGCATAATGGTTATGCCTGACTCGCGGTCTCCCGCAAGAATTGCCGATTGGACAGGAGATGGCCCTCGATAGCTGGGGAGGAGCGAAGGATGGATGTTGAGCACGCCTTTTGCTGGGATAGCCAATATCTCTTGAGCAAGTATTTTCCCATATGCCGCAATAACAAAAAAATCGAATGCCGTATTCGCGAAGAGAGACGGCGTTATTTTTTCGGGTGCGGCGCAAAAAAGCCCAAGGTCCTCGGCGCGGCGTGCGACTGCAGATGCCACCTTTTTGGGGTCATGAGACGCGGTTACCACGAGGCCTATGCGGTATGCTTTCGAGAGAGCGTCGAGCGAGGGGAGCGCAAACTCAGGAGTCCCCAAAAAAGCAATAGAGACGTTTTTTGGGTTCATGGTATGGAGACGACTTTGTCGGCTTTGTCGATGTAAAGAATGCCTTCGAGGTGGTCGAGTTCGTGCTGCAGGAGGCGCGCAAAAAGTCCTGATGCACCGCGTTCAAAGCGCTTTCCATGTTCGTCGAGCGCGCGCACGCGGATTTTTTCTGACCGCGGGACTGTGCCATATTTTTTTGGAATGCTCAAACAACCCTCCGTTGCTTTTATCTTTTTACCCGATTTTTTCACCATTTCAGGATTTATGAACACATAATATGTCCAGTCCTTTTTTTCCGCCTTTTCAGCATTTTCTGTCTCCCCCCTGTCAATTGCAAGAGCCTCTTCAGAGGCAAGAAATATCCGGAGCGAGGCTCCGATCTGCGGAGCGGCAATGCCAATGCCGTCATCGGTTGTGCGAAGCACCGTCGACATTTTTTTAATAACGTCGGTTATTTTTTTTGATCCAATTTCGTCGCGGTGGACTTGCTTTGCCTTTGCGCGCAGTATAGGGTCTCCCACGAGCGTAACTTTTTGAGGCATATTATGTACTATAAGATGCTTGGCGGGTCGACGGCAATATCCCATTCGGCGGCATGAGACAAAAGCATATTTTTGAGATTACTGCTTTTTTCTTCCCACTCTTTTTTATCAATCGTGAGCAGAAGATAGCGCGCCCAGAGAGGTCCCTCTTTTTGCTCAAATGACGGATATGATTCGATATCAAAAAGAAAATGTCCAAGATCGCCTTTCAAAAAGACAGTGCGCTCAAGGAGCTGTTTTTGGTTTTTACTTCGAATTGCGATTCGAACGAGCGTTGTGTAGGGAGGGAGACGTTCTTTTTTGCGCTCTTCCAGCTCGCCTTCAAGGAGATGTTTGATATCCTGGTTTATAAAATGCCGGAAAAGGGGGTGTTTCGGAAAGCGGCTCTGGATAATGAGCGGAGATACGGCCGCTTTTTCCGCAAGTCTGGATAGAAGCGAGAGAATCTGTTCATTCATTCTGAATTCCGGGATTGAAAAGAGATTGTCCATTGCGACTACAGCGACAATATCGGCATGAAGAATCGGGTTTTCGAGAACCATTTCTGTGGCAACCAATATACCGTCTTCGGATGCAAGAAATGCCTCGATAATCCGTTCCCGATCTTTTTTTGTTTTTGTATTTTCCTCGTCAAGAATCCAACAGGGGCGGCCGGGGAATATATATTTTACTTCGCTGGCAACCCGTTCAGTGCCAATCCCGTAGCCCTTTAAGCTCCAGCTCCCGCAATTTTGGCACTGCGTACGCAGTGGATATTCTCGTTTGCAGAAGTTGCACACATATCGCCGATTATTGTTTGTACGGAGGCTCAAGGGCTTTTTACAGGATGGGCACAGATTAAGATATCCACAGTCTGTGCATATCACGAATGAGTAAAATCCCTTCCGTACAGTAAAAAGTATAGTTTTTCCTGGCAACTCGCGGAGAATATTTCGCAGTTTGTCGGAAATAAAAGTAAATTTTTCCCGGTTTGCATGCATCATGTCTATAAGTTTTGGTTCCCGCGATCGATCAATACGGGAGGTAAGATATTGGATAGAAATATCCGAGCTCATGTCTTCAAGAGATGGGAATGTTTTTCCTTCCAGTGTTTGCGCAAGAATATGTTTAGCGAAGGATCGGAGTATACCAGTCATGGGTATGCGCGGCCGCTCGTGGCGCGTATAATGACGCGACTCCGCATCCTCGATGATAATGGTACTTTCATTTCCATTGAGTATGGCGAGCGCGATAGCCGTTCCGATGATAAGTGACGGCGATATGCGCTTCTGCGCACGAAGCAGTGCTTTTTTCATTTGTTGCCTCGAGAGATTTCCATGAAAGATGATAATCTCTTTCGGCAGATCTTTAAAATAATGCGCAAGGTAATCGGCGACCTGTGCGGTCGGCGCAAACAGCGCGACCGATTTATTGCGAGCGAATGCCTCACGAATTATTTTATCATAGTAAAGAAGGCGTTCAGTTTGCGATCCGATAACTGCGGTAGGTTCGGGCTCATACAGTATATGCGGGTCAGGTATGTGGTAGGGGAGGGAAGATGACTGCGAAAACAGCTCTGCCGGTATAAATGATTTTAATATGCTCCCGATCGGTTCAAGATAATAAGCGCTTTTTTGTTTTGCAATTTCAAGGAGGAGAGGATGGAATAACGTGGCTCGAGCGATAATTCGTTGGATTTTTTTGAGCGGGAAGGAGCTCGTTTTAATAGATAACTTCTTTGATGTGATCTGTTCTGCCGAGTCAACAAATGCAGGGATCTTTTTTTTGTTGAATATAATTTCAACAATCGCGCCCGGTGTAATGGGTTCTTTTGTAAAGTAGCTAAAAGGCCCTTGCAGATGTTGTGGAAGCTGGGTTATTGGGTATACGGAGATAAGATACATATTTTAGGGTTTTGTATATCTAGAGCCTATCTCAAAATTCGCTTTCGAGA
>Ga0209542_10011486_pt1 | contig 15700 bp, 17 predicted proteins | sample RifCSPhighO2_01_FD_184028 | JGI IMG/M metagenome (GOLD analysis project Ga0209542, IMG submission 184028) | Soil microbial communities from Rifle, Colorado - Rifle CSP2_plank highO2_0.1 (SPAdes) (version 2) | ecosystem: Environmental > Terrestrial > Deep subsurface > Rock core/Sediment ... | reverse complement strand
AATACCCAATGAGGATATCTCCTTTGTCGAGAAGGAACTTAACACAAGGCCGAGGAAACGCCTCGGATACCTTACCCCTTTAGAAGCTATGGGTGTTGCGCTTGGGGGTTGAATTCAGCTCCTTTTTTATTGACACATTTTAACACTTGTGCTATAGTTTTTTCATCCTGAAAGCGAAGTATCGCCGGATGGAATAGCACCAAATAACCTTATGCACCTTGAAAACCGAATTTAATAAGGAGAGGACAATGCCAGCAGAAAAGTCAGAGTGGGCAGTTCGTCTCGCTCAAGCACTCAGTGATTGGTGCTTGGCGAACCGATATGTACCCAAGAACACTCTTTCCAAGGAGCTTGGCATCGAGCAGGAATGGGTACACATCTCGTCTGGAGCAGCCATCGTCGGCAATGTAGAGGCGTATGCTCTCCTTTACTTGAAGACGGGGCTTCGGGAAGCTGATCCTCGAACCCTTCCTTCGAGAGTAGTGTTCAAGCCCAGGACAAAGCAATACGGAAGCTTGGCCCGAGCGTGGACCGAAGAGGACTTTGCAAAGTGGCTGCGTAAAAAGTCACAGCAAGAGATTCCGACGCCTCCAAGTTCCGCCACTACTGCAAAAGAGGGGCGGACTGATGTCACAGTAAACGCGAGTGGCTCGGCGTTCGACCAAGCAATGGAAGCGATAGCAGACGCAATCGCCACCCGTGTCGCCCGCCTTATTCAAGACAAGTTGGAGACGATTGCAACAGCTGCAAACCAACAACTTCCTCGCGAAGGGCGGCATAGCCACAACCCCAAGGCGTTGACCCAGAAACTCACGAACACGCTCCGGCGACTTGCTGAAAGCACACCAGAGGAACGCGATGCCTTCGTAGAGGAGTACGGCATGGCGTTGGGCGAATTGGCCCCTCTTCTGGAAGCCATGACACTCGCCCCACAGGAACGCGAAAGGAAACTCGAAACAATGAGGAGGTTCCAGCTATGACTACCTTCCGAGGCACGGTACATGTCATCCCGGAGCGGGCAATCCAGCTGTTCAGCGGAATGCTCGGCTCGATATGGCAGATCCTCGGCGAATTCGTCGAGAACGCCATTGATGCCGACGCCAAACGGGTCTGGCTGGTCCTAGCTAAGGACACAGTCCAGATCATAGATAACGGCCACGGCATGGTACCAGAGATGCTCGAGGACGAACGGAAACTCCTCGAGATGTTCTTGCAAGACATTCAGAGGGGCGTCTCGCCGGGATATGAAGATGTTCGAATCCTTTTGAGTAATGCCTCGCTCAACTCCCTTGAGTGGCTCGGCAGGAACGTCGGTTTTTCTGGCAAAGCGCGCCGGCCCCGTGATCCAAACAATATCATAAAGGGAGAGCGCGGCATCGGGTTCCAGGGATTCCGACAGATCGCCAACGAAGCCACGTGCATCAGCCGGGCAAACGAGGGGCTTGCTGCACTGTTTTGGAGTGAACCCCCCAAACCTATCCCGGAGTTCTCTTTGAAACTCCCCACCAACGAACAAGTGAGGAAGCACGATCTCGGGTTTGAGATCCGAGAAACGGGAAGGGAACTCACAGATCCCTCTGGACGAGCACTTGAGTCCGGCACAAAGGTAGTGATAACACGCCTGAAGCCAGAACTCGAGTCATTGCTTCGCCCCTCCTACCTTGCGGAACAGTTCCGTATACGGTTCAGCGAACACGTGCGGGCGCGAGGCGTGCGTATCGTCATCGTGGATCGCATTACCGAAGAAGGACAGCGAAGCGGCGGCAAGGAAATCATTGTGGAACCCGTCCAGTACCGCGGTCCCTGCATCCTGCAAGAAGAACGCTCCCTTCCTGGCGGAAAGAGTGGATTCCACATCCAACTCTACTACAACCGCGGGGGTAAGGGAGAACGGGTGATGTTCCGCTGGATGAATACGGACGTCCGCCCTCTCACCGATCTGTCTGAGTTTCAGCGAGATCCGTGGACCTCAGGCAAACTGTCTGGGTTCGTCGAATTCCCCGGCACCGCCGAAGTGATGAGCACTGACAAAACGACGCCGCTGGAGGGACCTACCCGGAACCAATGGCGCAAGTCCGTGCAGGCACTTGAGCCGCAGATTCGTGAGATCGCTTCGGCCCTTGAAGACGTGGAACGACAAAAGCGCAGCACGAACGTGGCTGCGCAGGTAAGTGAAGTTATCCCCGACGCCATCCAACAGGTGGAGGCACTCCGGGATGCCGCTATCGGTCTGCCCCGTAGACGGCGCCGGCACGTAGATCCTCATCCCACACACCCAGCGATATCAGACATTGTTTCCGCGGTCGTGTTTGACGAACACAATCGCGGCATCGGTCTGGTGACCGTGGAGCTGTGGAAAGGATCTGATCTACTTGAACGCAAAGAGACTGGCACGAGCGGTGCTGTCTCCTTTGGAAGGCGCGCGACCGGGAAATACCGCCTCCGGGCAATCGCTCCCGAGGGCATGGACCTTCTCGTTCCCCACCAGTACCAATTCGAGATCGAGGGACAGGAAGGATACCGGGCCGTCTTCCATGTAGTGACGGGGAAGCCAAGGCCCGAAACTCCGCGACTGCCGCGGGTCCAACTCAACCCTACATCCCTGGATGATCCAGGGATGCCATACCGGGATCGGCTCCATGTCGGAATCATTGATATCAACATGGAGTTCGAAGACACTCGGGAAGCGGAACGTCGAGCCGACGACCGAACCCTCGCAACCCTGTTTGCGCATTTCGCGGCCCTTGCGGTCGCAGAGCACTGCGCGCAGGCCACCGACACAGCGTATGCCCTGCGGCAAGCTGGCATCCTATTTGGCAAGATCTACGCCCGCCTTGAGGCGAATAGGAGGAAATGATGGCAGCAGAAGATATCCTAATGCGACTCCAAGAGAGGGAGCGCCAGCTCGCAGAAGAGCTGGCGCTCATCCGCAGCACCATAGAGCGTCTCACCGAACAACGAGCGGCCGTGAACCGCGCCCGAGAACTGGGCATCCCAGTTGAAGGCATCCGGCTCATGGAGTTGGCGACCCAAGAACTCGAGCATACAATGATCGCCACGGCAACGCCATCACAGCCCAACTCCAGAAAGTCGGCGCAAATCGCGCCGCTCGCTAAGCGCATTATCAGAGATGTGTTCTCAGCGGGAAACGGCGTATCACTGCCCACCACACTTGAGGACGCACTCCAGCACATCTACGGAGATGCCTGGAAGATGAGATCGGTAGGCGTCGCAGAATTCCAACACACCTTCCAACAGGATGTGGGCCACCCGAAAAGCCAGCTCAAGAAGATGCTTGCAAACGCAGTAGGCATCCTGAAAGACATGAGGGAGCGTGGGGGGCCGACAGCAGAAGACCAAGTCCTCGCTCGCGAACTCTATCAGAACATTGCTGCCAGCGACAGCAAACGCTGGCAGCAAATCATCAGCACCCTTCAGACATGGGGGGGTAAAGGTGGGATAACTTCCCGCCAGATACACCAGCCCTCGCGAGAGAAACTTGTTCTCTCCGGGGGCTTTATATTTATTGACTTTATCTGGATTTCGGGTATACTGGTATTCATATGTCAGAAATCGCAGTAATCAAAACCGGCGGGAAGCAATATGTGGTTGCTCCCAGCAAGAAAATTAAAGTAGAAAAACTCCCTGCAGAGGAGGGAAGTGATATTGAATTCTCCGAGGTATTACTCACCGAAAACGGCAAGGGTATTGAAATCGGGGCGCCACTCGTAAAAGGCGCGAAGGTAAAGGGTAAAATTCTTAAGCAAGGGAAGGGCAAAAAGGTGGTTATTTTCAAATTCAAGCCCAAAAAGCGCGAAAGAGTAAAAACGGGCCACCGCCAGCCCTACTCGGAAGTAGAAATAATCTCCATCGAATCCAAATAAACAAACAAAAGAGGGTCACCGTAAGCGGTAACCCTCTTTTGTTTGCTTCTGGCCTAATCGCGCGGGCTGGGAAGTTTTTTGAACTTCCCATACGTGAGAAAATCCCATCCCAGCGTCGAGAAATATACGCCTGCCGCAAAAAGACCTGACACCACCACAACCCAGAGCCAAGGACGCAATCCAACCATCATGTACCCAACCATCCAAAGCCCCAGAAAACCCAGAAAATACTGGACGGCAAAGTACAGAAGATGAACCTTGCCAAGCAACGACACCACGCCAGCGCGGGGATAGAATGAATTCGGCATATGGCGTGGACTAAGCCATATACTGTGCCATATGACAGTCCATACCCCCGCCATCAAGACAGAGATAAGCACCGCATATATAGACGGCGGCCATTCCCGTACCAAAACATAGAGAATAGCAAAGTCTATAATTGTTACACAAATGAAATTCCTATATATATAGAAATTGCGATCCCTCATGCACAGGATGCCTTTCAGGGGAAGTCTTCCATCTCTTATCATCTTACCCTCCATACGCAGCATAAAAGAGCAAAGTACAAGATTGAGTACCGCTGCGAGAAGTCCAAAAAAAACTCCTATTTCTATCTCCATACTGAAGTATACCGCTTGTGCCGGTATTTGCAATGTAGCGTAAGAGATCGAATCCAAATAAAATAGGAGAGGGTCACCGCGAACGGCAACCCTCTTTTGTTTGTTTCTCTCTAGCGCCGGCGCTTGAGCCGCCCAACCGCGAGATCAGAGAAAAACGTGACGAAATAACAGGCGGCGGCCCCCAAACCCAGGAAAGCATCGGGGGACCATGCTCGTTGCCCCATCGCCATGAGGACTATCATGGCGAGCCCTACGAAACCAAAAATCCATTGGGCTCCGTAATATACAAGGTGAATCCTCCCTGCGGGGGACGTCACCCCACTATGCGGATAGAACGAGGCAGGGGTGTAACCCCAGGAAAGCCAAATCCGGTGCCATATCGCCGTCCAAACCAACCCCACAAGAAGGCACAGGAGAAGTGTCCACAGAGCCGGCAACGGCCACCTCTCGACCAGGACGAATGCTATCGCAAAGTCCATCAGAGAAAGAAACCAGTTATCCCCCCATTTGAAGAAATTGTAATCCTCCAGATAGAGGATTTCTCCTCTCTGGGAAATTACTCCCTTTTCTGCCAACCTTTTCTCCGTACGAAGGAGAAGCAGACAGAAGACTCGATTCACGACTACTGCAAAGATTCCAGCAAGTATGGCCAAGGCCCACTTCCTTTCTGGCCTAAAAGGCCCATTTCAAGGTGCAAACTTACATATATAATAGCATACTCTCAAGCGGAAGTCAAGCGTGGAAAATGCCAGAGGTTTCGCGGTCGTCGCGCCGGCGCATTTTGGCATGCCAGCGTTTGTAGAGAGGAGCTCCCAAAGGGATAGTTAAAACGGTAAATACGAAAAACCATACCATGAGGTACAAATGGTTAAACAGCAAACTAGCGTCAGGAACGAACCAAGCAGCAACGCCGGCAAGTACCACCGATAAACCCCATCCAAAGAAATAGTCGAGCGGTGTTATGTTAAACAACCAATGAGACTTTGCATGCCACCACACGGTTTCTTTTTTGAACTTTTTTACACCGTAATAAGGATTTAGCACAAACCATAAAAAGTCCCACGTTGGCATCCATACAAAGTACAAAGCAAATACCATTAATTCAGCTTTCGGAGACCACGGCACCCCCATTACAAAGTGCGCATGGAACATAAGAAGAGGCAAGAAAAACATAAATAGGTGATAGCCAGTTAAAGGCTTGCCACCCATCACCAACCCATACAGCCTTGCTGCTATACCTTGGGTGCGAAACCAAGTGGAAGTTTTTTCCGCCCAACCATGTTTACCTTCGATCTCAATTTCAATCGCGGCAAACACTATGGCTACCAAAAACCAGAATAGGGCAGTGAAAAATATCCACATATGTTTAATGTCGGACTTTGAACATTTTTAGCGGCGGGATTCCATGGCGGAGCGGAGGGTTTCTTCGTCTGCGTATTCTAATTCGCCGCCCACGGGAAGCCCTCGCCCCAAGCGTGTTATTTTCTTGCCATACGGCGCAAGCAAACGTTCCAGATACAGCACCGTTGCCTCACCCTCGGTCGTAGGGTTCAGAGCGAGAATTATTTCTTGAATAGCACCAGCCATACGCTCTTTCAACTCCTGCGCTTTAATGTTCTGCACTCCCTCTTTTTTCAGAATATCATTTACTCCACCCAAGATAAAATATCTGCCGCGATACTGCTTGGTTTTTTCAAGAGTTTCCAAATCGCTTTCTTTTTCCACGATGCACAAAAGAGTCTGGTCGCGCGTCTCATCTCTACAAATCGCGCAAAGCCCGCCTTGCGGCGAGGCAGGCCCGGTTTTTCGCTCGTCTTCTTCAGCTTCAAAAGAGTTGAAGCAAAAGGAACATTGTCGAATCTCTCGTTTCAAACTCTGAAGCGCTGCAATGAGCTCGTTCATTTCTCCATCTGACAGCTTGAGCAGATAAAAAACAAAACGGCTGGCCGTACGCGGGCCAACGGTAGGGAATCGGGAAAATATCTCAATAAGTTTTTGGATGGATTTTGGGTACATTAAAAATCCACTACAAGTTCGGCACCTTCTTCGTATTGCCGTGTTTTGTCGAGATCGGAAAAACTCACGACATTCGGGTTGAAGTACAACTTTACAGAACCTATAGGGCCATTCCGATGCTTTGCCACAATAATTTCCGCGATATTTCCCGTATTTTGGTCAGTCTCCTGCTTTTTATATTTATCTTCACGGTAGATAAACATCACTACGTCGGCGTCCTGCTCCAAAGATCCTGACTCTCGCAGATCAGAGAGGCGCGGCCGAGGCGGAAAACGCTGTTCCACCGCGCGCGAAAGCTGCGAAATCGCAAGCACCGGCACGGTAAGTTCGCGCGCCAAACCCTTCAGCTGACGGGAAATTTCGGTAACCTGCTGCACAATGCCCGTCAAACTGTTTGACGGCGTAATCAGCTGCAGGTAATCAATAATAATAAGCCCGAGACCATGATTTGCCTGCAAACGCCGCGCCATTGCCCGCATACGAAGCACGGTTTGCGAAGGAGTATCATCGATATAGAGCGGGGCTTCAGACAATACGCCCAGCGCCTCCTGAATGCGGATAAAATCGTTGTCGTCGCCTTGGGAAGAAAGTTTTCCCGTACGCAGGCGCCACGAATCCACGTTGCCTTGAGCCGCGATCATGCGATCTATAAGCTGATCTTTTGACATCTCCAAACTAAAGAAACCAACCGGCACGCGCTCCTGCACCGCTACTCGTCGTGCTATATCCAAAGCAAGGGCGGATTTCCCCAAAGAAGGGCGCGCCGCCAGAATAATGAGATCTGAAGGCTGAAAACCAGAAAGCATATTATCCATGTCCGCGAAACCGGTTGGGATGCCGCGCGTCGCTTTCTCGTGCTTGGAAAGCTTATCGAGACGTTCGAATGCTTCTTCCAATTCTTCTTTGATGTGAATGAAGTTGTGCGCGAGCGATTTTTGGGCAATGGAAAAAATCTTTTGCTCGGCCTGATCTACGAGCACGTTGGGATCTTCCTTCTCGTTATACCCCATTTGTCCGATTTCATAGGAAGTGGAGATCAAGTCGCGCAGAATTCTTTTATTCTGCACGGTTTTCGCGTAACTCGCCACATGTGCGGCAGTAGGCACAGTATTGATAACTTCGGTCAGGTAGCTGCGGCCACCGATTTCCTCTATTTTTTCCTTGTCTTTCAACCGGCTTGAAACCGAAAGTAAATCAACGGGTTCGTTCCTGGCAAACAAATCCAGCATGGCTTCGTAAATAGTCCGATGGATTGGCTTATAAAAATCGCGCGGCTCAAGCAAATCAGCCACCTTCACAATGGCCTCTTTATCCAGCATTAAACTCCCCAAAAGGCACATTTCAGATTCTATGCTTTGTGGAGGAAGTTTATCCAGCGCCTCTATTTTTCTATCTCCTGCTTCTGCCATAGTATCTTTTCTATACCAGCTTTTTCAGTTTCCAGCCAGAGGGATTATCCTCAATAGTCCAGCCGCGCTTTTGCATTGCCGCGCGAAGCGCATCCGCTTCCTGAAAGTCTCCTTGTCTGCGATATGCCTCCCGCTGCTCTGCGAGCTTTTTAATTTCTGCTGGGACAGCCTGCTTCTCACGACCCCAGAAAATAAAACCGAAAAATTCGTCGATCTCTTTAAGAAAATCTAGGATCTCTTTCCTCTCTGCCTTCGATAGTTTCCCCTCGTCCATACGCGTATTCCCTTCGCGAATCAAATCAAACAAAATTGAAATCGCCAGCGGCGTATTCAAATCATCTTCCAGCGCCCTCTCGAAAGCTAATTTTGGATTTATTTTGGATTTTGATCCGCCAGCTGGCGGATTGGATTTCTCGCGCAGTCTATCTACAAATTCATCGATCTTTTGCAGCTCATTTGCGCTCTGTTGCAATATTTCTTCGGAGTAATCGATAGGGGAGCGATAGTGAGATTTTGCTACCAATAAGCGGAGCAGACGAGGAGAGTGATGCTCTAAAAAATCTCGAATGGTAATGAAGTTGCCGAGCGATTTTGACATTTTTTCGCCCTTCACCGTAAGAAATCCCGTATGCATCCAATATTTTACGAAGGGCTTTTTGCCTGATACAGACTCCATCTGCGTAATCTCTGCTTCATGATGGGGGAATATTAAATCCTGCGCGCCTCCGTGAATGTCGTATTGCGGGCCAAAAAACTTTTCGGTAATAGCAGTATCCTCAATATGCCAGCCGGGCCTGCCCGCTCCCCACGGACTCGGCCAAGCGGGGACAGTCACAGCACGTAGCGACGTGCTGGGACTGTCCCCGCTCCCGTCAAGCTTCCACAACGCAAAATCACCCTTGTTGCGCTTGCTGACAGACTCGTCTATGCGAGACACAGCGTCCTTGGTCTGCCCTGTGGTGCGGCCGGAAAGCTTGCCATATTCTTTGAATTTGGAAATGTCAAAATATATCCCATCACCTTTAATTTCATAGGCATACCCTTTTTTGAGCAAACGCCGAACTTGGTTGATTATTTCCGCAATGTGGTCAGTTGCCCTCGCATAGGTATTCACCGCGCTTACGCCCAAAGCCTTCATATCTGCCCGATATTCTTTCTCAAATCTTCGCGCCAGCTTTTTGGGATCTTCGCCAAGTTCGTTTGCGCGCTGAATAATCTTGTCGTCTATATCTGTTACATTTTGCAAGTAAAAAATATTATAACCCTTTTGGCGCAAATACTTTGCTATCATGTCAAAAGCAATGTAGGTACGAGCATGCCCTAAGTGCGAAAAATCATAAACGGTAACACCACATACAAAAAGTCGCAACTTTTTACCCCGATCCGCCGGCTGGCGGACGAGAGGCTTCAATATTTCTTTTTTCCTCGAAAGCGTGCTATAAATCTTCACCATATTGGGCTCATCATACCATGGAGGGGACGAATTTTCCATGATATGGTACAATAGCAACGCATGAACAAAAACGACCTGTTTTTTAGCGCTGTTGCAGGACTTCTGGCCGCAGTTTTCCTGCTTACCATAAAGTATTCCGGCAATATTATCCCTATTCACGATATTCCGTATCTTGAAGCAACTCTCTTGCTGTTTCCCGCATTGGCTGTTCTCGGTATTCGCATAGCGGCTATCTTCGGACAGCAGTTCTCCGTACTTTTTCAAGCCGCCAAGTTTCTCTTGGTAGGGGTACTCAACACCTTAGTGGACCTTGGCATACTGAATATTCTCATTGCGGCAAGCGGCATTACCGCGGGAATCGGCTTTTCTATATTCAAGGGATTTTCATTCCTCATTGCGGTTGGGAACAGTTACCTCTGGAACAAATATTGGACATTTGGGGAAAAGAAATCGAAACAGGATTTTATAGCGCAAGGAAAGGAATTCACCCAATTCTTAATCGTAAGCGGGATTGGTTTTTTCTTAAACGTGGGAACGGCCTCCGCGGTAGTGAATTTTATCAGTCCGCAGTTCGGGCTTTCGGTTCGCGCGTGGCCTACGGTAGGAGCTTTAGCAGGAACATTGGTGGTCATGACGTGGAATTTTCTTGGCTATAAGTTTGTCGTATTCAAGCGATAACATGGTACTGTACCGAAAATATCGCCCCAAATCCTTCAGTGAGGTTGTGGGACAGGAACACATCGTGCAAACACTCAAAAACGCCATAGCCGGGGATCTGCTTTCACACGCGTATTTGTTTTCGGGCCCGCGGGGTTCTGGCAAAACAAGTTTAGCCCGCCTGCTCGCCAAAGCAATAAATTGCCCCTCGACTGCGCTCGGGGTAAACAAAACCCCGGGGGAACCCTGCAATACCTGCTCGTTCTGTGAGGAAATAAATCATGGTCGCGCCATCGATTTAATCGAGATCGATGCCGCATCCAATAGGGGAATCGACGAAATGCGCGAATTGCGTGAAGGCATTGCGTTCGCCCCCGTCAAGTTGAAATACAAAGTATTTATTATCGACGAAGCGCATCAGCTTACGAAGGAGGCCGCGAATGCTCTCTTGAAAACATTGGAAGAACCGCCCTCGCACGCTATTTTTATCCTCGCAACTACCGAGGCCCACAAGATGATTCCTACTATAGCTTCGCGCTGCCAGCGTTTTGATTTTCGCAAACTTACAGTGCCTGAAATCACGGGAAAACTCAAAGAAATAGCAAGGGCAGAAAACGCGAACATCGACAAAACAGCACTCCAGCTCATTGCGCTGAATGCGGGAGGATCCTTACGCGATGCTCTTGGTTTGCTTGACAAAGTTTTGACTTTTCATTCTATTCTTGATACAAAGGAGGAGGTGCGCGCAGAATCGATAAAGGATTTACTCGGGTTGGTGGATTTAAATCTCGTAGGCGAATTCGTCCAACTGCTTGCCGACAGAAAAGCCGGCGAAGCCATAGACTTCCTCAACAAAAATTTGGAAGAGGGGATGGATCCCCAAGAATTCACCAAAAACCTCGTCCGCTATCTGCGGCACACGCTTGTGCTGAAGATCAATCCGCAGCTGGAAAAAATGTTTGAGAACGAGTTTACGAAAGAGCAGTTGGAACGAATGCAACAACAGGCGCAACAGTTTGACGAAAAGCTTTTGCCGCGCATCGTCGAAAACTTTATGGAAGCCGAGCAGAAAATGAAATACTCCAGTATAATACAGCTCCCGCTGGAATTGGCGATCGTTGAATCGTGCGGAATAGGGGAGTAATAATGCGGGATCGTCTAATGGTAGGACATCGCCCTTTGGAGGCGAGTATCTTGGTTCGAATCCAAGTCCCGCAGCACGTAGAATTTCTTGGCGAGGAACGAGCTTAGAAATTCAAGTTCCCGAAGCTCTGCCGAGGGACATATTATCTATGTTTTATACTTATCTCTTAGAATGTGCCGACGGTTCTCTCTATGTTGGATGCACGAACGATTTGGCGAAAAGAATAAAACAGCACAACGAATCAAAATGGGGCGCACACTATACGAAAATTCGCAGGCCGGTAACATTAAAGTATTCTGAAGGATATAAGACGTTAAAGGAAGCGCGCAGGCGCGAGGCAGAAATTAAAACCTGGCGCCGCGAAAAGAAACTCGACATGATAAAGCAAGCATATGTTAAGTCCTGAGCAATAACGAAAGGATAAGTTAGGTGACCGAGACGTATAATTATGATTAAATTCCAGAAACTCAAAAAACTGCATAAAGGAGATAAAGTTGCAATTTTATCTCCATCATTTGCCGCGCCGGGCAAATGGCCTCATGTATATGAGCTTGGTTTAAAGCGTGTGCGCGAGGTGTTTGGACTTGAGCCAGTAGAGTTCCCAACAACAAAGAAGCTTGGTGCCTCAAAAGAAGAAAGAACTAAGGACTTAATCGATGCTTTTGAGAATAAAGAAATTAAAGCTGTGATATCCTCTCTTGGCGGAGACGATCAAGTAACCTACATTAAAAATTTACCGGCAGAACCCTTTGTAAAGAATCCCAAACCCTTTTTCGGTTATAGCGACAATACGCATTTTGAGAATTTCCTTTGGCTGAATGGGATACCTTCCTACTATGGAGGTTCTCTATTTGTACAGTTTGCTGAACAGGCCAAGATGAATGACTATACGATTGAATATTTGAAGCGCGCACTGTTTGAGGAAGGTGAGATTGAGATTGAAGCAAGTAAAGAATATAACGATATGGGTTTAGATTGGAATGATCCTAATAATCTTACTAAACAAAGAGTATATGAACAGAATGAAGGTTGGTTTTGGGATGGCAATGATAACGCTGAAGGAATAACATGGGGTGGATGCGTTGAATCGATAGATGAATTACTTCGGCACGGAATACAAATTCCTTCTCTTGAGGATTTTGGGAAGATTGTTCTGATCGCTGAAACATCCGAAGAAATACCGACAGTCGAGTATGTATTCCGAGTATTCAGAGCGCTTGGGGAACGCGGGATTTTGGAACGCGTGCAAGCAATGCTCGTTGGCAGACCAAAAGCATGGGAGTTTGATAAACCATATACAACCGAACAAAAGTTTGAATATCGTAAAAATCAGCGCGAGACAATTCTGCGTGTGTTCAGGCAGTACAATAAAACCGCGCCCCTCGTACAAAATTTAGACTTTGGGCACACTGACCCGCAAATCTCATTGCCGTATGGTATGCCTATTCGCGTAAACTCAACAATAAAGCAGATCTTTATCGAGTTTTGATGACCCCGCATTCTAGACCAGAGATCCCAGTAATGAAGCCGATGCAATAAAAATAAGCAAATAACTATTAACAAAAGCAAGCTATGCAATACAATATTATCCCATCGGATGAAATTATCCAAAAGGCCATTGCTTCGCTAAAAAGCAACGGCATTGAGGCTATGGTTGTCGAGAATGGCGAGGCAGCAAAAGCAAAAACGTTGGAGCTAATTCCCGCGCAATCCGAAGTTATGAACATGACTTCTGTTACTCTTGAGACGATTGGCATTCCAAAAGAAATCAACGAATCAGGAAGGTACGCTTCAGTCCGCAATCAGTTGAATAGTATGGATAGGGGTACGCAAAGCAGTGAAATGCAGAAGTTGGGCGCGGCTCCATTGTACGCAATCGGCAGTGTTCATGCTGTCACTCAGGAAGGGCAAGTGGTCATCGCTTCAAACACAGGAAGCCAGCTACCAGCGTACGCGTACGGGGCCGCAAAGGTAATTTGGGTGGTAGGAGCGCAGAAAATCGTAAAGGACTTGGATGCCGCCTTCAAAAGAATTTATGAATATGTCCTTCCTCTGGAGAGCGAACGGGCGCGAAAAGCCTATGGGGTAGAAGGGAGCAATGTGAGCAAACTACTCATAGTCAACGAAGAAATAGCTCCCGGCAGGATAGTCATCATATTCGTGAAAGAGGCCCTTGGATTTTAGCACGGGATTGACGGGTTTTGGGAAAAATGAAACAATACAATCGCATTATGAAAACAAATATCCCCAAAACGCCAATTATAGTAATTCTTGCCCTGCTTCTTCTCGGAGGAGCGGGGTACGCCGCTTTTAGTTTCGGTATAATCGACTTGAGCCGTTTTTCAGTCATCGATCGTCTTTCTTCGCAAGAATTTATTGCGCAAGTAAACGGAGAGGGCGTCCAAACTGCGCTGTTTGATTTGCGATTCGCGCAAATAGCGGATTCTTACAAAGCTCAGGGAACAACTCTTGAAGGAGAAAGCAAGGAAACGGTCAAGCAGGAAATATTGCAGGATATGATCAACGAAATTCTGCTTGTTCAATATGGCAAAGAACAGGGGATTATCGCGGAAGAAGAAGCAATCGATAGCGAATATCAACGCATCGTCAGCCAGTTCCCGGGCGAAGAAAAAGAATTCCAGCAAAATCTTGCGGCGAAAGGCATTACCCTAGAAAATATTCGGCGCACCATTTCCCAAGACCTCATCATACAAAAGGTTATAGAGCAGCAGACCGCGCAAAACAGCGTAGAAGTTTCAGAGCAAGAAATACAGCAAACGTATGACGAAGCAAAGACGCAGAACGCGGAGGTTCCACCTTTTGAAGAAGCAAAACCGCAAATTGAAAACTTCTTGCGTCAGCAAAAAATTGGGCAGATAATCAACGCACTTGTCGCTCAACTCCGCGAAAAAGCCAACATTGTAATCTCTAGTTAAGCACCGGCCGAATCTGCTTATTAATAAATCTAACTTCGCGCTTATTATGAGCAAATCTATTCTTATCGGCGCCATCCTGGTTCTCCTCATCGGCGGAGGAATTTGGTACTTTACCCAAAGCCCGCAGACAGAAACGCTCCAGCCAAATCCAGAAATCCAAAACAATCAAAACGAAGAGCAACATGCAGGGAACGAAGATACCCAACGAACCATACGCTATACTGAAGACGGATATACGCCAAACACACTTACAGTTTCCCAAGGCGAAACAATTGTATTTCACAATGAATCCTCCAAAGATATGTGGCCGGCTTCCGCTCCCCATCCGACGCATACCAATTACCCGGAATTTGACGCAAAACGCGCAATCTCCCCCGGAGAACGGTATGAATTTACATTTACCAAGAAGGGGGCGTGGAAATTCCACGACCACCTCGATCTTGCAAAATTCGGCACCATTACCGTAGAATAACTACAAGAGTGTTTCTTTTAGATAGTATCCTCAATAGGATTACGATGTACCGGCTAACTTTTCTGGGCTTAGCCGGTTTGGTTTTGCTTGCAATTCTGCTTGCCTCCTTTGGAGTACTCTCATTTCGCGCGACTCACATCGCGTATGCGGCCATTCTTCTGCTGCTCTTCTGCCATACCGCGAACATCATATTCGCAAAAATCGCGCGCACAAAAGCGAACGCAGAATCCGCGTGGATTACGGCGCTCATTCTCACGCTCATCGTAGGCCCCTTGCCCATGGACAGCCTGAATGCTCTAGGCCCGCTCCTATTCCTGGCAATTGCCGCCATGGCTTCCAAGTATCTCTTGGCATGGAACAGCAAACATATTTTTAATCCCGCCGGGTTTGGCATATTCGCTTCCGCCCTGCTGCTCAATCAAGGAGCAAGCTGGTGGGTAGGTACTTTGTACCTCGCGCCCGCTGTTCTTATATTCGGCCTCATTCTTTCAAAAAAGATTGGGCGCGTCAGTATGATTTGGTCTTTTCTGGCAACATACGGCATACTTATTCTGCTTCTGAACGCCGAAGGGTTGCATTCTCTCGGTGGACTTAGCCAAGCTGCAAACTTTCTTTGGGGCATACTTGTATTCTCTCCTATTTTATTTTTTGCTTTCGTAATGCTGCCAGAACCCCAAACCTCTCCCAAGCGGCAGTGGCCTGAAATCTGGTACGGTATCTTTGCGGCGTTGATACTTACTTTACTCCAGCAAAATCTCCACGTTTCCTATACATTAGAGCTTGCCTTGCTTTCCAGCAACGTGTTCGGGTTTGTTATTGCCCCGGTAAAACGAATACATGCGCAGCTTCGAGAAAAAGCGGAAATTGCGCCGGGTATTTTTAGCTTTTGGTTCGCGCCACACGCATCATTTTCCTTTCTCCCGGGTCAATTTTTAGAGTGGACTTTGCATCATAAAGGAGCTGACAGCAGGGGAATCCGTCGTTACTTTACCATAGCCTCCTCCCCCACCGAGCCTGGAATACTGCTCACGGCAAAAATTCCTGAAAAGCAGAGCACGTTCAAAAAAGCGTTGCTCGAGCTTAAGCCCGGAGAACAGGCTATGGCCACG
>Ga0209542_10011485_pt1 | contig 15700 bp, 16 predicted proteins | sample RifCSPhighO2_01_FD_184028 | JGI IMG/M metagenome (GOLD analysis project Ga0209542, IMG submission 184028) | Soil microbial communities from Rifle, Colorado - Rifle CSP2_plank highO2_0.1 (SPAdes) (version 2) | ecosystem: Environmental > Terrestrial > Deep subsurface > Rock core/Sediment ... | reverse complement strand
GTGTGGCGCAGGCGGCAATGCAAGGCCTGTCACGCTGTTTTTACCTCCCATGAGGTCCTAGACCTGTCTTCTGCCCTAATGGTGGCCTCTGGGGGCTCTACGAAGCCCTTCATGACCGATATGCTTTTTACAGAGGTATTGCTGGCCCTTCAAGACCGTAAAGACTGTTACAGCGCAGCCCGTGAAGTTACTTCAACTGTTATCGGCCAACTACTAAAACCGCCAGCCGAACCGGTGATTGAAGCAAAACAGATAAGCCAAATTACCGCTAAGGTATTAAAGCGTCTGGACAAACGCGCCTACCTCCGTTACCTAGCCGAACACCCCAGCCTTCAGAGCAAAAAGCTCTGAAGGCAATGATCAATGTTCAATTATCAATTTTCAATATTTGCTAACATTAACACATGAGTGTACAAATTAGAGTCAACCCGACTATCAGCGACGGCGAACTCTATGACTTCTATATCCGCAACAATATCTGTGAGAAAGATTTCGAAAAAGAGGTAGCAGCAAGAGTTTTAAAGAATAGTAGCCTCATTGTGGCTGCTTTTGACGATGATCAATTAGTCAGCATTGCCAGAGCTATGTTTGATGGCACAGCCGCTTGTATTATGGAACTTTCATTGGAATTAAAGTTTCTAGGTGAACAATTACAGCAAAACAATGGTTCAGTTATAGAAAAAGATTCAGTGGGCTTGGGTAAAGCAATTGGAGAAGAGCTTTTAGAGGAGCTATGGAAAATGGGCGCCACCTTTATTAGCGTATATATTATCGATGGCTTAGAAGAGCATTTTTATCAATCTCTCGGTTTCAAACTTAATGAGGGTCATTCGATTTTCTATATCGATAAACGTCCCTATAAAAAATACTAACGATTAGCAACTATCTACTAGCAACTACGGAAAAGGCTACTTATTTACTTCTTTACTGCCTTTTCCGTGATGATCCAGCCCAAATACCAGCCAAACATCAGCCTGGTTTGCGAATAAATAGCGGCAAACGAGCTGTAAATGATGGTTGTAAAGGGTAAATAAACCCACTGTAGCACCATCCAGACGGTGCGGCGGCGCTTGTAGCGCTCCGGCTTAGGCGGCAGTGAACGCATGCTAAGGAATAACGAAATTAGGATACCGGCCACTAAGATACGCTGGATCCAACTGACAATGTGCGGCAGTTGATTAGCCAAATAGCTTTGAGGGTTGAGTATAAAAGGCGGCCAAGCCGCCACGGCCAATATAATTGGCGTGGTTGACCAACTGATGTGGCTTTCCAGCAGACGAGCAAATTTGGCAATCAGGCGCGGTTTTGGAATACGGTTTTTCTTTAGGAAACCGTTATAAAAAACGTAGGCGATGTCGGTACAACCCCAGGCCCAGCGGCGGACTTGGATAAACTGCATCTTGAGGGTTTTTTTGTAGCTATCGGTCAAAACCGCATCCTGATAGATGGGTAGGTAAATTGGATAGACCTCGTGCTGGCCGTCAAAACGGAAGAAAGTCCGCCAGTACTGATGGCCGTCCTCGACAATGGTCCGCACGCTCCAAAAATCGGTCTTTATTAGCGCCGACATGGGTTGGGCGTGGGCCGAGAAGTTGCGCAGCATATGCGGTCGCAGTGTCAGCATGACGGTCCAAAACGAATTAGCCGTGGCTACTACCCGCATTGGCGCCGGGGCATCCCAAATATTATTGGTGTACATAGTTATGGGCTGATAGGAGGCATATAGCGGCTTTTCGGTGGAGCAATAAGTGTAGGTCAAAGCGCCCAGATAGTTTTTATCCGGGCGGTTATCGCAGTCAAGTGTTGTAACTAAAACTCTACTCGGCCGAATTTTTCTTTCCTCCAAAAACACTTTTAGACGGCGTGCGGCAAACGTTACATTCCCGCCCTTGCCTATTACTTCTCCGGTCATTGGCCAAGGGTGCATCACGGCTTCAGCGTGATAGAAGTTTTTACCGTACTTATTAACCATTGACTGCACGAAATCTCTGACTGCCGCGCCGCCGCGTTCTTCGTAAGCGATGACTAAAATTACTTTTTTGAGGTCGTAACGGCTTTTTGCGACTGCCGCGATGGTTAATTCTAAAACATCGAGTTCATTCCAAATAGCAATAACTACTGCGTGGTAAACCTCGCTGGGCTTGATGCGCGTGTGCAGTAGGCGGTTCCTAACCCGCTGAATGTTGCGATGATGCCACTGGGGGGCGCTGGGCAGACTAGCTTCCAGCGCCTCCAGATCCTTATTCAGCTTTTGCCAGGGCTGGCTTTTATAGTGACTCATGCGGTTCCACCCCTGTATGGAGCGAGCGGCGATAGCCAGGGCCCGTACGAACCAAACGAGTAGGAAAGTAATAACAAAGTAGGCGGCCGCTTTGGGATTGATTAGGCTAAGAATGACCGGCAGTGCCAAAATGGTCCAAGTCAATGTCCCGGGCAGAATTTCTAACGTACGGTAGCGCCAGTCACGCTCATTAGGCTGCGGAATTTCTATTGGCTTCATGAACAGTCTTTTACCTTTAGCCTTTTACCACTTACCATACTTTAGCCTTTAACCTTTGCCCATTTACCATGGTTTACGGATAACGGATCATGGTTAATGTACGGTAAACAGAAAACGAAAAATGGTTAATGGATCTCATTGTAATGAGATCAATGAGTTAGCAACAATGGTTGACAGTATGAGCAAAAAGACACTGCTAGCCAAGATGAATATAGACAGATAGCGCTTAAGGTTGTAGACGCGGGCGCTTAAAATCACCGCGCCGACAGCTGTGATGGCCATAAAGACAGCCATGGAATAAATATCAATCGGTTTGCCGCTTTGATAGCTGGCGCCAGAGATATTGGGACGGTAAGCGACAATTGTAGTGGGGTTTTTAGAGATATCAAAACGCAGAAGTACCAGTGACACACCGACGACTAATAAAATCGCCAAAAGAGTTACTAATAAAAGAACCGCGCGGTCGTGCAAAAATTTCTTAGATAATTCCATAAATACAGGTTACAGGTTTTAGGTTACAGGTTACAGTGTATATTATACTCATATCTGTAAACGCCACCTTAGCTCAGCTGGCTAGAGCACCGTTTTCGTAAAGCGGGGGTCCGGGGTTCGAGTCCCCGAGGTGGCTCCATCATTGCGCGGGTGTCGTATAATGGCCATTATGTGGCCTTCCCAAGGCCAAAACGCGGGTTCGATTCCCGCCGCCCGCACCAGAAATATTATGACGAAATATAAAAGAGTTTTATTGAAGTTGTCGGGAGAGCAGTTTGCCGGTGGACAAAGTTTTGGTATTAGTTCAGACTTCATTAACGAGCTGGCAAAAGACATAAAAGCCATAGCCGATCTAGGCGTACAGGTTGCAGTGGTTGTTGGCGGCGGTAATTTTATGCGCGGCGCGGATATATCGAAAAACGGAGTAGAACGGGCCACCGGTGACTATATGGGAATGCTGGCAACGGTTTTAAACGGTATGGCGCTGGTGGATACGCTGGAGGCCGGCGGCCAGCCGGCGCGCCTGCAAACTCGGTTGCGCGTGGATAGTGTCGCCGAACCCTATATCCGCCGGCGGGCTATCCGTCATATGGAAAAGGGGCGGATAGTAATTATCGCCGGCGGTACCGGCAATCCTTACGTCACAACCGACACCGCGGCAGTCACCGCGGCGCTGGAACTAGATTGCCAGGCGGTATTAAAAGCTACAAAGGTGGACGGCATTTATGACAAAGATCCTGCCAAGCACAAAGGAGCTAAAAAATATACCTCTTTGTCTCATGCCGAGGCGCTGCAAAACCCCCATATAGCCGTTATGGATAACGCCGCGATATCTTTGGCCATGGACCATAAACTGCCAGTAATAGTTTTTAAATTATCGAAAGAAAATCTTAAAAAAGTTATTCAAGGCAAGCCGGTCGGCTCAAAAGTTTCTAACTAGATGTCTTGATCCGGTTCTGGTTGGGAAGTGGTCCTATAGAAACTGGGGCGCAAAAATTCACCAGTACCTAAAATGCTATTTATGGCTCTTCTAGCTACGTCTCTGAGACTCCTCGCTTTCTCTAGACCAGAAAGCACTAGGTACGCAAGGCGCTCATCTCCCGGCTCAAATTCCTCAAAACCAAGTCTTTCTACTACAGCCGTACTCATTTTTGTTCCTTTCTTTTTAGTTAGTTTTTACTTTTTTGTACTTCGATAAGAAGTTATAGACTATCCACACTAGCTTCTATTAAAGGAAAGCCGAGCTTACTGTAACGCATTCTTTCTTCCACAGATAATGGGCGATCGACCACATACTCGACACGCGACTTACTGCTGTGTACGTCGCCTAGAATTCCGCCCCCGCTTATGACTTGATGTCCTTCACTCTCTAATAAATCGTGTGCCACTACTCCGGCGCCTTCGAAGTCACCGGTAGACAACCAATAAACATGGCCTTCTGTTTTTGGTATCATAATTATCCCTCTTTATTTAAATTTAATGCTTATATATCGATAATGCTCCTGCTTGTTCGCCTTGTCAATACCCCCGACACTTTAGTTTTCACCCCAGTTTTGCTAAACTACATCTGTTCTCGTCGGAATCGACGTAACGGCTTCTGTAAGTTCAAGTTATTAAACTTACTTCCAGCCTCAGGTCGCTTCCTCCTCTCAATTTTGCAAAATTTGACGTGCGCGGAATTTTACAAAATTGTTGAGAGAAATATATGCGCGTGTTGCGCAGTCGCGGGCTCGTAGTGTAGAGGCCTAACACGCCTCCCTGTCACGGAGGAGATCGCCGGTTCGAATCCGGTCGGGCCCGCCATCTTTCGCTAAAGCTTCAGAATGGCTTAGTCAATGTATTATTGTTATATTTTACAAAGTTCTCATTTACATCGCTTTTATTTTGGGTATACATTAGATTTGAAGCAAAGAATTAATCGCCACAACGCCGGACAAGTAACTGCCACTAAACCTGGAAGGCCGTGGAAACTTGTCTGGTATGGTGCATTCGATTCACTGGCCGAGGCGAAGAACTTTGAAAAATATTTAAAAACTGGTTCTGGAAAAGCATTTGCGTACAAACGATTGGTTTCTGAGGCTTTATCGAAAGATCTTCGGGCGCGACAAACCCTTCCGAAGCTTCTAGCGTAGGAGGGTCGGGCCCGCCAAATATGGACAAAACATTACTTTTATGGTAATGTCTTTTTATGACAGAACAAAGGCATGATGCGGGTTCACAAGAAGACGGATATGAAGCCCTAATTCGTTCGATTGATGAGAGGGACAGAGCCTGCGATGATTGGATTGATGAACAAAATGCAGAAATAGATCGAAGAGATCGAGAGAACGATGAGCGTCATAGACAACTCGAGGAAGAACTAGGACACCCTATTCTTATGCCACTTCATACGCCTCATATACCCTATTGGCCTCACACACCTCACCCGCCTCGTTTTGAGTAAAATAGTTCCAGACTTCTTCCGCTAAGGACCGGCTAAACTTGACTTTACCGTTGTTCGTGATAGAATAACTAAAATGTCCTCGATGAATGAGATAAGGATGTCCGGCGAAGGTGAGGCCAGCCAGGTTAATTTCTGGCTAGGTCGGCTTGGTACAGCCAGAAAAATGCCGCCGCCGCAGGAACGAACGGAAGACCAAGAAGCGTCGTTAGTTACATGGTTAATAACGCTGGATACCGATGAACCGGAGAAGAAATTGTATTACGGATTATCCCTTGTTCATCTACGGGATTTACCATCACACAAGGCCAAAAGACTTATCCCAGAAACTGGTCATGAACTTCTGTTAATTCCTCTGGAAGGAACAGAGCAATCTAATCCAGACGATGCGTCTACTTGGCATGCATTAGAGCCTGTAGCACAGTTGCAGATCGCCGATTTAACAGATGAGCAGGCAACATTGTTATCCTCTGCGATTGCTTCGGCTTGTGTCGAAGGTCAATTGCCAATTCCAAAACCCGGCGAATTTCTTAAGTGGGGTCCATACGTTCAGCAACTGATTCAAGAACAGTCTCAAGGACAGATAGAAGTCAAACGCATTGACTTAGGTTCGATCTAAGCTAGTGCTGCCGCAATTATAATTCCAGAACCCGGTTATATCCTTGGCCGGTAGATACTTAGTCATTAGCTAATAGATAAGTTCTAACCTGGGCTATAACGGCCTGCCATTTTTGTTTTTTGTTTCTTGTTTATTGCTTTTTGTTTATTGTCTACTGTTCTTCGTTCAGAATTTGACGTAGATTTTGACAGGCTGCGTCTTTTTTAACTCGTCAATATAGGTGCTGATGTCTTTTAAACTAAACGAGATGTGCTGGGCGTTGACGGTAGTACCATCGCTTTGGTTAACTTTTACAATCTCTAAAGTATTTGGTTTGCTCACGTCAGTACGGCTGGCTAAAATAATATCCGAAACTTCGCCTGCCTTGAGCTTAAACAACTGATCGATAACTTCCGGCGGCACATTAGGATTGGTTTTGGTAATGCCAAAGCCGTAGTCGCCGCCATTTTCTTTATCTTGGGCGTCGGAAGCCTCTTTGGCTAGTTGGCCAAAGTCGGTGCCGCTTTTAGCATGTTTTAAAAAGCCCTCGGCTTTGGCCGCAGTAGCGGTGTCCAACTGAGCGGCTACTTTGGTAGCCAGTATCTGCTCTTTTAAGCTACGCTTAAAATCGGTGATGGACCAGCCCCAGTAATCGCGCAGTACGTCGGCAAACACTTTGTCATTACTACCCAGTCGATTTTGGCTGCGTACAGCTGTAATTTGGGAGTCAATTTCCTTGTCGGTAACTTTTACCTTGTTCTTATCGGCCAGAATTTTTACATAAGCATTGCTGATAACGTCTTCAAGCGCTTGTTTACGAAAGGTTAAAATTTGCTGTTCGCCGCCAAAGAGATTTTGCTGTTTATTTTCGTAATAGTGGATGTAATGTCGAAGCTCGAATAAATAGTTCTCGTAATTTACATAGGTGCCGCCGGTGCGGGCTATGGGGAATGGAATAACTTGAGTAATCCTGTAAAGAAAGGTGTTGTAGTGGTACAAACGGTAAAGGGCGGCTGTGCTGTACGCCAAAAAGGCTAACAATGTAAAAATAATAATGATGGTTGTAATGACAACGATGCGGTGCTTGGAATGCTGCAAGGGGTAGATGTATCTACGGGCGCCGGAGAGGACTTCTTCGCGGTGTTCGCCGATAGTCTCGGTGGTTATTTTTGGTATGTCTTTAAGCTGGGGCGGCTCCTGTTCGATGGGAGCCAGCGGATTCAGAATCGCCGCTTTTTCACTCACTAGTTCGGGTAAGCGTTCACTAACCTTCTTGGCCTTGCGGAGACGTTTCCTTAGCTTCATTGAGTACTACCCTCCGCAAAGCCAGTGAACAATGAACAGTGAACAATGAACAGTTCTTGAACTGTTAACTGATAACTGATACCTGATAACTGCCTTGTCATGATTCAATAACGCGCTGGTCTTCGTTAACGGGCCTCTGTGTGTGATGTATGCCCAAATCCCTCAGTACATGCACCATTTTTTGCTGGACCTTTTCGGGATGGTGCACGTCATGGATAACCAAATCCCCCACATACGTCTGTACAACTATTGTACCAAACTGTAGAATTGTTTCTTCGAGCCCGGTGATTTGATAATTGATCATTTGGATCTGATCCAAGCCAATGTCCACCACATTAACCTGTAGCAAACTGCGCGTCTGTTGTATAAAACGGCGGTCGGTCATGATGTAGACGCTAAAGTACCAGCGTACCCACCAAGGGAAAATTAAGATCAGCGCCAGCCCAAAGCCGCCGGCCAGACCGCCAAAAAAATAACTATACTCAGGTTTAATCAGCGCCGGTATCATGCCGGCCAGCAGACCAGCAGAAGCCAGTAGCAGGCCTTTGCGCATGACAATTGGATGCTTTCGGAATACCAGCCGCACTTCTTCGTCGTCAAATTGCTCCTTGAAATATTTCGGTTTTCCCAGTAGTGAGCTTTCGCGACTATCCCCATCCGGGGATACTTGGCTTGACTCGTTCGAGTCGCGCGAAAGTCTACTACTGGGTTTTGTCGGAGCCTCGGTTTTCAGTTCCTGCTCTGACTCTTTTTTGCTCATCCCGTTAGAACTCCGATTCGCTGCCGGCGAATCGGCAGATTTTATCTTTGATAAAATACTTAGCTCTAACGGGACTCATGGTAATAGCGTAGCGCGTCTAGCCCACAGCGTCTAGATAGTTGACATTGCATGCAAATTTGCCTACACTGTAGGCATGAAGAGCATTCAATATACAATCAGATCTATCCCCCCTAAAATTGATCAGCGGCTACGAGTGCGGGCTAAGCAAGCCGGCAAAAGCCTCAATGAAGTAGTTGTCCAAGCATTAGCCAAAGATACCGGTGTCAACTCAAATGAAACGATTTACCATGATCTGGACTGGCTTAAAGGGTCAATGCCTGTAGCCGAGCTTAAGCAGTGGAACGAAGCCATGGAATGGTTGGACAGCGCACCCAAGGAAATTAAATAAATGCCAAAACTGGCGCTGGACACTAGTGCATATATTGCTTATGTCCAAAACGATACGGCTGTTACTAAATTTGTTGATCGTGCCAGCTCTATCGGCCTACCGATTATTGTGATTGGCGAGTTATACTTCGGTATTTTTGATGGCAGCAAGAGCGAGCAAAATTCCCAAAAACTCAATCGCTTGCTTGCCAGCCCGCGAGTCGAAATTCTGAATGTAGATGAAACTAGCGCCCGTATTTTTGGTGAGATTTCAACGGAACTCAAAAAAAGCGGTAAGCCCATTCAACAAAATGATGTCTGGATTGCAGCCTTATGTAAACAATATAGCTACCCACTAGCAACTTCCGATAAGGGCTTCGAGCGAATAACTGGATTAGAGCTCAGACTTTTTTAACAATTCATTAGAGGTTGTAGGTTATCCACCCTCCGTAGCGGTTGCAGCCCACTCCGCCGAAGCGGCTGCGAAGGCCGGGCCGCAACTGCGGAGGACGGGCAGGTTACAGTTTTTAATTTACGGTTTTGCACAATTTTGTAAGATCGTCGTAGCAAACTCTTGCAAAATTGAAGAGGAGAGGCGACTCAGGGGCTGAAAGTAAGTTAGTATACTAAGTTACGGAAGCCGACACATCGGTTCCAATTAGGCCCGGTAGCTCAGTGGATAGAGCGCCGCCGTCCTAAGGCGGGCGTCGTAGGTTCGAATCCTACCCGGGTCACCAAGCAGAGGATCGGTGCACGCAGTTGTGCAGGTAAAATCTTGCTGGCAAGACTTTACCGAGCAGCGAGAGAAAAGTGCGAGTGAAACGAGCGCGCTATTCTCTCGGGGGTACCAAATTATCTTTAAGTTAAGGTTGGGTGTTCGTAGACGGATTAGTAATTATGCAGTTCCTCTTCGGAAAACCACAGGCCGATTTCTAGTTCGGCTTCTTCCTTACTGCCTGAAGCATGGACCAAGTTTTTGATAGAACGCTTTTCGACGTTAGCCAAAATGGCCGAATCTTCGGAATAATCACCCCTAATGGTGCCTTTTTCGGCTTTAATGGGAATGGTGTGGCCGGCGATATCCCTCACTTTCTTAATGGCGCCGGTTCCTTGCAAAACAAGGGCAATAACCGGACCAGAGACCAGAAAATCGACCAGCCATTTTTGCAGCTGCAGACCAATAGCGTGGGCATCCTGTGTACCAAAATTGGTCAACGGATCATGCCCGGTCTCCTGATAACTTTCCAGGGTTTTACGGCCCATGCCTTTTATGAACTCGCGCCTATTCTTGGGATAATGTTGATGGGCCAGCTCCTCGTTGGGCCAAACCATTTTGGTGGCCGTGAGCTTTAAGCCGGCTTTTTCAAAGCGGCTTATTACCTCCCCAACTAGCCCACGCTGTACTGTATCAGGCTTTAGTAAAACCAGGGTTTGTTCCATTGTTGAAAACAACTGTAACAGATGAGGATGGAATTTACAAGATGAATACTTTTTGTGCTCAAAGGTAAGCTTAAAGCCGAAGGCTGAAAGCTTAAAGCTTTTGGCTAGGGACTTTCAGCTTTTAGCTTGTTATTGTACGACGCTTAAGCTTAAATTAAACATATGAACTACGAAGCCGCTGTTTCTCAATTTCTGGAATATTTAGAGTTGGAACAGAACCGCTCGCAAAAAACCATTGAGAATTACAGCCATTACCTGACCCGTCTGTCCGATTTTGCCGGCGAAATTAAGCTTAAAGATATTGATGTTGAGCTTATACGCAAGTGGCGGCTGTGGCTCAACCGGCTCGGTACAAACACCTCTGATGAACTATCCAAAACCACCCAGAATTACCATTTGATCGCCCTGCGCAGTTTTTTGCGCTTTTGTGCTAAGCGTGAATTGCCCGCCCTGGCGCCGGATAAGATTGAACTGGCACACACCCAGCGGCCGCAAGTCACTTTTTTAAACCTTGAGGAAATAGAACGGCTATTTGCCCAGCCAGATACTGCAAAATTAACGGGGGTAAGAGACCGGGCAATTTTGGAATTACTGTTTTCCAGCGGTTTGCGGGTTAGTGAGTTAGTAGGTTTAGATCGCGACCATATAAATCTGCGGCGCCGCGAATTTATGGTCCGCGGCAAAGGCCAAAAGGACCGACCGATTTTTATCAGCCCGGAAGCGGCCGATTGGATACAGCGCTACCTGGACATGCGGCAAGACAACACCAAACCGCTTTTTATCAGATACAGCGGCAGTAAAAAAGTTGATTTAAGCGGCAATTATCATCGTTTGACCGCTCGCAGTGTCCAGCGTATGGTCGCCCGCTATGCGCTGGCTGCCGGAATTACTAAACACGTCAGTCCGCATACAATGCGCCACAGCATGGCAACGGATTTATTAATGAACGGTGCTGACCTGCGCTCAGTCCAAGCTATGCTGGGCCATTCCAATATTGCCACTACCCAAATTTACACCCACGTCACTGACCCTCATTTGAAAAAAGTACATGAGCAGTTTCATCGAGCAAAAAATAAGGGCTAGGAAAAAAGAGCAAGCTTGGCCTTTAGGCTCAGCTTGGCTGACGAGCGATGAGAAAGAGTATAGGCTGGCGAAGTAAGCTTGAGCATTTGCCAAGCCATGTTAGATTGCTCAATAATAAGTATGTAGGGTTTGATTGGACGTAACATGAACCAAGTATCTACAAACGAGGTTTCTTCCCCAGCTAGCGGGACAGTTGAAATCGAGCCAAGGTCTAATCCGATAGTGGAATCAAGGCCACTGTATGAACATCGTGAAGCCAGGTGCCTACGCTGGTTGGGCGCAACAGCCTTGACAGCCGTGGTTTTAGGAACTGCACTAGGTCTTTCTCACGAAAAAGGCCAAGCTAGGTTAATCGGTGGTAATACTCCGGAAGCCATGTTGGAAAAGTCAGGTGATCTGGCTGGCCCGCAAGTACAGTTTCTTGATGTTGTGGCAGCCGACAGCCCACAGACAGCTGTTAATCCAGATATTTACTCGCATATTAGTGGCGCTCAAAAGTATGCCGATAAACACGGCAAAGGCCTCAGAATAAGGGCTGCTACAGTTGGCGGAAAATATGATGTACCTCTAGTTAGGATAAGCATGACACAAGCGGAAATTGCCGCACAAAAGGACTATACATCAATATTCGAATCATTAACCGATAAGCTCCAAGAAAACGGGTATAACAATGGCGACAAAATGAACCTGGCCTATCTTGAGGGAGATACACCTCTAGGATGCGGAGTGATCGCTACTAATGTGCCCAATCCGGCCCGATTGGCAATTGTTGATACAAAACCAGTGTGCTCTACAGGCAATACGTCAGAGGGTTTTAATTATAGAGATGTCCTTGTTTTACGAGAAATTATTTACACACTTAAGATAAGTGACTTTGTTCAGGATGAAGCTGATACTATATCCAGCGCAGCATTTAGACCAGGCTGGATTTGGTACAACTCGTGGATTAATCACTCGGGCAAGTACGAGAATATAAATTCCAGTCCTTACTTCCAGCACCGCTTGTTGACTCAAAAGGCGCTCGGTGGCAAAGTGACTTTCTCGCCGCTTCCGGACCCTTGCCAGGAAGACTGTGGCGACGGAGTCCTTTACCCCGGTGGTGCGTCTGTTGCTGCAACGGCGGGGGCTTCCCCGGGGTATAAATTTAATGGTTGGCAAGATTGCCCGCCAGACCCAGAGGGAAAGCCCCAAGAAGGTTCTTCTTGCCGGATCCAAATAAATAAAGATCAACAAATAGGTGCTATTTTTGAAAAACTGCCCTCCAAGATGATAAACCTTTTTGCCAAAGTAGTAGGTAAGGGTTCGTTAAGGGGCGCTGGTATAAATTGTCCGCCCAAATGTACTACTCAAAGGCCCGAAGGCTCCATACAAGAGCTCAAAGCCACCCCATACAGGGGTTACAAACTTACACAGTTAATAGGTTGTACAAAAATTATCCGAAACAAATGCCGGATTGAACTAGGATCGAAAGATGGAATCGTAACAGCGGTGTTTGCTAAATCCAAAAAGTAAAAGAACTAATTGCCAGTTATTTACACGGTCCCTTAATTATTTGTTCCTAAAGTTCCAGGGTTTTATTGATCTATCTTGACGCTGTCTATCACTTGTTGCCATACGGCCTGGTTGGACTGCCAATTGTGGTTAATGCTAGAAATCATAAAGTAATAAAATGTCTTCTTGCCAAGAACCAGCATAAATTTTCCTCGCAACTGGGATACGCGCTCCTTGGCGTTGCTTTTGTTGTCTTTAGCCCAAAAGTCAAACTGCCAAGCGTCTTTTTTGATGTTACCGGTAGACAGCGCCATGGGCGAACCAAAGTCAATCTGTAAACCGGTAGGTAAGTTATTTTGTAGGTATTTTTTTAGAGGATCGATAAAAGCTTCGTAGTCTTTGCCTTGGTGTATTTGCAATAGCTTATTAATAGCTACTATGTAGCTGGGCTCAAAGCTTGGTGCAACACTATTAATCAAAGAGGTCGCCATATAAGCTAAACCTGTTTTTGGATTAGTCCTATCATTAACATGAGCAAATATAGCAGTAGAGAGACCTCCTAGTACATCTTTACTTCTTTCTGTAAATTCAACTGGTTTTTTAAAAGTTACACCAGCACCCTCTAGCTTGCTAGGTAAGCTGTAGTCATCCAGGGACTGATAACTGTAACTGTATGCTTGCCTATATTTGAATCTATCCCAAAGATTCACATAAGTAGAAGTCCCAACCGCCACAGCGATTAAACCAACCAAGCCGATAATTAGAAAGGCCTTTTTTTTCTGTCGGATTGACTGATATAGGATGAGTAAAGCCAGTAGTAAGCCGATTGGGGGCAGCAAAATACCAGCGATTATTGCGACAAGTATCAGGCGCTTAGTAGATGCCATGAGATTCTTCAGTTTACCAAGGACTATTGCATAGAACATACCACCCGGCTGTGGGTTTGTAGTTGTGTTCTGATTGGAAAAGTCGTTATCTGTCATTTTTAGCCTTAAGCGTTTAGATTCAGTATATTGGTGATGGGTAGTGTTGACAAGTAAGCATATGGCAGTGATAGCTCCTTAAGACTAGTAGTATGCTGGAATGCCCATGCATATGAAATCCCAATCGGCACAAACGGGGGAAGAAGGTGGAGGGGGAAAGTAGTACTCGGAAGGTGGTAAAGAAGGTGGAGGCGACACGGTAGGTTGAGGTTCTATAACGTATTGTGGAAGTGAACAGCCCGGTACAATTGCCCAATTAATGGGATTACCATACCACCCATTCCGGTTAGTTGGTATGCCTATATACGGCGGCTGACAGGCTCCAAGGCTTTGGTAATATATGTCGGCGTCAATGCAGTTATTTGGCAGGTCGCCAATTTGGCCAGGCCCGCAATCCGAGAGAGGTAAAGAAGGATTACCGCTAAATTGTGGAGGGGCACCGGTCGGGCAAAATATATTCGTAGCAGCGCTGTCCATGCCTTGATAGTTCCAGTCGCTTACATAATAATAGTAGCAACCGGAGCCAGCATCGATCCGCTGTAGACTGCTCCCTCCGGAATGGCTGTTGGTACAACCCCAGCCAACCGGGGGATCATGGTTGTCGATCCAGCAATCTGGAGGAGAACTTGCGCTACTCGGAGGAGGAGGTTGTGGGGGTGAGGGAGGTGGTGGCGGTACTCCGTTGACAGTTATGGAAGCATTGTCCGAAGCGTTGCCACCGGGACCGCTGCAAGTAATGGTATAGCTGGATGACGAGCCAGGTGAGACGGGCTGGGAACCATTTACGGCAGTTGAGCTAGTCCATGTCGCCGAGCAACTAGTTGTATTATTGCTTGTCCAGGTCAGCGTACTGCTCTGGCCGGCAGTAATACTTGAGGGGTTGGCGGCCAAAGACACAGACGGTGCGGCTGGCGGCGGTACTCCGTCAACAGTAATCGAGGCACTATCGTTAGCATCGCCACTGGGACTGCTGCAAGTAATGCTGTAGGTAGTCGACGAGTTGGGTGAAACGGACTGGGAACCATTAACGGCAGTCGAGCTAGTCCAGGTCGCCGAGCAACTTGTTGTATTATTACTGGTCCAGGTCAGCGTACTGCTCTGGCCAGAGTTAATGGACTCGGGGTTGGCGGTCAAAGATACAGATGGCCCGGGCGGCGGGGGCGGCGGCTCAAATTTTAAATTACAGTAGGCGGCGCTGGTCGGATCTACAGCCACCGAACCACCAGACACATCCAGCCGTTTGCATATTTGATTGGAGCTGCGCAAGGTAAATTCCGGTATGGCGTTTTCGTCAGGGCTGATGTTATAGTCCCGGCCAGTAGCAATGCCACTGGAATCTATACGAGCCTCCAGCCGCTTAACAGCGTTGCCCGATTTAGCGGTAGCGTCAATTACCGACTGGACGCCGGTGAATTTGAGTACGTTGTTGCCAGAATCATTAGCTTTTATCTTAACGTTAGTTTGGTTGTAAATTGGTGTCAGACGCACATAGTAATAGTCCGCGGCCGCCAGGCTATTGATAATTACATTGCAGTTATAATCGGCTGAACCCTTAAAGTTACCGGTGTTTGGGTTATTTTTGCCGCACTCGATTTTTTGCAAGCCTTCTGAGCCATAAGCGACAGTATTGACCGTGTCATTAGTTTTGGGGTTTGGGTAGAAGAAATAGGTTTTAGAGTTGCTGCGAGCACTATCCAGCGAACCGCCTGCCCCAATCGGGTACAGGCTGACGCGCAGTACCGGTTCGTATTTATCCAAGCTCCATTTCTTTTCGTTATAAAAGGTTTGGCCGCTTGGCAGTTGGTCAAAACTGCGGTCATAACTTTCCCAAGAGAACATGACACTGCCACCGCTTACAGATGCCGAAGTCGTCATTTTGATAACTTGCGAGCTTAGCGGCGGTAGTTTTTGGTAGACAAGGTCTTCTGGTGTCGGGTTAATCAAAAGGCAGGTATATTTGGTGTCATCTGAAAGTTTGGCGGCGTCTTTCAGCTGGCCGCTGCCAATTAAAGCATTGCAATCTGTCACAGCTTCGGCCGGGTTTTCTTTGGCATAAGCAATGGCGTCGTTAACGGCCGAGCGGGCCGCGTAGTTGGCGGCCGAACTAATCGCACTATTGGCAGATTGTTGTAATGAGCGGTTCATCAGCTTAGAAAAACCAATAGCCACCAAGCTCATAACAACCACCAAAACCGACACTACGACTATCGAGGCGATGCCG
>Ga0209542_10011484_pt1 | contig 15700 bp, 16 predicted proteins | sample RifCSPhighO2_01_FD_184028 | JGI IMG/M metagenome (GOLD analysis project Ga0209542, IMG submission 184028) | Soil microbial communities from Rifle, Colorado - Rifle CSP2_plank highO2_0.1 (SPAdes) (version 2) | ecosystem: Environmental > Terrestrial > Deep subsurface > Rock core/Sediment ... | reverse complement strand
TGGTCGGGATTTTGCGTTATACTTCCATCATGATTGAGATACTCCCGACCAACACCTGTCCGCCCGACTTGGCGGAGCTGTCTAAGCGTTCGGAATTCTTAGCGCAGTTTGCGCAGTGGGTACAGCTCGACATAAGCGACGGGGCATTTACAGCCGCGCGCTCGTGGCCGTACGGCGAGGGGCAATGGGATGAGCTTGAGAGCATGGCGGACGGCGCAGTGGAATTACCGTCCGCGCCCCCTCTCCGGTACGAAACACATCTCATGGTGGAAGAACCGCGCGAGCTCGGTCAGCGACTCGCGGAAGCGGGCATAGTACGCATCATCGGGCATGTGGAGGCATTTGCCGACGACAAAGAGATACTTACCGCCTTGGATTCGTGGCGTAGCGCGGGCGCCGGCGAGGTGGGGCTTGCGATACTTCTTGATACACCGCTTCCCGTCCTTCTGCCGATGATAGGAGCATGTGATGTCGTCCAGGTCATGTCTATTGCAACGCTGGGCGCGCAGGGCGCGCCTTATGACGCGCGAGCGATTGCGCGCATCAAAGAATTGCACACACAATATCCCGAGCTTGTCATCGAGGTGGACGGAGGCGTCTCGGAAAAAAATATCGCTGAGCTCACCCGTGCGGGCGCGACGCGTTTCGGCGTGGGCTCCGCCATCACCAAAGCCGAAAATCCCAAAGCGGCGTACGAACATTTGAAAGCCATCGCCGAATCTGTCCTTTGAATTTTGGGTGCCATACGGAATACGAGATACAAAATACGATATACTAATCTCATGCAGCCGTTGACTGACGAAGAAATCCGCGAGCTTGCGAAACACGCGCACGATATCCGTATCACCATCGTCGAGATGCTCGCGGCCGCGGGCTCCGGGCATTTGGCAGGCCCCTTAGGCATGGCGGATATTTTTACCGCGCTCTATTTCCGCATCCTAAAGCATGACCCGAAGAATCCCGATTGGCCGGAGCGCGACCGGCTCATGCTCTCCAACGGTCACATTGTCCCGGTGCGGTATGCGACCATGGCGCATGCGGGATATTTCCCCGTGGAAGAATGCCTGACGCTGCGTAAATTCGGGAGCCGTTTGCAGGGCCATCCCGAACGCGACATGCTGCCGGGGATGGAAACGACGTCGGGGCCGCTCGGCTCGGGTCTTTCGCAATCATCGGGCTACGCATACGCCGCGCGCATGGACGGCAAAGAGTTCCGCGTGTTTTGCGCGATGTCCGACGGCGAGCAGGAAGAGGGCAACACGTGGGAAGCGGCGATGTTTGCGGGCAAATACCACCTTTCCAACCTGACCGCCATCATGGACCGCAACAACATCCAGATAGACGGCAATACGGAAGACGTCATGCCGCTGGAGCCGATGCGCGATAAGTACGAGGCGTTCAACTGGCACGTCATCGAGGTGGACGGGCACAACATCCCGCAATTCGTCGCTGCGTGTGAGGAGGCAAAAGCCATTCGCGAAAAGCCGACGCTCATTTTGGCCCATACGATTCCGGGAAAAGGCCTTCGCGAGATAGAGGGCGATTACCGTTGGCACGGCAATCCGCCGGGCAAAGGCCCGACCGACAAAATCCCCGCCGACAAACAGGCGGAAGTATTTCTGAACGAGCTCAGAGCGACAACTAAAAACTAAAAACTACGAACTAAAAACTACTCCCATGAAATCGGTACAAATTCACAACGGTTTTTTTCTCGTCTTCGACCGCGGCGAGGAGGTAATTTCGGAGCTGACCCGCTTCGGTGAGAGGGAGGGCGTCCACTGGGGTGTGTTCGAGGCGCTCGGCGCGGTCGAGGATGTGGAAATCGGCTACTACGACCGGGACGCCAAGCAGTACTTCTTCCGCAAGGAAGAGGATGTCTTCGAGGTTGCCTCGCTCAAGGGCAATCTTTCCGAGGTGGAAAATGAGGGAGTACTCGTGCATGCGCATGCGGTACTCTCGCGCTGCGATGACACGCTCGAAACCATCGGCGGGCATGTAAAAAGCGCTCGCGTCGCCGTCACGCTCGAAATGGTCGTGTGGCTCGTCTCGCAACCCCTCACCCGCGTTTTCGACGAAAATATCGGCCTTAGGCTGCTCAATCTATAACCATGATTAATCCCGACGCAAAATTGGCTGCGGATATTTTCGAAAAGCCCGCTATGGCTTCCACCCGCGAGGGATTCGGCAAAGGCGTCGTCGAAGCGGGAACGGCCGACGAGCGCGTCGTCGTCTTAACCGCCGACTTGGCCGAATCTACGCAGGCGCACCATTTCCAAAAAGCCTTCCCCGGACGATTCGTCCAGTGCGGCGTCGCGGAGCAGAATATGGCTACCGTCGCCGCGGGAATGGCGCTCTACGGCAAGATTCCTTTTTTCACCTCGTACGCGACGTTTTCGCCGGGGCGGAATTGGGAGCAGATACGCACCACCATCGGCATCAACAACATCCCCGCGATAGTCTGCGGCATGCATGCGGGCGTCTCGGTCGGGCCCGACGGCGCCACGCATCAGGCGCTCGAAGACATCGCGCTCATGCGCGCGCTCCCGCATTTCACCGTCATTTCCGCGTGCGATGCGGAGGAAGGCCGCAAAGCGACGATTGCCGCCGCGAAGCTCGGCAGTCCCGTCTATATGCGGTGGGGACGCGACAAGACGCCCGTCATGACGACCGGGGAGACGCCTTTTGAAATAGGGAAGGCGAATGTCCTCTGGACCCCGGAGGTTACACCTCCGGAGGTTGCGATTTTTGCGACGGGCCACCTCGTCTATCAGGCGCTTCTCGCGGCGCGGCAGCTCGAAGGCGAGGGCGTCGCCGTCACTGTCACCAATGTGCATACGATAAAACCGCTCGATAGAGAAACCATTCTTCGGGAGGCACGTGCCGCGGGGGCGGTCGTGACCGTCGAGGAACATCAGGTAATGGGAGGCTTCGGCTCCGCAATTGCGGAGCTTCTCGCGCAGGAATGTCCGCTGCCCGTCGAATTCATCGGCGTACACGACCAATTCGGCCAGTCAGGCGAGCCAAGTGAATTAGTTGAGCACTACCACATGGGGACCTCGCACATCATGGAAGCGGTGAAAAAGGTTATCGGTCGTAAGAAAATTTAGAGCACGTTTGAAAACCTGCGCTTCAGGGCAGACCTCTTTGCGGTCGCTATCTGGCGCTGCTGCGCCAGCGCTCAGTCTCGGCGCCGTCGCGCCTGCGAAGACCGCAAAGAGGCCCGCCCCTTGCTCCGGTTAAACGTTTTCAAACGTGCTCTAAAGCTGTGTCGCCTGGAAATCCGCAGGGCGTTTCGCGTACCAGTCTTCTATTTCGGCGCGTGTGAGGAGCTTGGTCTGCGCACCGACGCCTTGCACGACGGAAGCCGCGTTTATCATTCCGCGCAAGAGCGCCTCGCCTGCAGGTAATCCCAAGTGAAGGAAGGATACGGTCGTCGAGGCGGTCGCGTCGCCCGCGCCCGTGCGCGAAACGGGCGGCGCGGGGTCGGGGTACATCGGCACATGCCACGCACCCTTCTCGTCGAGAATATTCGAGCCGTTGGGGCCGTCGGTCACGACGACCGTTTTTGGCCCTAGCGCGCGGATTCCCTCCATCAATTTCTTAACATCCTCCTCTTTCGTCTTTCCGCCGGAGGCGGATCCTCCTTTGGAGGACAATATTATCTGCGCCTCTTCCTTATTACAGAAAAAGAGTTCGGTGACCGCATAGACGTCTTTGAGTTCTTCCGCGCCGAGCTTTATTTGGAAGGTACCCGGCTGAAAGGCGAGCTTGGTTTCGGGATGCTCGCGGATGTAACGAGCGACCTCGTGGTGGAACTCCTTTGCACTTTCGCCGAGCGAGGTCAGATAGATGTACTTCGGCGGTTTTTCGAATGCCGGCATCGAGTAGGTAAATTTCGTCTGCTTGACCAAAATGGTTCGCTCCGCGCCGAACCACAGGACGTAATGGTAGTTGGTCGGAAGCCCCGGCTGCGTCTCGACGTACTCATCGGAGACCCCGTTGCCTTTCAAGGTCTCGCGGCAATTGCGGCCGTTCTCGTCGTCGCCTACGCGCGCGATGAGGGCGCAGGTGAGTCCGATGCGCTGTGCCGATACGGCGGCGTTGGCGGCATTTCCGACGGCGCGCACCTCGGTGACGTCCTCATAGGGGACCTTATCGGCAAAACGCACGCAGAGCTCGCGCGTGCCGTGGTTCATCAATTCGTCCGCGTCTTTGAGCTTGATAAAGGCGTCGGTCGTAATGTCGCCGATGGCTACGAAATCGTATTGCATGTGATTTTGCGAAATCATGCCGCGTCACGTCCTTTGAAACGCGGCTCTTCATTGTAGCACGAAGATTATTTGCAAATTCAGCGTAAATCCGTATACTGCTGCCCATGTTAGTGCTTGAAGTAAAGCCGCGCGGGAAGGAATCCGCAGATACACTACGCCAAGGCGGCGAGGTGCCTGCTGTTTTTTACGGACCCAAGGAAAAGGCGACGGCGATTGCGGTGGATGCACGCAAGCTAGCTTCTGTCTGGCGCGAGGCGGGTGAGACCACCATCGTCACCCTCAAAGGGCTCGGCGAGGACAAAGACACGCTCATTCATGACGCGCAGTTCCATCCCGTAAACGGCCAGCTTTTGCATGCCGATTTTTATGTGCTTGAGAAGGGCAAGAAAATCACCATCAAAGTCCCGCTCGAATTCGAGGGAGCCGCTCCCGCCGAAAAGGCAGGCCACATCCTTGTCAAAGCGCTCCACGAAGTTGAAATAGAGGTTGCCGCCGCCGAGCTGCCTCACCATCTCGCCGTTGACCTTACGGTGCTCGCCAATGTCGGCGACCACATTACCGCCGCACAGATCAAGCTTCCCGCGAGCGCAACGCTCCTCACGCACGCGGAGGAAATCGTCGCGTCAGTGACCGAATTCAAGGAAGAAAAAGAGGAAATCACGCCTCCGCCGGAGACCGAAATTCTCACCGCAAAGCCGGAAGAAGGTGCTCCCGCCGCAGAAGGTGCTCCTGCAGCCGCGAAAGAAGAGAAGAAAGAAAAGAAAGGATAACACGTCAAAAGAGGGTGGAGTCTTTGATATACTTGAAGGTCATGCGCAAAGTATGGCCCGTCTTTTTTGTGCTGATTCTCCTTACCTGGGGAGCGTTTGCGCTGCCGCATAAGACATTCGCGCAAACGAACGAGGTTCAGCGCGCGGCGCTCCAGGCGCAGCTCGACCAAATAGAGAAAGACATCGCCAACAATCAGGGCACCCTTAGTACACTGCAGGCGCAGCGCGCGACGCTTGAGCGCGACATCAAAATACTCGACAACAAAATACGCATCGCTCAGCTCAACATCAAACAGAGTGATGTGAAGCTTACCCAGCTCAAGGGCAATATCACCGAAAAGCAGAAGTCTATCGTGCAGGTAGATGCGAAGGTGGCGCGCAGCGAAGCATCGCTCGCACAGCTCCTGCGGCGCACGCGCGAGATAGACGACATATCGCTCACCCAGCTCGCGCTCGGCGAGAGCCTCGAGCAATTTTTCCAGGACATAGACGATTTCCAGTCCATCCAACAGTCGCTCGGAGAATCGTTCGTCGAGATGGCCGCGCTGCGTGAGGACCTCTCCGGTCATAAGGCGGCGCTCGAAGAAAAAGAAGACGAGGCAAAAAAGGTGCGCGAGGTGCAGGTACTGGCGAAACAAGCCGTTCTCGAGGACGAAAAGAAAAAGAAATCCATTCTCACGGCGACGAAAGGGCAGGAAAAGACATATCAGCAGATAATTGCCGAGAAGAAGAAGCAGGCAGCCGCAATCCGCGCCGCGCTCTTCGGTCTGCGCGACTCGGGCGCCATTCCGTTCGGCACCGCATATCAGTACGCAAAAGAAGCGGAAAAACAGACGGGTGTCCGCGCCGCCGTCACCCTAGGTGTGCTGCGGCAGGAGACCAATCTCGGCGAAAACGTGGGACAGTGTCTCCTTACCAACACTCCGAATAAGGGCGATGGAAAGGGCAAGAATACCGGACGGGCATTTAATCAGGTGATGAAAGGATCGCGCGACGTGGACCCCTTCATGGCGATTACGGCCGAGCTCGGGCTCGATCCGTTTTCACAGGTCGTCTCGTGCCCGCAGTCGAGCGGCTACGGCGGCGCCATGGGGCCCGCGCAATTTATTCCTTCGACGTGGATGCTCTATAAGGACAGGCTCGCAAGCATCACGGGGCAGAATCCGCCCGATCCGTGGAGCGCGCGTACGGCGATATTTGCAACCGCGCTTCTCATGGCCGACAACGGCGCCGACGCGGGCACGCGCGCATCCGAGCGCCTTGCCGCGCTACGCTACTTTGCGGGGTGGGCTAATGCGGGTAAATCCGCATACGCCTTTTACGGCAACGGCGTCATGGGGTATGCCGACGAATATCAGGCGGATATAGATATTCTCGAGGGCAAGTAGAGGCGCGGCTATTGTATTTTCGGCGGCTTTGGGGTATTGTTGCATCGCAATGAAAAAAGACCTTCATCCGGATACATACCGTCAGGTTATCTTCGAGGACTCTACTTCGGGGAAGCGTTTTTTGATTGGTTCGACCATCGAAACGACCAAGAAAGACAAGTGGGACGATGGTAAGGAGTACCCCGTTGTGCAGGTTGAAATCTCAAGTGCATCGCACCCGTTTTATACGGGTACCGCCAAGACCATCGATACCGCAGGACGCGTGGACAAGTTCAAAAAGCGCGCCGCATCCACGAAAATCACAAAAAAGCCGAAGGCCACGAAGAAGTAACTACGCTCGGCAGCGATACCTTCCGGAACTTTCTGTGAGTGCCGGAGTATCGTGTATCACCACTACGATATGTTGCAATGCTTGTACGTTCGTTGCGCGAGGTTCCGGAAGGCATCGCCGCCTCGCTTGCTAGAATAAAGGTATGGCGGAACAAAAGAACATACACCCCGAAGACTATGCGGACGACCATCGCGTCTCTTACCTTGTTGCCGAATGGAACCGTCTCACCCAGGCCGAAAAAGATGCGGAAGAATTGATTGAAGTCGACCCCGCGATGAAAGAACTTGCGGAGAAAGAGCTAAGCGACATCGAGAGCCAAAAGGATGTGCTCATGAAGCAAATCGAGGGAATCGTCGGCGGGGACAACGAGCGCGAATGGCCCAACGAGGTCGTCGTCGAAGTGCGCGCGGGTGTCGGCGGCGACGAGGCCGCGCTCTTTGCGGAAGAGCTTGCAGCCATGTATCTGAAATATGCGGAAACGAAAGGCTGGAGCTTCAAAGCGCTTGATGAATCGCTGAGCACCTTGGGCGGGTACAAGGAAGCGCAGTTCGAGATAAAGGGTCAGGATGTATACCGCAAATTGCAGTACGAGACGGGCGTACACCGCGTGCAGCGCGTCCCCGCCACCGAGAAAGCGGGGCGCATCCACACCTCGACCGCATCGGTCGCCATCCTTCCGATATACAAACGCACCAAAATAGAAATAAATCCCTCGGACCTCGAAATAGAGACCTCGCGCTCGGGCGGCGCGGGCGGGCAAAACGTCAATAAAGTCGAGACTGCCGTGCGCATCGTTCACAAACCGACGGGTATAGATGTGAAGTGCACCTCCGAGCGCTCGCAGGCGCAGAACAAAGAGAAGGCGATGACCCTACTCATAAGCCGCATTCAGCAGCAGCAGGACGAGCGGGAAGCGCGCGAGCGCGCGGCGGATAGAAAAGCGCAGGTAGGCACGGGCGACCGCTCGGAGAAGATTCGCACCTACAACTTTCCGCAGGACCGCGTGACCGACCACCGCATCAAGGAATCCTGGTCCAACGTCCCCAAGATTATGGCGGGCGGCATAGAGCCGATACTCGGAGCGCTCGAGAAGGCCGAAGAAGGCGCGGATATTGCAACGGAGGCGTAATTTTGTTAGTATCCTCCGCACATGTCTACGACCGATATCAAGACCCTTTTTGACGCAGGAGCGCATTTCGGCTATGTTCGCGCACGCCGTCATCCTACTGCGAGCCCGTACCTCTTTACCACGAAGGACCGCACCGACATTTTCGACCTTGAGGAAACGACCCGCCGCCTCGACGCCGCTTGTGCGTTCGTCACATCCGTCGCCGCGGCCGGCAAGCAAATCGTCTTCATCGGCGGCAAACACGAGGCCACGGGTATCGTCAAAGATGTCGCCGAGCGCGTAGGGGCGCCGTATGTCGCGGGCCGCTGGATAGGCGGGACGCTGACCAATTTCAAAAACATCCGCAAGCGCATCGACCGCCTCGAGCAGCTCATGAGCGAGCGGGCGAGCGGCGCACTCGAAAAATACACGAAGCGCGAACGTCTCATGATTGACCGCGAAATCACCGAGCTCCTCGGGCGTTTCGGCGGCCTTGTGAAAATGACCGAGCTTCCCGCGGCGCTCTTTATCGTCGACTCACGGCACGAAGATACAGCAGTGCAAGAAGCGAATCAGCTCAAGATTCCCGTCGTCGGCCTTTCGAGCTCCGATTGTGATTTCTCACTCACGCAGTACCCCGTCCCCGCAAACGACACGTCTGTCCGCTCAATTGCGCTTGTTAGCAATGCGATAGGGGAAGCGTACCTCGAGGGAAAGGCGGCTGCAGTTGCGGCCAAGGCTGCGGCTGCTAAGGCAAACGGTAAGACGGAAGGGAAATAACCCTTGGAAGGGATTTATACGATATACTTATAGAGATTTTTTTATATGGAAATCACAACGGAAATGATTAAGGGCTTGCGGGACCAAACCGGTGTCGCTGTCATGCAATGCAAAAAGGCGCTTGAAGAAGCGGGCGGGGATATCGAAAAGGCAAAAGTCATTCTGCGCAAACAGAGCTCCGCCATCGCCTCCAAAAAGTCCGACCGTGCGCTCGGAGCGGGCATCGCCGCGGCGTACACGCATGCGGGCGGCGCGGTCGTAGGTGCGGTCGTTTTGGGCTGCGAGACCGATTTCGTATCCAAGAACGAGGAGTTTTCCAAACTCGCATACGATATCGCGATGCACGTCGCCGCGATGGGCCCGCAGTTTACTTCGCGCGAGGATATCAAAGAAGGCGACCTCAAAGCTGCGCGCGAGGTCTTCGCGGAAGAAGCCGCCAAGGTCCCCGAGGCTGCACGTGCCAAAGCTATTGAAGGCAAGGTAGACAGCTATCTCCGTGACCGCGTGCTTCTCGAACAGCCGTTCGTGAAAGACCCTAGCATCACCATCGGCGGACTCATTGATTCCGCCGTTCAAAAGTTCGGAGAGAAGATAGTCGTCGTACGATTCGAACGTCTTTCGGTAAAATAGTATATGCCCGGTAGTGTCAATGTGCCTTCGGCTTGAACAACCTATGAAAACAAACATCCAACGTACCCAAAGTGCACTAGTCGAGCGCTCATGTGTCACACCCGCGGCAGAACGGCATGCCGTCTGCCGCAAAGACACATTCTACTAACCGGGTATGACACTCGCCTTCGTCGTTTTTTTCTTTTCCCTTTTCGCCATCGCATTTCTTTTCGCGCTCAAATCATGGGAAATACGTAAGGAGCGTATCGTGTTCGCGCCGTTGCGCGAGAAGGCGGATGTCCGCGCGCTTCAGCTCAAGGAATTGCTCGATGCGGCGCGCCTCGACCTTTCGAAGCTTCCGCCCGGGGCGGTACGTTTGTCGCGCATCGGCATTCATCAGCTAGCACTCGGATTTGCCGCGCTCGCGCGCGGGGCGGAGGGGTATGCACATCAAGTAGCGGACCTCGTGTCGTACAAACATCATTTCGAGAAGCGCGACACGCGCTCGGAATTTCTGAAAAAGGTCGCGGAGCATAAAAGCGGTAACGGACTTGATACAACAGCGGACAACGGGCACAATACCTAAGCGCCGCCTTAGCTCAGTTGGTAGAGCGCCACTTTTGTAAAGTGGAAGTCCGCGGTTCGAGCCCGCGAGGCGGCTACAACAGGATATAAAAAATCACAGCGCGGATGTAGGGTCCGCGCTGCTTAGTTTCTTTAACGTCCTAAACACCAGGGTCCGAACTCGTCATCACTTACAGGTTCATACCACGGGTCTTCGTCGGCGTTGAAGTACACGGCACTTTCGCCTGCCATGACTACATGAACAAGTTGCATTCGCCCTTCGGCAAAAGCACCCTGCATCGTGTTGAGGTAGTACCTCATCATGCGGAAAAACATCCCATCCATGGGGCCGTATGTAGACTCAAGCTCCGGCCAATGGGTGACGAGGTTATGGGACCACGCCGCGAGTGTTAGAGCGTAGTGGGGTCCAATGTTGTGGAGGTGCAACGGCCTAAGCAGTTCTCCTTCCACACTCCACATTGACCTTGCGATGTGCTCGACTGCAGGCGCGAATCCCCCGGGGAATATATACTTTTCGAACCAGGGGTCAGCGAGCCACCGAGCCTGTCGCGAGATGATGGTGTGCAACAGAATGAGACTCCTTTCATTTTTACACCGATCTCGCGCCATCTCGAGCCACTTTGGATAGTTTTTCTTTCCCACATGCTCGAACATGCCTATTGAAACGACGTGGTCGAACTTCCCGTCAATATCGCGCCAATCTTTCAGCTCGATCCTGACGGGCAGGCCCCGCACGCGCTCGCGCGCAAGCTTGACCTGCTCTTCCGAGTTAGCAACCCCGACGCCAAAGACGCCGTAGTTCTCCGCTGCGAATTTGAGAAACCCTCCCCATCCGCAACCGATATCGAGTATTCGCTGTCCGGGCTCAAGCTTAAGCCTGCGACAGACGAGATCGTGCTTGGCATCTTGAGCTTGTTCAAGCGTCTCGACGCCAGGTCGCCAGTAGCCGCACGAATAGGTCATCGTCGGGCCGAGCATGCACCGGAAGAGGTCGTTGCCCGCGTTGTAATGGCGTAGGGCAACATCCAGCGCTCTCGACCTTCTCTGCATGTTCGTGAGCTGGGCACGCAGAAAATATCCGAAGGTACCTGCCGTTCTGACTTTTTTGTCGACGTTGCTCTTAAGAACGAGGCAAGTTGCCCGCGGGAGGTTTTCTACGTCCCACCAGCCCCGCATAAACGATTCGCCTATCCCGAGCCGTCCTCGAGCGAGAACTTCCCGGTAGAATCGCCTGTCGTAGACTTGTATATCTGTCGACTTCGGTCCGTTGACGGTTATCCCTGCCTGCGCAAGGAGATCCGTCACCTTAGACTCCATAGTCATGGTGTTTCTCCAAGCGCGGCAATGCCGCTGTGAGTGTTTGATCACTTTGTGGTCTTCAGACGCGAATCTGCAGACCCCCGAGAAAGGTACCTTTGTGTAGGCAGGGGTGTCAATGTTCCTTGCCGTACTTGCTGAGAGCGGGCACAATACGCGCTAAGAACGGCATATATGAACACACAAGACACATACTGGTACTTGCACATTGGCCGGGCGAGCGACCTCACGGGCCGCGACCGCGTATACTACCGGCTTTTTGAAATGCTGCCGGGCGTACTTTCCATCGCAACGCTCCTGCTCTTCGTCGTGCTCTCTTTCACGCGGCCCGTGTGGGCGGCGTACCTGACGATAATCTTTGCCATCTATTGGCTCCTCAAGACCGTCTACCTTTCGGCACACCTGCGCCATAATTTCAAACGTGTCCGGCACAATCTAAGCGTTGATTGGAACGAACGGCTCAAAAATCTCCGGCATCAGGAAATTACCCACCTCGTCATTTTTCCCTTCTACACAGAAGGCTATGAAGTCGTCGCCGAGAGTGTACGCGGTCTGCTCGCTTCGCAGTACGACCATAAGCGCATTGCGGTCGTCATCGCCGCAGAGGAGCGGGCGGGCAAGGCTCAGCGTGCGGTCGCCGACCGTGTCAGTGCGGATTTCTCGAGCAAGTTCGGTGCTTTCATCGTAACGGAACATCCCGCGGGAATCCCCGGAGAACTCGCGGGGAAAGGTTCTAATATCTCGTATGCCGCCGAGGAAGCCCGCAAACGCATACTTGATGCGCAGCAGATTTCCTATGAGAAGGTCATCGTTTCAGCTTTTGATATAGACACGGTCGTCTATCCCCATTATTTCAGTTGCCTTACGTGGCACTTCCTCACGTCCGAGCGCCCTGAGCGCACTTCATTTCAGCCCATACCACTTTATAACAACAACATTTGGGACGCGCCGATGCTCTCGCGTGTTATCGCATATTCGAGCTCTTTTTGGCAGATGATCCAACAAGAACGCCCGGAGCGCCTCGCGACCTTCTCCTCGCATGCGGTGCCCTTCAAGCCGCTGTACGAAGTAGGGTATTGGCAGAAGAACGTTGTCTCGGAAGACTCGCGTATCTTTTGGAATCTTTTCGTCCGCTATGACGGCGACTACGACGTGGTCCCGATGGCGTACCCCGTATCCATGGACGCCAATGTCGCGTCGAATTTCCTGGGCACCGCGAAAAATATTTATCTCCAGCACCGCCGCTGGACCTATGGTGCGGAAAATATTCCGTATATTCTTTTTGCATTCCTGAAAAATCCGCGTATACCTCTGGGAAAAAAGATGCGCGCGGCATTCGTGCAGATAGAAGGGTTCTGGTCGCTCACGACGAATCCTCTCGTGCTTTTCGCCGTCGGATGGTTACCGCTCATCGTCGGAGGCCGCGCGTTCAACGCGACGGTACTCTCATACAATTTGCCCCTCATCGCCAAGGGATTTCTCACCGCTTCGCTTTTCGGGCTCGTTGTCTCTGCTGCGATAGCAATGCAATTGGTGCCCGAGCGTCCGCGTGAATACGGTCGCTTCCATAGCCTCATGCATCTACTGCAATGGATACTGGTGCCCATGACGATGGTCGTCTTCAGTGCGATACCTGGGCTCGACGCGCAGATGCGCCTCATGTTCGGGAGGTACCTGGGTTTCTGGGTGACGCCGAAGGGTAGAAAGTTAACCAATAGGGTGTAGCCACTAGAAAACACGGCGGCGGTTGTTTGCAGCGCTCCCTAGACACTCGTGGCTAATGGCTATACGCTGTTTCAAATGCAGCCGATGTCCAAACGCCGCCGCCGCCTCTATCTCTACGCGCTCATGGCGGTATTCGTCCTCTGCCTGCCGCTGGTGATGTTTTACGCCAACGGGTACCGTTTCCAAAACGGGACGGGCTTCGTGCGCACCGGTGGCGTCATCATATCCATTTCAAAAAGTGATGCGGTTCTCTCACTCAACGGCGCGCAAGTCGGGACGTCCGGATTTCTGCGGCACAATTTTTATGTCGACAATTTGTCTCCCGGCCTCTACCAGGTGCTCGTGACGCGCGAGGGCGACAATCCGTGGCACCGCACGCTCGTGGTCGAGCCGGAGCTTGTGACGGATGCGCAAGCGTTTCTCATTCCTGTTGAAGTTACGTCCGTGCGTCTCGTTGATGCCGCGAAAGTCGCTTCTTCGACGGCGACCACCACTCCGCACGCGACGTATGAGCTGTATCGAAAGGCGTTTTTGCCGACGAGCAGCACCTCGACCCCGCTTGTGGCGCTGCATAAGCCGGTAAGCGAAGTCCTTGCGGTGCGCGCAGGAAACGTCTCGGTGCTCTGGACCGACCCTGAGACCGTTCCGCCGAGCCGTTTTTGCCCCGGGCCGTCTTCGTGCGGTATGGAGATTCCCATTGAAGACGGCAAGCAAACAGCCGTGAATGCCGAGTTTTATGGCGGCGGTATCGTATATGCGACCAAGGAAGGCGGTGTCTTTCTCAAAGAAATAGACATACGGCCGGAGCCGCTTTCCGTGCAGCTGTATCCCGTACGCGGCGCGGAGTTCCGCGTCGTAGACGGGCACCTCATCGTCAAAGACGGCACCGCGCTGTATGAGATAACGGGGCTCTAATCGGATATACTGGTTTGATATGAAAGCCGGAAGTATTCACCCCATATCGTCGCTTATCCGCGAGGCCAATCGCATCTTTTTCGATATGGGGTTTTCCGTTGCAGACGGCCCGCTGCTTGAGGACGAGTGGCATAATTTCGACGCCTTGAATGTTCCCAAGGACCACCCCGCACGCGACATGCAGGACACGTTCTATATCAAGGATGAGCCGGGCATGGTGCTGCGCACGCACACCTCCAATGTCCAGATTCGCTATATGGAATCGCAGATACAAAAGGGGATACAACCGCCGTACCGCACCGTATCTATGGGCAAGGTGTTCCGCAATGAGGCGACCGACATGGGGCACGAAGCCGAGTTCCATCAGATAGAGGCGCTCGTGGTAGCCGAAAACGTCTCGCTCGCAAATCTCAAGGGCACGCTCGCACGATTTTTCAAGGAGCTCTACGGAGGCTCGTCCGTTGAAGTACGGTTCCGTCCGAGCTTCTTTCCTTTTACGGAACCGAGCGTCGAGGTGGATATGCGGGTCGTCGGCGAGCATGTGCCGGAAAAGTTGCGCGATAAGTGGATGGAGATGGGAGGCGCGGGTATGGTGCATCCGAATGTGCTCAAGAACGCAGGCGTAGACCCCGAAACGTATCAAGGCTTTGCGTTCGGCTTCGGTATCGACCGGCTTGCGATGCTCAAGTGGGGAATAGACGACATCCGCCTCATGCACTCCGCCGACTTGCGATTCATTAATCAATTCTGATATGAAAATGCCGCAGTGGTTCAAAAAATTGGAAGCAGGGAAAGAATCGCCTGAAGGCGAAAAGGAGGCACCCAGACACTTCACGCTTAATCCGATAAGCACAGAGAGTCTACCGGCAGACATTCTTTCACACCTAACGTATTTCAAAGATATGAAAGAACTTGTCGAGGCGCAGAAGGTGCAAAACGGCGACGGGTCAACTACATATATCTTGGAACGGCGCGGTTTTCCTCAGGATGTTGGATTCATCGGACACCGTTTTTTTGTCATGGACTATGTCGGCGAACAATACGCAGGATTTACCGAGGTAGATTTCTGTACGTCGATGCAAGAGGGCAAGGACAGCGGCCGAATCGACGGATTCCCCTGGATTGTAAATACGGTGACGGAGGGCGCTTTCGAAAAAAGAGGGTTTGGCGCCAGAAGGATGCATATAGCCAATCAATGCACGATGGAGCGATTTGGTCAGCCGTTACATTCCGGGAAGAACACTCAGTTCGGAGACAATGAACGACGGTGGCAGAAGCTCTTTGATAAGGAGGAAGTAGAGCGCACGCATAATCCGCTGCCGGACAGGCATCAATATCGTTTTAAGCGTGAGAAATTTGGACAGGGTCCGAATAATCGCATATGAAAATCTCGCGAAATTGGCTGCAGACGTTTTTTGATAAGCCCTTGCCGGAGGCACGGGTGATTGCCGACGCGCTCACCTTTCACGCTTTTGAAATAGAAAGCGTTGAGAACGACGTGCTCGACGTGAAGGTGACGCCCAATCGTGGGCATGATTGTCTCTCACACCGCGGTATCGCCAAAGAGTTGTCGGCTATCTTGAACCTGCCGCTCGTGCCCCACCCATACGGCATTACTGATGTCTCCCTTGAGCCGAAAACTGACGCGCTGAAAGTAACGATTGAAAATCCGCAGCTTTGCCCACGTTTTACCGCCGCATACATCAAAGGCATTAAAGTGAGCCCGTCTCCCGATTGGCTGCGTACGGCGCTCGAAAGTATCGGTCAGAAAAGCATCAACAATGTCGTAGACGCGACGAATTATGTGATGTTCAACGTCGGCCAGCCGCTCCATGCGTTTGATGCCTCCAAATTGAAAATGAAAAATGAAAAATGGAAAATTGTTGTCCGTAATGCAAAAG
>Ga0209542_10011483_pt1 | contig 15701 bp, 16 predicted proteins | sample RifCSPhighO2_01_FD_184028 | JGI IMG/M metagenome (GOLD analysis project Ga0209542, IMG submission 184028) | Soil microbial communities from Rifle, Colorado - Rifle CSP2_plank highO2_0.1 (SPAdes) (version 2) | ecosystem: Environmental > Terrestrial > Deep subsurface > Rock core/Sediment ... | reverse complement strand
CGTTGACAAAAATGAACAGTTAAAAGAAGCTCTGAAAAAGCACGTTGCAGACAAAGTCGGGCCTATTGCAAAACCTGACAAGATACAGTTTGCAGATGACCTTCCAAAGACAAGAAGCGGCAAGATAATGAGGCGTATCCTGAAAGTGATAGCAGAGGGGGGAACAGACTACGGCAATATAACAACGCTTGTAGACCCCGGTGTCGTAAAAACGCTGGCTGACAGCAGGATTAGATAGTACTTATGAGTAAAATTCCGTAACCTTTAAATACTAGTATATATTATTCTGTAATAACTAGGCAGTTATGATAATCAATTACTATTAAGTAATGAAATTACCACTAACTAATAGGAAATAACAACATTTTAATATGAGTGTTTTTATCCCCTTGTAATAATAAAAGGGGGGTGTATTGATATGATAGTTAAAGAAGAATTTTTGAGCAGGTTGAGAAGGAATTTTGCATTGAACCTTTATGAGGTTAAGATATGGACAGCTCTGCTGAGCAGAGGCGTGTCAACAGCTGGCGAGCTTTCGGACATTGCAAATGTCCCAAGATCGAGAAGCTATGATGTTCTGGAATCATTGGAAAAGAAGGGTTTCGTTGTGATGAAGCTTGGAAAGCCAATAAAATACATTGCAGTTCCTCCAAAGGAAGTTGTTGAAAGAGTAAAGAAAAACGTTGAGGCGCATGCCAAAGACGAACTGAAGAAGCTTTCTGATTTAAAAAACACTGATGTTATCGAAGAGCTAAGCACGCTGCACACGCAGGGTGTTGAGCTTGTTGAACCTGCTGACTTATCCGGTTCATTGAGGGGAAGACATAACTTGTACAACCATCTTGAGCTTACAATAAGGAATGCAGAAGAAAGCGTTACTTTGATGACAACCACGCAGGGATTCATAAGAAAAGTTGAAGGATTTTTGCCAACTTTTGAAAAGCTGAAGAAAAGGGGAGTTAGAGTAAGAATAGCTGCTCCGATAACAAAAGAGGCAATGCCTGCAATGAAAGAGCTTCAGGGAATTGCAGAAGTGCGAAACACTGACACAAAGGCAAGGTTCTGCATTGTTGACGGCAAAGAAATCATATTTATGGTTCTTGACGACAATGAAGTTCACCCAACATACGATGTCGGAATCTGGGTCAACACGCCATTCTTCGCAAGCGCTATGGAAGACTTGTTTGAATTGGCTTGGAAGAGCATGAAAGTTGCTTCAGAAATCAAGAAGTAATTATTTTATTTTTCTTTTTTTTTATTAATATTGTGTATAGTTATATCAATGCAAAACTATAAAAAAGACTCTAAACTACTTTAAACTATGAAAGACTTTGAATTGCTTGCTTTGAAACAGAAGGCAAAAGACCTTAGAAAAACGATTATTGATGTTGTTTACAAGGCGCAATCCGGGCATCCTGGCGGTTCTTTATCGGAGATAGACATGCTTGTTGCGCTTTATTTCTATAAGATGAATATTAATTCTTCAAAGCCGCATTGGGAAGATAGGGACAGATTTGTTTTAAGCAAAGGCCACGCAAGCCCTGGATTGTATGCTGTTTTGGCTGAAAAGGGATATTTTGCAAAATCTGAATTGGATGGATTTAGAAAAACTGGTCGTATGTTACAAGGTCATCCTGAATTAAACACTCCTGGTGTTGATTTTGCCGGCGGTTCTTTGGGACAAGGAATATGCTTTGCTCTTGGTGTTGCGCTTGCGTGCAGACTGGATAAAAGGAAGAATAAAGTTTATGCAATGATTGGAGACGGCGAGGCGCAGGAAGGCTCTGTGTGGGAAGCAACGATGGCTGCTGCATTCCACAAAGTGGACAATTTAATTGTAATTTTGGATAAAAATCAAGTTCAGGAAACCGGAAAAACAAAAGAAGTGATGGACTTGGGAGATGTTTCTGCAAAATGGAAATCGTTTGGATGGAATGTTATAGAGATTAATGGTCATGATATGGCTCAATGTGTTTCTTCTCTTGACAAAGCGTCTAAAGTTAAAGGAAAGCCGACGATGATTGTTTCCAACACCATCAAAGGAAAAGGCGTTTCATTTATGGAATTAAATCATAAATTTCACGGCAAGGCGCCAAACGAAGAAGAATACAAGAAGGCAATTTCAGATATTGAGAAAATTAATATCAAGACGTTCAAATAAATCGGCGAGCAATGCGGGCGAGCGTAACTATTGTGAGCGAAGCGAACGGAAAAATAAAAATTCAAAAACCCAATAAACAAAACTCATTAATGAATAACATTAAATAAAATAATTCAATAATAAACACATTAAAAATTTAAAATAAAAGCCTAAAAAAATAATATACTAAAATGGAACCACAAAAAATAGCAACAAGGGAAGGATACGGGAAAGCTTTGCTTGAGCTTGGAAAAATAAACAAAAACGTCGTTGTTGTTGACGCTGATCTTGGAGATTCGACCAAAGCAGAATTATTCGGAAATCAGTTTCCTGAAAGATATTTTATGATGGGAATTGCAGAGCAGAACATGATTGGAGTTTCTGCAGGGTTTTCTGTATCTGGCAAGATACCTTATGCAAGCACTTTTGCTGTTTTTAGCGAAAGAGCGTTTGAGTTCACGCGCAACATTGTCTCAAGGAATAAATTAAATGTAAAATTAGCAGGCTCGCATGCCGGAATCACGACAGGTGAAGATGGAAAAAGCGCGCAGGCAATTGAAGACATTGCAGTTTACCGTTCATTGCCAAATATGGTTGTTTTACAACCTTGTGATGCGGTTGAAGCGGAGAAGATGGTTTTTGCTTTGGCTGATTATAACGGCCCATCCTATATGAGACTGCAGAGAACTTCTGTGCCGATCATACATTCCCCTAATTACAAATTTGAGATGGGCAAAGGAGAAGTTTTAAGGGAAGGAAACGATGTTGTCATCTTTGCAACCGGCACCATGGTGCATGAATCCTTGAAAGCAGCTGACATTCTGATGAATGAAAATGTTTCTGTTTGTGTTGTTAACATCCACACAATAAAACCTTTGGATGAAAATCTTGTCATAAGCCTTGCAAAGAAAACTGATTTTGTCGTGACAGCAGAAGACCACAGCATTGTTGGCGGTTTAGGAAGCGCGGTTGCAGAAGTTTTATCGGAAAACTATCCTTGTTTAGTTAAAAGGATTGGAATGAAAGACAAATACGGAGAATCCGGAAAACCTGCTGAACTTTACAAGAAGTACGGGCTTGATTCACAGTCCATTGCAGAAGAAGTTTTAAGATCTGTTAGGAAGAAGAAGTGAGTTAAAGATAATTAATATATATTTAAGTAATTTTATTTTGTTGAATTTTTAATAATATATCTCCTAAATCAAAATATATTTTAATCCCATCATCAATAATTTTTTTAAGATATTTCTCATCAATATCTTTCTTAAGTAATTGATGTGCTAATTTATTTCTTGTAGAATTGAATTCGTTAAGCCTCTGAAAAAATATTTCATTAATTATGTCCATAAACAAACATACCCTCGCCGCGGTTTTAAAATCAAATTTATTCCACTCGTCCTCTTTAATAGGATATGTTCTTTCTTCTTTATCATCAATTATTGTTGGATTGCCAATTGTATAAGTTTTCTCAATAATACACCCTATTAAATCAGACTCAAGAAACATGTGTAAACAAAGAAAAGCCTCTACATAATATTTATTTTTTATAGCGTCATTAACGTGGTCAGGCAAGCCTTTCGAAAAATAATCCATAATAGTTAAATATTGTCTAATTATATATTCCTTTTGATTGTATTATTTTGTTTTAACTATCTCCCTAAACAAACCTTTTTATAAGCTCTGGATTAACATTCGTATATGGCACAGGCAGAAAAGAAGGATTTCAACGTCAAGGACTTTAAGTCAAGGGAAAGCGCTTATGACAAAAGAGTGAAGGAGCTTGAAGATGAAATCTCAAAGACCAAGTATAACAAGAAGACACAAAGCCATATTGGGCTTGTAAAGGCCAAATTAGCAAAAATAAAGGAAGACCAGCAGAAAAAGGTATCTTCAAAATCCGGAGGAATGGGATTCAGCGTCAGAAGAAGCGGAGACGCAACGGTCATAATGGTTGGTTTTCCAAGCGTTGGAAAATCCACTTTATTGAACTCCATTACAAATGCAAATTCTGAAGTTGCGGCTTATGCGTTTACAACTTTAACGTGCATTCCGGGATTAATGGAGTACAAGCACTCAAAAATACAGGTTTTGGACGTTCCTGGGATTGTAGAAGGCGCTGCAACAGGAAGAGGAAGGGGAAAAGAGGTTTTGGCATGCGCGCAGAGTGCTGATCTTGTTTTAATCATTGTGGATGTTTTTTTTCCTGAGCATCTTGAAGTTGTCAAGAGAGAAATTTATGAAACAGGAATAAGATTGAATCAAAAGCCGCCTCAAATCAGGATATCAAAAAAATCAAGGGGAGGAATAGACTTGGGCGCGACTGTAAGGCTGACGAAGATGAACGACGAGACTATCAAGGGAATACTGAAAGAGTTCAGGATGGACAACTCGAGCGTTGTGCTGAGAGAAGACGTTACTGATGACCAATTGATAGATGCAATTGAAGGAAACAAAAGGTATATTCCCGGGATTACCATCCTAAACAAAATGGACATGGTTGATGAAAAAGAGCTTGAAAGGGTTAAGTCCATTGTAAACCCTGATATCTGCATATCTGCTGCGAAAAAACTCAACACAGAAGAATTAAAGGACCTTATTTTCAAAAAACTGGAATTCATGAGAGTATTTTGCAAGGAAGCCGGAAAGAGGGCAGACACAGATGTTCCTGTAATAATGAGGCAAGGCAACACAATGAGGGATATGTGCATGAAGCTTCACAAGGATTTTGTTTCAAGATTTAAATTCGCAAGAATTTGGGGCAAGTCAGCCAAATTTCCAGGAATGGTTGTGCGAAAACTGGAGCATGTGCTGCAGGACAATGATGTTGTTGAGATACATTTGAGATAAAACGGTTTTGCCATCACTATGTGAGCATTTTCTATAGAATCTAACAGCAAAAAGGAAGTTCCAGTGGGAATTTTTGCAATATAATTTTACATTGCATGCGAACGATGGCAAAACTAATATCATTTTAATCTAAAGCTTTAAATATAACTTTATGTTTCCTTATTTAATGAAAAGAGTTGAGAATTTTATGGCAGAAGTCGGCTTTGCTTTCTACAGGCTGTTTTCATCTTTCAAGTTTTTCTTGATTTTTTTTAAGCATTAAGCAACTTTACGCTGTTTTCATTGATTTTAGCTAGGGTGACTTTACAAAATGAATGTTGTGCTGACGGGATTCATAGGAACAGGGAAAACGACAATTGCAAGGCTTCTTGCGCAAAAGACAGGCAAGAGCCTGGTTTCAACAGAGGAAGAAATATCCAAGAAAGCAAAGATGAGCCCGGGCAAGTTCATAGAAAAGAACGGGATGAATAAATTCTATGAGCTAGAGGCTGAAGTTGTCGAGACAATAAGCGATTTTGACGACTGCATATTTGATGCAGATTACAGGATTCTTATGAAAAATGAGAATGTGATAAGCTTCAAGAAAACTTCCGTCATAATAATGCTGACTGCCGATATAAAAGATGTCCAGGAAAGGATGAAGAAAAAGGGATCGTCATGGACAAAAAAAAGCATGAATGAGCTTGAAGCGTCAATCAAAGATTACGAATCAAGGTGCAGCAAAGTTGCGGACTACATAATCGACAGCTCAAGAATGTCCCCTGAAGACGCATGCGACCTGATTGCGCATTATGTGCAAAGTGAGTGATAATGGATATAAAAAAACTTTCTGAAAGCCTGAATCCGTCTGAAAAAAAAGTTCTCAAGGTTTTGGACAGCTTCCAGTCAATTCATGAGATAATGAAGGTTACAGGATTGAAGGATGTTGAGGTTGTACGGTCGCTTCAATGGCTGCAGAACAAGCATGCTGTAAAGCTTGAAGAAACGCAGAAAGAAATCATCATGCTTGATGAAAACGGGCAGAAATATTCAAAATACGGATTGCCGGAAAGAATTTTTCTTGAAGCGCTTGACAAGCCATTGACGCTTGAAGATCTGGGCAAAAAATCAGGATTAAGCAATGAGGAAGTTGCTATTTCTCTCGGAGTTTTAAGGTCGAAGAATGCAGTCGATATAAAAAAGGACAAGTTAATTGTGGTTTCAATAACAGACAACGGAAAACATCTTCTAAAAAAAGGCTTTCTTGAAGAGAATTTTCTAAAGGAAAAATTTCCAAAAGAAACTGCGGCGCTTTCAGACGAGGAAAAATTCGTTGTTGAAAATTTAAGAAAAAGAAAAAGAATGATATCGGTGCATGCTTCGAAGGTTTTAACCGCGACTTTGACTGAAACCGGAAAGAAGCTGCTCAAGGAGAAGCTTGACGAAGAGCTTATCGAGAAAATAACCCCTGCAATGATTAAATCAAAATTGTTCACAGGGAAAAAATTCAGAAGGTATGATGTAAAGGTCAACGTTCCTTCAATATTTGGCGGAAGGAAGCAGCATTACAAGATGTTTCTTGATGAAGTGCGCGAGAAGTTTGTAGCGCTTGGGTTTGAAGAATTAACCGGGCCTGTTGTAGAGAGCGATTTCTGGGATATGGATGCATTGTTCATGCCCCAATTCCATTCTGCACGCGATATTCACCAGGGATACTACATAAAAGACCCAAAATATGCAAAGGATTTGCCGGAAGACAAGGTCAGAAACATAAAAGCGGCGCATGAAAACGGTTTCGGGACAGGGTCAAAGGGATGGAGATATGATTTTGATGTCAAAAGAACGCACAGGCACATTTTAAGAACGCATGACACTTCAATATCAGCAAGAATTTTGGCTTCAAAAGAGCTCAAAATACCGGGAAAATATTTCCAGATTGCAAGGTGCTTTCGCTATGATGTTGTTGACGCAACACATCTTCCTGATTTCAACCAGGTCGGCGGGATTGTTATAGAGGAAAATGCAAATTTCGGCCATTTGAAATCGCTTTTGCGCCTTTTTGCAAAGGAATTTGCAGGAACTGAAGAAATAAGGATAAAGCCAAGCTATTTTCCCTTCACCGAGCCGAGCGCGGAACTGCAGGCGAAGCATCCGGAACTTGGATGGATAGAATTAGCTGGATCTGGTATTTTCAGGCCGGAGTTTGTAAAGGCGCTTACAGGAAAAGACACACCAGTCATAGCATGGGGCGTCGGGCTTGACAGATTGGCGATGTTCAAGCTTGGAATAAAGGACATAAGGCAGCTGTTTTCGCATGACCTTGAATTTTTGAGAAATGCGAGGGTGATATAATTAATGGGTTTTTTTAATTTATTTGGGCAAGATAACAATACAAAGCTTTTAGCTGAAAAAATTAAAATTATAAGAGAAAAATGGGACATAATAAAAAGAATGATTGCAGTTTCGGGCCAGGCTGATCCTTCATATTTATGGACTGATGATGTTAGAGAGATTATAATTTCCATTCATAATGAATGCGGACGTGTTATAAAAATATTATACAAAATAAACAAAAAGAAATACAAGGAAAAAATAGGGCATATAGAAGAATTGTCTGCTCATTTTAAAAAAATAAAATCCGATAATGAGTGGATAGAAAAGGCTCAAGAGGGTATTGATAAAATGCAAAGGGACTTGGAAGTTATAATTGGAGATACTGCTGCAAAACCTGCGCCGAAAAATGCAATGGGTAGGCGCAGGTTTCTAAGAATGACGGCTACTGCTGCACTTGGCGCTGCAGCAGGCATAGCTTGGTCTATTCCATCTTTACAAGCCCTTGAAATTGCCCTTAAGCATGAAGCATCAAAATTGCCATATAACAGCCCTAATGGGCTTGCAATACTGATTGCTAAGCCAGAAACTGCTGTGCAGAGGTTTGGAGCTAATTTTGCCGGAATTTATGTTTCAAGAATGGAACTTGCATTGGGAATTAGGGCAAAGAAGGTTGTGATTGGCGCTTCTGTTGGCGATTTTAGAAATGCAATCTACGATGAGAATATACAAAACTTGTGCATATTGGGGCATGGGAGCAATGATGGCTGGTCAACAAATGTAGAATGGATTGGGGGAGGCCAGGTGGACTTTGACCGGTTGGCAACTTGGTATTCAGAAGCTCCTTTAAATAAAAAAGGAGTTTTATTGAAACATACTTGCGGCAACATTCCATCTGAAAAAGACTATCTTGTTTTTATCAAGCCGGAAATTTATAAACATCTTGAGCAAGAAGCTGCAGAATTTGAAAGAAGAATGAATTTGCAATTAGGCGATTTTCCCAGCATATACAGAGAAAGTGAAATAAAGAGGCTAAAAGAGCAAATAAAAACCACAACAAACGATTATATGATGGAAATAAGCAGGGGCTTTTTGAATGAAGCTATGTCAATAGATTACAATGACAGATTTAAAGACATTCCAAAAAAAGCTTCGGTAAAATGGAAAGGAAAAATTGAAGTGCCTGGAGCCGGTGTTTCACTTGAAGGGCTTACAATAATTATTCCTGTAAAAAATAATGCTTTTGGAGAGGATGACTCCCAATGGGAACTTGATTTTCTTGGAATCACAAATGAATTAAAAAAATTTAATGAAAGACTAGAGCAAATAAAAAGCCAAAGAAGTAACGTTAATGTATATCCAAAATTATTGGGTGTGCCTTTTTTTAACCCGGATAGGATTATGGCTTGGAACAGAATAACCTACATACAGGATTTTTTATTAAATCCGTTCGCAAACTCCAATATAACTTTTGATAAATACTCAGGTCAAGTTATGGGGCTTTATAAAAAAATAAGAGGGATTGTTTAAAATGCCCGCAATATTATTTTCCTTAAATGACCTGCAGCATCTTGTAGGCAAAAAGCTCGGCATTGAAGAAGTAAAGGAGCTTGCGCACTATGCCAAAGCTGATGTGGAGCATTATGATGAAGAAGCTGATGAAGTCAAGATAGAATTCGGAGACACAAATCTTCCGTATCTGTGGTCTGTTGAAGGGTTTGCAAGATTTCTGAAAGGGTTTCTTGGAATAACAAAAGGGATTCCTAAAATAAAAATTGAAAAGGGAAGCTATAAAATTGTTGTTGACAAAAATGTAATGGAATGCAGGCCGCATATAGCGTGCTTTGCCGCAAAAGGCAGCAAGATAAATGATTATCTTCTGAAGCAGCTTGTCCAGCTGCAGGAAAAATTCTGCGAAGGCTACGGAAGGAGAAGGCAAAAAGTTTCAATTGGGCTGTATTCCTATGACAAGATAACTTTTCCGGTGAATTACAAATGCGCCTCGCCAAAAACAGAATTTATTCCGCTTGAATTCAAATCGAAAATGAGCCTTAAGAGAATTCTTGAGGAGCATCCAAAAGGAAAAGAATACGCTTACGTGCTTAACAAGCTTGAAGAGTATCCTGTTTTGATTGATGACAAAAATGAAATCTTGAGCTTTGTCCCTATAATAAATTCAAATTTTACAGGAAAGCTTGAGATTGGAGACGAGAATTTATTTTTCGAGGCAACAGGGACTGATGAGGAATCTGTAAACCTTGCTGCAAATATTTTCGCTTATGCCCTTTCTGAAAGGGGGTTCCATATTTACTCTGCCGAGATAAAATACCCTGACAGAAAAACAACGTCGCCTTCTCTGGAATGCGGCGAGATAAAAATAAAAAATGATGACATAAAAAGTATTTTTGGAATAGAAATTAAGGAAAAAGACGTGAAGAATTTGCTTGAAAAGGCATCTTATGAATTTGAAAACTGGAACGTGAAAATACCTTCTTACAGGAAAGACATTCTTCACCCGCGCGATGTTCTGGAAGACATCGGAATAATGTACGGGTTTGACAATGTAGAAGACAAGCCGCTTGAAACTTTTACAGTCGGAAAATCACTTGAAATAAATGAGTTTATCACAAAAATAAGGGAGATTCTTGCAGGAATCGGATGCCAGGAAGTCTTAAGCCCTGTGCTGACAAACAAAGAGCTGCTTTACAAGAAAATGAACATTGAAGATTTCGGAACGATTGAGATAGAAGAATACATGTCAGAAACATATTCTGTTGTAAGGAGCTGGATGCTGCCGAATGTTATGGAAGTTCTGTCAAAGAACAAGCATGTTGAATATCCGCAGAGTGTTTTTGAAGAGGGTGTTGTAAATATAAAAAAAAATGATGCGATTGAAGAGCATTGCTCCTGCGCTGTTGCTGTTTCGCATGAAGATGCAAACTACACAAACATGAGGCAGGCCTTGGATTATATTGGAAAGCTTATTAGAATTGAATTTGACTATGTAGAAGAAGCGCATAAGTCGTTTATTGAAGGGCGCTGTGCTGCGGCAAAGGCAAGAGGAAGGCAAATTGCTGTTTTGGGCGAGATAAACCCGTCTGTCCTTGAAAATTGGAAGCTTGAAATGCCGGTTGCGGCGATGGAAATAAATTTGACGGAATTGTTTGAAGTTGTGAACAGCAAACATGACGGAAAATCTGCAAAATAAAACACTACTCAATAAAATAAAACCAAATAACGAAACGACTCATTAACGAATATGTCGTAAATCGAAGATTTACGAGCATCCCGAAAATCCAATGGATTTTCAGTAACATTAAACCAAAAAAGTTCAATAAACCAATAACTCAATAATAAAATTATCAATTAAAATAAAAAAAGAAACTAAAATAATAAATAAAAAAGAAGTTTATTCTTTCTTCACAGCTTTCTTTGCAGCAGGCTTCTTTTCCTTTGACTTTTCTGCCGCTGGAGCGTTGTGCTCGTGAGCGTGGTCATGCCCTTCGTGGGGATGGTCATGCGTGTGCTCATGCTTCACTTCAGGGGATGCTTTTGCTTCGAGAGTTGTTGCCGCTTCTTTCTTCTTCGGCTTAAAGACATTTCTTAGCTTTTTCTTCTCTTCCTTCTGCACTTTCAGCTGCTCAGGGGTTTTTCTCTTTTTCTTTGCCCTTTCTGTCTTTGGCTTAGGCTTTGTCTGAAGCGTTTCTATTCCGACTTCTTTCAATGCCTTTGCAACTTCAGAGTGCGATGCGTTCTTTGCCAGCTTGACTGACTGGTTAATCGGCTCAAGGTGCATTATGTTGCACTTTCTCCTTCTTGTCTCTCCGTCAAGCAATACGAACTTGTGATCCAGAATGTCAACTATTACTGCTTTTTTTCCTGCGTCTCTTCCTGCTGTCTTAACAACCAATCTTCCTATTTCCAATGCCATTTTTATCCTCCAATCACTTTGATGAAAAGGCAAGAAAAAACGTTTTTCTAACCACTTCATTCGGGATGATGTCACCATTCATCCAAGTGATTTTATTGTTTTATTTTTATTAAATATTAGTTATTTATATAAATTTGATTAAGGTATTATGCTGTCCACTATCTTCTTTCTCATGCATCTGCTGCATAAGACGCCGCCATACGGGCGTTGAGGTCTTTTCTTGGTCTTTGCGATGTTCTTCATCTTATAAGGCAATACCCTTGGAACGGCTTTTAATACATCACCGCAGCCTGTGCAGATTGCCGCTTTAGGCTTCTTTTTACTGAAATGTATGACTGTTCTTCCGCCTGGAAGCCTTTTTGAAACTTTCCTCAGGCTTGTTGACCTTAATCTTGGTGCTGGCATGGCTATTGGGATAAGTTCTTGATTTATAAAGGTTATTGATTGAATTTATGTCTCTTAAATTTTGGTTAGCATCGGCTCAGGTCATCTACAAATAATAAATTATATGGTATCCCCATAATGGGCCTCCCCCTACCATATTATCTGATATAATGAAAAACCTTCGCAGAATTGATGCTAACCTTCATTTTTAATTTGGCTTTGTTAACATAATCTTTAAATATACCCATACTACGTTAAACTCTGTAATGTTAAGCAAAAAAAGGGGAGTTTCTCCATTGATAGCCACTATTCTTTTGATAGCTTTTGCAGTAGCCCTTGGAAGCGTTGTGATGAACTGGGGGCTTAATCTGCAGATTGGGCAGCCAAATGACCCCTGCAGCAAAACAGAGATAAAAATAAGGGAGACGGACAGCGGGCAGGTCTGCTACGGGGGATTTGGGTCAAGCAGCTACATAAATTTCATACTTGACAACCCCGGGTCTGATGAGATAACAGGATTGGCAATATGGATTGTTGGCGACAGAGGAACAAGCCTTGTGGAGCTTGACGGGCTCAGCATAAAGCCAGGCGAATTGTATGAAAGAGATGACAGGGATATAAAATATGATCTTGGAACATATGGAAATATAAAAGAAGTCCAGTTCATACCGAAAATATCCGGCTCAAATATATGCCCGAAGAAAGCTATAAAAGGCACAAAAATAAGGATATGCTCACAGTAAACAAGAAAATATTTTTTTAAGTTCAGTAAACTTTCAAAACCTTTCTTAAGATCATTGTGAATATGATTGACGACCAGATATAGACGCCAAGCCATCCAAACCAGTCCTTATAGCCGATTGGAAGCACTGTTTTTTTCTTGTACGACAACTGAATTGTTTTTATTGCTCCGTCTGTTTTTTTAATCTGGGGCAGGTATTTTCCACTGTCGGTTATCAAGATGTCTCTTTGCTGTTTTTCGCTGTTGTAAACAATGTCTATTGTGTGCGTGCCTTCGCTTCCCTTAAGCTTCCATGACGCCATTGAATTTTCTATTTTCTGCGTCTTGTTTGTTAAAGCGACTATCTCCTTTGGAATCTCTATATTGGCATCTCCAACTGCATTTTTATCCAGCATTGCTGTCAATGTAAACTCCTGATTTGGATGAATGCTGTCGAATGCAAATACAGAGCTCATCCAGCCGAATATTATGAATATTGGTATTATCGTGATTAAAGTCGGCTTGAAAGAATGGGACATGTATTTCATGTTTGATTCCATTGCCTTTTTCTGCACTTCCATTGCCCTTGCCGGATTATTGCGAAGTTCTTTTATCTGCTTCTGATAGTCTTTCATCTCTTCCTTGAGCTTTTTCATCAGCTCCTGGTTGGTCATGTATTTTGTAACCAGAATTATGAGCACAGATATGAAAAGAGAAATTAATACTATTGCAAGCGCAGGATTCAATTTAAGTATCGGCGCGAATATAATATTAAGAAAATCATAATAGGCCATGTTTTAGCCGCCCATGAACTTTCTCATCATTGGGTTCATGTCCATCATGTGCTGCTTTGCAATGTCCTCGTAAAGCCTGTAGACTATCATTACAGTAAGCAATATTCCCGTTCCGCTTCCCAATGCGCCTGTAAGGTCTGCAAATGATGCCAAGAATCCGACTGTGATTGCACCCATTATTGTCAGTGGCCAGATGTATCTGTTCAACAGTCTTTCAAGAACCCTTTCGTCTTTCCTAAATCCAGGTATTTGAAGGCCGGATGATATCATCTGCCTTGCCTGAGACTTGGCGTCCATGCCTGCTGTCTGGACCCAGAAGAGGCTAAACATTATACTTCCCAAAACAAAAAATAAAATGTAAACCATGGCCTGAAGATATGCCGTTGCTCCGATAAAAATAGTATGCTGCTGGATTATGTTTGTTACAATTTGAGGACCCTGAAGCCAATAGACAAATCCTGAAACCGGCTGGCCTGTTGATGCTGAAAAAGTTCCTAGCCATGCATGGCCTGTATTTTGCAGCAATCTTCCCCATAATTGAAAGTTTGCGATGAGCGCTGCGACAAGTATGACTGGGATGTTGGATGTGTAAACAAAAGATAATGGCCAGCGTATTCCGTGTCCTCTGACCATGCCGAATGACAATGGAATTTCGACTTTCATTGACTGCGCATAAACTGCGATGGCAAAAACAAGAACTGTGAATATGACTGCAGACAGCATTATCATTGCAGTTGTCACGTCGCCTGCAACAAGGCTCTGGAAGAATGCCGGCACTGCGCCTGATGAGTATGTTGCCCCCTCAACGCCTCCTGGGCCTGGAAGCCAGTTGAAAGCGCGTATGAAAACGCTTTTGCTCACTCCTGCTGCTATAAACAATGAAACTCCTGAGCCAAAGCCCCACTTGCTGACAACTTCGTCAAGGAATAAAATAAGTAGCCCTCCCAAGAAAAGCTGAAATATCAAAAGCAGCTGGAGCTGGAAATAAAATGATGTTCCAAGGTACTGCTCTGCAGGCGCCAATCCGCCCATAAATACATAAATTGCGCTTTCGAAGATAATGAAAAACAGTGAAAGGAATTTTTGAGTGCCCTGAAATGAGCGCTTTCCGTCTGGTGTTTGGAGGTCAAATTTGAGTATTCCTGAGCCGTTCAAAAGTTGCAAGACGATTGATGATGTAACAATAGGGCCTATTCCCAATGAGATGATTGACCCGAATTCTGCACCAAGTATAATAGACAGAGTTTCAAATCTCTGGAGCGCATTTATCCCAAGGCCGAACAAAGGCAATAGCCCAAGAGTGAAGAATATAATAAGAATTGTAAGCGTCCACTTCAGCTTCTCCTTGAATGACAGGGTCTTTTGTGTTGGCCCCTCAACTTCGGGAAGATTTGAGATTATTGTTTGCCAGAGCGACATTTTGATAAAAAGGAATTGATATTTTTTAAATCTATTGGAAAATCATAATAAATGCGGCATTACTTTGCAATTATTACTTCTCCGCCTGCTTCCTTGACTTTTTCGATTGCTGATTTTGATGCGTAAGGTGCGCTGATTTTGAATTTCATTGAAACACGGCCGGATGCAAGCAGCTTGTTGTAGCCAAGGCTTGCAAGATCAACGACATAAACTCCGTTCTCGCTTTTTATTGTCTTTGCCTCAAGGTATTTGTTAATGTGAATTTCAATGTATCCTATGTTTACTGTGTTCATTTCCGGAGTTCTTGATTTTGAGATGAATCCGTGCTTTCCGAAATAATGCGCGTCTGCCCATACGCTTGGCTTCTTTGAGTCTGCTCTCTTTCCGGAGCCTGCCATACCTGCGCCGCCCTGATGACCTTTTCCCCTGTGCTTCTTCTTTGAGCCCCATCCGTGCGTACTATGGCCGCGTTGGCGTACGTTCTTGCTTCTTTTGTTGACTGTCATTTTACAGCATCCTCTTGATTAATCTGTTTATGTCTGCTCCCCTGTATCCCAAAGCGCCGCCGTTTGTGAACGTATGCTTGATTCCTTTTTTCTCAAAGCCGCCTTTTGGAGGATTTAATCTGAAAAATTTCTTTAATTTCTTTCCGTTGATTGTGACAAAATCGTTGCTTGGAATAAGCCCTTTTGCATCCTGCTCATCTCCCTTAAATTCTTCCCCTTTCTTCTGGACAAGCAGATTGTAAGTTTCATCGTCTATTTCTCCCCATGTGATGTAGTCTTTTGCTTTCCTAATCATACCTTCATAGGTTGTGTTGTTTGGGAAAACATAGCAGTAGTTTTTCCTGTAAAGGCGCAGTTGCGTCATTGTTTTTGCTATGTCGGAGTGTATCTGCGTAATTCCTCTAACTCTTACTGCTGCCAATCTTGTTGTGTTTGGCTGCATTATTTTTTTTTGTTCTCGTACCATTTTACATCCTTGCCTTTATTGCGCCTTCTATGATTTTTAGTTCAGCTGCTTTTTTGTCATCAAGCTTGAATTCTGTCAGCTTCTGCAGTGCCTGGAAGCATGCGAAAAGCACGTTAAGCTTGCTTCTTGTCTGTCCTTCTGCTTTTGACCATACATCTTTTATGCCTGCAAGCTTCAGTATTT
>Ga0209542_10011482_pt1 | contig 15701 bp, 17 predicted proteins | sample RifCSPhighO2_01_FD_184028 | JGI IMG/M metagenome (GOLD analysis project Ga0209542, IMG submission 184028) | Soil microbial communities from Rifle, Colorado - Rifle CSP2_plank highO2_0.1 (SPAdes) (version 2) | ecosystem: Environmental > Terrestrial > Deep subsurface > Rock core/Sediment ... | reverse complement strand
AAAATTAAAAAGAGTTTAATGAATATTTAAATATTTCTAGCATTTTTAATATTCAAAAAAATTTGTAAAAGTGTATATTCTCGATACAACTATAATTATAGTATACTTAAAATTATATAGTATAATTGCTTTAACTATCAATAATTGAAACTTAAGATGGATAAATTAATTAAACAAGTACTTTATTATGGCACTATTGCTCCCTCTTCCCATAACACTCAACCTTGGTCCTTTAAAGTTATTAACAGTACTGTTGAAGTCTACGTTGACGATAAGAGAACATTGAAATATTCGGATCCAAGAAAATGGGAAACCTATTTAAGCTTGGGAGCGTGTTTAACAAATCTTTTGGAAGCAGCAAAGGCCTATGACGCTCTAGAGAAGGTAAATATCTTTCCGGAAGTATCCAACAGAAAATTGATTGCACAAATAATTCTTAAAAAGGGTTCTAAATCAGTAAACTTTAATTTACTTAGAGCAATAAAACAAAGACAAACAAATAGGAGTAACTACTTATCAAAATCCGTGTCAGTTGATTTATTAAAAAAATGGCAGAAAATGGCTACTAGCGATATGGTATCAGCTATAATAGTTGGCGACCGAACTAAGATAAAGGAAATTGCTCAACTGCAGTATGATGCTACAATGAAGGCTTTTTCTGATAAAAAATTTCGTGAAGAATTATCATTATGGGTGCGAAATAATTTGACTAGAGCTCACGATGGTATGCCAGGCTACGTTACAAATATCCCGTTACTTCTAAGTTTTCTTGGTTCCTGGATGATTAAAAACATTAACATAGGTAAAATGCAGGGAGGGGTTGAAAAAAAGTGGATTCTTTCCTCTCCTACTATTTTGATTTTAACAATAAAAAAGAACAATCCAGAAAATTTACTAAAAGCAGGTCAAGTGTTCGAGCAAATTGCAATTGACGTTACTGCTAACAGCCTTGTTTACGCTCCTTTAGGTGCAATAATAGAAACGCCAGAAGTTTCAAAAAAACTCAAGAGTCTTCTGAGTATAGATGAAACTCCAGTTATGTTAATTCGGATTGGCTACTCCAATAAGAGATATAAATTTGCTCCTAAGAGAAAAGTTGAAGAAGTTTTAATCAGTTAACGGAAATTTAAGAAATTAGTTTCTTAAAAAATTCTTTTTCTCTATGGTTTAAATTAAGTGTATATTTTGTTTTAGTTAGATTTCTAAAATCTATATAGAATCTACCATTTATATCGCTATTAGATGCAATCATCTTTATCGTAAATGCTACTAACGATCCTGCTAAAAAAGCTGTACTACCTAATTGGGGCACACCAGATAATTCAGTTCCAACTTTCAATATTGAAGATTTGAATAAGTCGGGTATAGTTTCTTTCCCCATTGTCCTTATAACTAACTTAGGAATTTCTATTGGGTTAGGTGTCAATTTTAATAAAGATGCAAAGATTTTATTGTCAACTCTACCAAAGAATGGTTCTTGTTTTGAGTTTATATCATAACGCTCTACGTCTAAAACTACACCGTCTGCAGTATCAAATGCCATAACCAAAGGGATCCTCTTCTTTTTAGCTTTCGCTCTTAAGAGAGCTTTTATATGAAAATTATCTATTTCATCCACAATTATGTCCAAAGAGTCAATAAATTCATCAATATTTTCATCATTAAGACCTTCGTAATAGAGCGATAAATTAGTATATGGGTTTATTTCATAAATTTGTCTTGCTGCAATATCACACTTGGATTCATTTATGTCCGCAACAGAGCCTCTTATTCTGTTTAAATTGGATCCTTCTAATACATCGAAATCTGCTAGCTTCATATTTCTCGCTCCTCCTAGTGTTGCTATTGTTAATGCTGCACTCTGACCTACACTTAATCCTGCTATACCAATTTTAAGTTTATGAAATTTATCTTGCTCATATTTTGTAATTAAGAATTTATTTCTTGCGGTCAAAACTTCGTAATAAAGAATTTCCTGAATAAAATGGATCAACTGATTTTTCCATGGGTAAAAAACCCAAACTCCTGAAAAAATTTTATTTTTTAAATCAATATTATTTTCCTTACAAAATTCAAGATACAATGGGTTTTTAATGAGACTTTTTTCGGATTTGAATTTTGGAAATTTGATTATGAAAGACTCTTTAAGCCAGGAATCAAAATTATCTATGATTCTGAGATCTTTATTTTTTTCTAAAAGTGAGATCAACTTTCTTTTGTCAGATTCTGACTTTAAATTAAATATAATAGGGTGCTGTAAATCCCTTATTTTATTTTTTTTACTGGTTAGTAGCGTTCTTAATTTCTTCTTGTCCATTTATGCTTAATTCCAACTTGAAAAGAACCATACTCAACGAGTTCTACTTTAGGGATAGCTTGTTTGCCTATAGATCTGAATATAATATTGTACTCAGAATTTAACTTTTTTAAACTTTCAAAAATATCCTTTTGTAGTTTCTCAGATATTTTTTTTGTTCGCGAAATATTTTTTGCCAACTCTACCTTTATATGTATCTCTTTATCCTTTTTCCTATCTTCTTCTACAGACATAAGGAATTTACCCGAAAGAATATTTGACCAATTTTTACGATCCAATACTGGTTTAATATTTTCCGGATAAATGTTTGCACCATAAAATATAACTGTTAGGTCTGTTCGACCAAACAAATATACAAAGGGTAAATTCCAATTATATTGTTCTAAACCAAGCCTCTTAATTTCTGATTTAAAGTCAATTCCTTGAACCATAAGTTTTTTGCTCATTTCACTATAATCAATTAATCCTCCTCTATCACCAATCGCGTATCTGATAAGAGGTATCCCAGAGTATGTTGAGAAAAGGATTTTTTCGTCTGAAACTTGAAAATATTTTAGGTTAGGATGGTATTGCCCTAAAAACGGTATAACTTTATCTTTAAAAAGAAATTCTGCAACAGTCTCGTTATTTGATGCTATCTTTCTTACAAGGGTGGAGATGGGCGTTTCGTGTGCTAAAATTGCTGCATCAGCTGACCCATATACGCTGATACAATCTAAATAAGGTTTTTTTGATCCTAACTCATTCAAGATATGCTCACGATAACTTTCAGTAAAATTCTCACCAGCAAAAAAAGTTTTAACGTTGTATTTTTTCCAATTTAGACCAAAATCAGCAGCTTGGTCTACTATGTCTTTTATAATTGGCGGATATCCAGCTAAAATTATTACCTCAAAATTGGGAGCCAAATTCTTAACCAGTTTTGTAAACAATTCCTTATCAGTTCCTGGTGTAACAACTATAATATTTGAGTTTTTTTGGGATACTAGTTCGGTGGCAGCAAGCATGTAAGGACCCGCTATCCAAGTTCCCATTGCAAATCCGATAACATACAAAGTTGCTTTATCTTTTACATCGTAAAAAAAGTTATATATTAGTTCGGATTGTATAGCGCCCTCGACTTCTTGATATACGCCTCTTGGCCAGAAGAAGGGGTTACCTGTAGAGCCGGAGGAACTTGACATTATATAGTATTTTTCAAGATTTCCGTCCCAGACCAAATCTTTTAAGGGATATTTTCTTATGTAATTTTCTTTATTAGTAATAGGAATTTGATCAAAATCGGACTTACTTTTTATCTTAGCTGGGTTTATTTTATTCTCAGCTAAAAAGTTTTTACAGGCGGGGACCCTTTGCGAAGCTTCCTTAAAAAGCCTTAGAGCTTTTTTAAAACCTTCTTCTTCTAAATCTTTTGGATTAGAATTTATGTAAAAGTTGATTATTTTATTAGTATCAAGCTTGTTGAACTTCTTTCTTAATTGTTCGTTTGAGTCAAAAGGGCTTATCCCGAAATCATACCTACTCATATTTTTACTCAAATTATACTTTAATAAAATTTTTGATTACAAATTATCAGGATCTTCTTTTAAGAATTTTTCTTCGGGATTCATTTATTTATATTATACCCTAGAGGATAAAATATATAAAAACAGCTAGTGGTTGAAGATTTTTTGGGGTTTTAGATCACTTTCTTCAATTTTGGAAAGAACCTCCAATAAAACCGGTTCGATATCCGAGGTAAAATAATCGCTAACTTTTGAGGCAGGAACCCATTTTATATCGGCGATTTCTTCTGGTTCAGAAGTGACTGTGGCTTCAGCGTCTTTTGGCTTAGCAAGATAAAAAGTTTGCAGAATTTCTGTGCCTGGATAAGTTCTCACTAAAATGGGTTTCTCAATTTCAATATCAATTCCTACTTCTTCTTTAATCTCTCGTCGTAGGCTCTGCTCCCGAGTTTCTTTCTCCTTTAACTTCCCACCCGGAAAAGCCCAAGTTAGAGCCGGTACTTGTTTGTCTTGCTGTTTACGTTTAATAATAAGAACCCGACCAGAGCGATGTATTATTGCCAGGACAATATTTAATGGTTCTCCAACCATAGTTTAATCTCCTGAGAAATATTACTATAAGAAACTAGAAAAATCAATAAAAAAGTTTGCCAAGTTAAGTTATAATAGATACGAAAGCCCATAGGGTTTGATATGGAAATAACAGGTAGAAAGATTCTAATTTTAGGGGGAACCGGTTTAGTCGGAACGGTTATCTCACGCCAAATTCTAAAGGAATTGCCAAAACTTCTAGTTATTTGCTCAATAGGTACTAAAAGAGACAGAAGAGCAATTAAAAAACTAAGGAAAGAATTTCCGAGCGCAAAAATAACCCATCTTTGGGGGGATATCTTACTTAGTGAAGACTTTAAAAATAAGAGTTTAGAATCAATTGTTAGCGATAATACTCGAAGAAGAAAATTATTTGAAGAAATCTACACCCCGTTAAACGATCAGACCATCAAAAGCTCATTTCTTTATAAAGTTATCCAAAGATATACTCCGGAAATAATCATTGATTCAGTCAGTTTAGCTAGTTCTTTAGCCTATATTGATACATTTAAAAAAGCAAAACTTATGTTAAGAGGATTAGAAAGTGAGAACAATCAGAAAAAAATTAAAGAAACGATTGAGGATTATTTAGTTAGTTTGGAGTTTCCTAGACTTTTGCGGCATGTTCAAATTCTTTACCATGCTATAAGGGCTAATAATAAAAGAGATTCAAACGTAAAAATTTACCTAAAGATTGGAACAACCGGGACCGGCGGTTTAGGTTTTAATATACCGTATACTCACGGCGAAGATCGTCCTTCTAACACCCTTTTAATAAAATCAGCAATTTCCGGCGCTCACACCATGTTACTGTATCTTCTTTCAAAAACTCCTGATGCCCCCATTATTAAAGAAATAAAACCAGCGACTTCAATTAGTTGGGGGGAAATTAATTTCGGAACAATTTCCAACAAAGACGAGCCAATTAAATTACAAGACTGCCCACCGAAATTAGGTTATAAACTTGGAGACACTTTGGATTTAAACTCTCCAGCCCATAAATTTATTAGTTTAGGTAACAAAACTCTAAAATCAGTTTATTTAGACAGTGGTGAAAACGGTTTGTTTTCTCTTGAGGAATTCAAAACTCTTTCGACTCTGGGACAGATGGAGTTTATTACTCCAGAAGAAATTGCCGCCAAAGCTATAAATGAAATTAAAGGGGCCAATACTGGAAGAGACGTTATTGCCGCTCTTGAGGCAGCCGCTCTCCAACCTTCTTATAGAGCGGGATTGATGCGAACAACCGCGATTTCACGAATGAAAGAAATTGAAAAATCGAAAAATGTAAACAGCGTCGCCTTTGAAATTTTGGGGCCACCTAGGCTCTCTAAGCTTTTAATCGAGGCTTTTTTACTAAAGAGAGCCTATATAAACATGGAAAACGTAACTCGCGAAAAGGCGAAAAATATTAGTTTAAATCTTCAAAATATTGTCTCTAATAATAAGGACATTCGCACCCAAATTATTTCCATTGGAATACCGATTTTACTCCCCGATGAGAAAACACTACTTGCCGGTAAAGAAATCAAAGTCCCAGCTAATGATGAACAACCTAAAAATATTACAATAAAAAATATTGATAAATGGGCAAACCTGGGTTGGGTTGATTTAAGAGCGAAAAATATGAATTTATGGAGAGAGCGCTTTTCCGAAATAATAAAGGAGATAAAAAAAGAGGAATCGGAAATAAGAAGAGACTTGAGCTCAAATTTAGATAGACGTTTTTACAATCCCCAAACTTGGGAGATAGATACAAAAATTGATCCCAGCGAAGTCGTGGCTTGGATTTTTAGTAGGGAAGAAAAAGGGTATCGTCTGAGGTAAAAAAAGGCAGTTATCAATTGATAACTGCCTTCGAAATTAAGGACTAAGTAAATCAGTACTAAGAATCTTCCAAACCCATTCTTCCTTGATCAAAATAACTTGGGAGATTATTGGTCTCTCCGCTTTCTCAAATTTGACCGCAACTTCTACTGTGACGGTGCCATCAGGATTTTCAGTAGGTTCGTTAATAAATGTTAGTTCCGTAACCTCACCAAAAATATCCTTTTGGATTTTCAAGTTTTGATTAAGTCTCTCTTCCCCAATTTTTTCTATTAACGTTTTTGATAGCGAGCCCTCAACAGCGATTGGGTCTAGGCTGGTCAAACCCTCAATTGGCTTTTTGAAGGGCTCTTCAGTTGTTTCTGGCTGAACTGTTTGTTGGTTTTGGGTTTGGATTGTTTTCGAACCCAACAATACCACTGATAGGCCGACTGCAAAAGCGGCAACGATTAATAGGCTAATTAGGATTTTATTTCTCATTTTACTACCTCCTCATAAATTTGTAGGACAATTTTCTTAGTTTGTTCGTGTTCAAGAATTGGCGTCAATTCCGGAAAAACAGCCTGTTCCAGGGCTAAGGGAAGCAGATCTGAATGAACCGCGCTATATTGCGTAAACGGGATGCCGTCAATTTTCGCATCTTTCGTTGTTACTACGCAATCATTAAAGCCAATAAAAATAAACCAACACTGGTTCCCAGCGGCGATTCGGTAAGTACTCACTGAAGTTGATAGCTCTTTAGAGTTTAAGGGTTCTAAGTCTTCGGAATTGAGACTACCTGCTTGGGGACATTGCAACTTTAGTAAGTCTATTACCTTCTCTAATCCCATATTAACCCAAAACGAACCATTATTTGGTGGAGCTAACATCAGAAAAACACTGATGTCGCTTCTTTCTGAATACTTTTCTTCTAGAAAATCCTCTAAGTAGTAACGGGTCAATATTGCGCCCATGCTGTGAGAAATGATTATTACCTTCTCGGCAGCGGTAACTGATTTAATAGAATCCAGTGACCTAGGAATTATTTGGGCTGTTTCTTCTAGAGAAGCTCCCGAATTACTGTAATCCAGAGAAAAAACTGCTGAATCAGCGAAAATTGAAACCTCTGCTTGGTAGAGGTAAATTTCCGTAAAGGGTAGTAAATCAGTATAGGTTTCTATCAAACTTAGGCCTGAAACCCAGCCAGTTTCCTCCCAATCGTAGGCGCTACCACCGCAACCGTGCACCAAAAGTATTGGCGTTGGCTCCTTACCAACGAATCTTATTTCTTGCGTCGGAGTAGGAGGTATTGCTGTTGGAGTAGGAGGCGTTACTGTCGGTACTTGCATGACCGTTGTAGGTTGCCACTTGGGGTAGATCCCTTCAGTAAGGGGCCGGAAATTTGTTCCGTCAGAATTGATGATGAAGATATCAAAGTTACCGTTCAAATCCCCTCTTCGATTAGCAGTGAATTCAGTTATCCCGTTAAAGACAACCTGTTTGCCATCAGGAGACCAATCCGAGAACCGGTTGTGTGGCTGATAGCATTGAGTTGGTTCCGAGTAGTACTCTCCTGTACAGTAAGGTAGGCTTCTAAAATTTTCTTGCTCCGAAGTTAATTTATTTATCTCACTTCCATCGGCGTTAATTGTACAGATACGAAGCTTATGTTCTTCTAGATAAAGAATTGTAGATCTAGTATCTGCGCAAGTAAAAGCAATTTTATCACCAACCGGCGACCAACTAGGCTGAACGATAGGACCAGCACAACAGAGTGGATCAAAAGTAACTTCTGAACTGAAGATTTTGTTAGTATTTCTTTCCTCTATATTGGCTACGAAAAGATCGCCACTCGTACCAATACCAGAGTTAAAGACAAGACTTTTGCTATCAGGCGACCAATCTGGATCAGAGCTATCTATATCAGTAACTTGAATAATCCCTGACGTTTTTAGGTCTAAAACGTAGATTATCGATTCAATTTTCTCTTCTGTAGCTAAATAAATTTCTGAATAGAAAGCAATGCTATTACCATCTGGGGACCAACTTGGACCAGAAGATGGTCCGGGAGTTGAAGCCAGAGTGACAATTTCCTTCGTCTCAATGTTTAGTTTATTAATTTGGTAATTTGGATTATCTTCAGTACCTCCACAATCAACAAAAGCGATTTCTTTTCCGTCTGGTGACCAAGTGTAGGGATCTAAGCCACAAAATTGATTTGGGAAAACCATTAGATTTTCTTTGTTAGTACCATCTGCATTAATTATATTCAAAAACGTATAATAACTGTTTTCACCATACTGAGTAAAGAGAATCCTTCCTTGTGGTTCTTTAGGAATTTTCTCTTCATAAGTAACCCGGAGCCAATTATCGACAGCCCAACCAAGATTGGCCAAATGCCACCAACGGTACCCTTCGGTTTCGACCGGCCCTTCGTCTATATAGGCAACGTAATCATTGTAAAGATGGTGATTTTCTTTACCGCTTAAACTTGGAGTCTCTTGAACATTTAGGTAATCGCTTAGATTATTTTGATCTAAGCCAAATACCTCCACCCAAGTTCCAACCGCAACCGTTGGATCGGAAAAAGTTATTTCCTCACGACTCAAAGCCAGAAAACTCGCAAATAACACTACAAGGAGCATCCGTAGCATCTGCCTCTCCTTTCTAGGGTGCTGGCTTTTATTTAATTGTTAAGGTACTAGCTGATAATTGTTCCTTTAAAATCTTTGTTGTCTAAGAAATTTTGTAAATTTTCCAAATTTCTGCCATTCAAAATAGCCACTTTTATACCAATTTTTTGAGCGGCTTGTGAGGCGATTGGGTCAAAAGGTAGATTATCTCCAGGATTCCAGGTGTTGCCAATTGTCCTTATAAAATTTTCCCAGCTAATTTCTTTTAAAGCAACCGCATTGGGAAATTTGTGCGGATCCTTATCGTAAACATAATCAACGTCAGTAAGGTTAATGACCGTATCAGCTTTGTAAAGCTTAGCTAACATAACTGCATCAAAATCAGTAGAATGGCCTGGTTTCCAGCCAGCAGCAATTGTAACGCTCTCTTTAATAGGTTCTTTTTCGTCGTAATGAGTGATTACTTTTGGATGAGCAAACCCTCTAAAAATTGTTCGGAGGAGATGAGCATTAAGATGAGTTGTATGAATTCCCAACCAATCAATATCTTCACTCGCTAATTTAACAACCCTTGCGGCCGCTTTTTGATAATGGCGGCTAATGTCGCCACCACCAGCAACAATAAAAAACCGTTTTTTATTTAAGTTTTTAATAATTAATTCTCTAAAATTTTTTAAAAAGGTTACGTTAATATTTGAATCTGGGACAATAAGAGAACCGCCTAGGGAGATAATTATCAAATTAGCATCCATTAGAGAAATAAGCTAACATATTTGCAAATAGTTTTCAAATTTGTTATCATCTCCTCTTAATGGAAAATGGCGAACTAATTCTACCATCGGGGACGAAAGTCCCCAATCATTTAGTGATAATCCCTGACGGGAACAGACGCTGGGCTAAAAATAGAGGGCTGCCAACTTTTGAAGGGCATAGGGTGGGTTTCCAACTTACTCCCAAAATTGCCCGAGCCTCAAGAGATTTCGGCATTAATACTTTAACTATTTGGGCATTTTCAACTGAAAATTGGAAAAGAACCGATGCCGAAATTACTTATTTAATGAGAATGTACGATTGGTTTATTGGTCACCATCTCAAAGAAGCAAAAAGAGACGGTGTAAGAATAATTCATTTAGGAAGAAAGGACCGAATCCCCCAATTTTTGCGAAAAAAAATAGAAAAAGCAGAAAAGGAAACTGCTGGTAATGTCAATAACATATTAAATATCGCGCTAGATTACGGAGGAAGGGACGAACTTTTAAGAGCTACCAAGAAGATGCTTGAAGAAAAAACTGACCCCGAAGATTTGAATGAGGAAACTTTTGCCTCTTTTCTTGATACAAAGAGGCAGCCTTATCCTTATCCTGATCTACTTATAAGAACAAGTGGAGAAGAGAGGATTAGTGGAATATTTCCTTGGCAAAGTGCTTACACCGAATTTTATTTTGTTGAGGAACATTTTCCTGATTTTAGTGTTAAAAAATTAAGAGAAGCGATTCTAGAATATTCAAATAGGGTAAGAAGATTCGGTGGAGATCAAAAAGAACAGGAGAAGCACCAAAAGGGAGAATACGAGATCGCTACCAACTCTTAATTTCAATTTTTCTTTGTTGCTCGTTAATTGTTTTAAAACTAATTTTTATACTTTTTTTTGGTAATTCCTTTAATTTATCTGCCCATTCAATAGCGCTTATTGAATTTTCGTCATTTATAAATTCTTCCAAACCTAAACCTCTAACTTCTTCTGGCTGCTGTATACGGTAAAGATCGATATGATGGAAGGTAGTTAGCGGTTTTTTATTTTGTAGCTTGTAAGAGCGTATAAAGATAAACGTTGGTGATAAAACCCTTTTTTTTATTCCCAAACCGGACGCCAATCCTTGAATAAAAGTAGTTTTACCGCTACCTAAATCTCCAAATAAAGCTAAGAGGGAACCAGTTTTTAGCTTTTTAGCAAAGTTTTTAGCGAAAGTTCTTGTGCTTTCTGGAGAAACCGAAATGAATTTCATAGCGCTGATTTTATCAAAAAAGAAGGACTGCTATTTTTGCAGCCCTTGTAGTAAGATTAAAGCCAGGGTAATCTGGGTTTTACACCGTCCTGCTTCTGCAGCATTTCGGCAAAGCTTGGGTCAGTAATGCCTAAGCTGACAAACTCTCCTCGGCTATCTTGACTTTTACCAACTTCCTTACCAAGAGGAACACCGTCCAAGTCAAAAATCTCTCCTCCTACAATTTCACAACCCAAGTTTTCAATGATTTGCTGCCAAACAGAAGAGGGTAACTCAAAAGTGTCTGGCACTGGTTCCCTCCTTTTTCGTCTTTGCGTATAAAAAGACGCCGACTACTGAACCGGCGGCGTCAAAGACTATGTCTGAAAAATGGAACTCTCTCGTTGGGACAAAAGTCTGGTGGATCTCATCAAATATACCGTAAACAACCGAGAGCAAGATTGCAAGATAGTAATTTTTTCTCTTTAGGGCGCGCAAAATTAAAGACCCTAATACTGCAAATTCAACAATATGAGCCGCTTTTCTTGTTAAAAAATTTCCGATTGGCTCGCTGGTTAGTTCTAATTGGGGTATACTGGAGAGATAAAAAATAAAGGAAGCCCAAATTAAAACCGGCAACCAAAGAAAAACAGTGTTTTTAAATCTCATTTTTTTACCCTTTTAAATAAAGTAATAGCAGCCGAAACTATAAAAACAATACCTAGACCAATAAAAACGGGGGAGAAGAAATTTTTAGGTTTTTGGTCTTGGGTTGGTGTTTCTAGTGTTGATGGTGAGGAGGGAGTAGAAATTTTTGCCTCTGGTGTGGCGATTTGAGTCTTTTCTCCCAAAATCTTAGGGTTGGTTATTTTAGTACTTAGTTGAGTATTTTTATTTGTTTCTTTGTTTGTGGGACTCCCAGTTTCTTTCTTCTGCGTTGGGTTATTAGTTTGAATAGTTTGAACCGACGGTTTGGTTATAACGTTTGCACTGCCTAAAGTCGGTGTGGTTGTTTCCTGCCAAGCTCCGCTTGCTTCTTTAGCGAAAGCGATTCCTTTTGTCGTTGCTCCAAAAGAGAAACTTTCAACCACCGAACCGTCGTCTTTTAGCAAATTTAGCGTATCACCGGTGTTATTTAACCATCCGGAAAGATAAACGACCAAAAACCCTTCTGAATTAGTCGTGGCGTCTTTTAGGGATTCCGAATTTGTGGAAGAGTCGGTTAGTTTCCAACCGCTTAAGTCAGCCTTGTTTGGGTTGTAAACTTCAACCCATTCACCTCCGGTTTCTGGATTAGGAATAAACTCATTCAAAGAAACTTGTGGTGTCGTGGTAGGAATCGGAGAAGGATTAGATTCGTCGCAAGGATGATCTAGCGGTGTTGGGGTAGTAAAATTCTGCCAATTATTTTCTCCATCCGGCTCCCGACCCGTTGATTCTCCTTGGCTATGGGTAGGAACGGTATCTGAGAAATAGACAATTGAATCAACTAAATTTCCAGAAGCATCAAATAATTTTATGTTATCGCCGCCATTATCTAATCTATTACTAAAATCAAATTTTCGAAAATCGTCTGGGCAAATAGACCCAATTAAAGGTATTTTATTAGAAGCGCTGCTATCCTTTATGGTCCAACCGTCTAGATTTATGATTGAATCACCTGGGTTGTACAGTTCTACCCAGTCAGGATTCGCATTAACAGCCGCAAATTCGTTAATGACAACAGAAGTTTGCGCGAATACTTTTTGCGGAAAAAAACTCGCTAGTAAAAAAATAATTAAAAATAATTTCACTAACCAATTATCTAGACAAGAAAAAATATTGTCAATGAGAAAAATTGGAGATTATTTGAGGTGCCAATACAAAGTTACTAAGCCGTTTTGGTGATCAACCACCACCCCTTTAGCGGGTCCATTATTAAACCCCGGAACAGTGCAACCTTGATCTCCGGTTGGGTAAGCAACACCATCGGCCGCGGCTAAAATCGGGGTTCCAGGAGAGCCATCATCAATAATATCTAAACCAGTATGAGTCCCTAGAGCATAAACCTGACCGTATTCAGTAGTTATGTAAGTATTGGTTGGGTAGCCTTGCATTGGTGGTCCTAAACTAGCGTTATCCAAATATTTATGAGGGTCTACTCTTGTACCAAGAACAGCACCGGCGTCGACTTTCGCATTTTCAAATACCTCAAAATGCAGGTGAGGGCCAGAAGAGCAGCCGGTATTACCCTCAAAACCAATTACCTGGCCCTTTGTTACCGGTCCAATCGGGGCTCCCAGACTTCTTAGGGCTCGTTCGATTGATTCGGCATCGGCTTTTAATTGATTTATAAGCCTCTGGAAAGTTTCTTCGTTGTTTTTGGTAATTACCAGCAAATTTTCTTTATCCTTTTTTTGGCGGTCTAAAGTTGCGACCTCTCCTTCCAGTCTTATCTTTAAGGATTCTTCTTCTCGTTTTTTTACTTCAAGAAGTTTTTTCTCGTTGTTATAATTGTCCTGATTTGTTCTCATAGAATTAAAAAGTTTTAAATCTTGGGCCCTAATAATTTGAATATATTTGTAGGCTAGAATCGCCCGGTTTAAACCAAGAGGTTCTAAAAAAAGCTCAAAGGTTTTAACAAACCCTTCTTTATGAATGGTCCGCAACCGCTTATTGGATACAGAAGTGAGACGGTCAATCGAAGTTTGGAGCCTCTCTACTTTTAAAGATAGATCAGTGATTTCTCCTTTTAATTGCTCGATTAAAGTCTGGGTTTCTTCTATTCTTAAAGTGGTTAACTTAATTTGGTTATCCATCACTGAAATTTGAGAACGCAGAGTTTTAGCTTCTCTTTGGGCGTCGCTTATTTTTTGCTGAAGTTCCCTTTGCTGGTTTAAATTCTCTCTTAATTTTGTTGATAAATCACTAACATCTTGACCGGTCTGTTCTTGGGCGAAAGCAACAGCCGAAAAGCAGAAAAGAGAAATTATAGTTAATACTAAAATTTTCTTTTTCATCAAAATTAAACTTTGAGGTAACGCCAGGTAGCGATAAGAGATCCGACTGTGCCGATAATTGCGCCCAGTAGGACTTCCCCGATGAGAAGTAAGATAAAGGTAGAGGGAGGTACTGGGAAAATTGGGATACCTTGAAAGAGTGATGAAAGAATGGGACTTAGATATTCAACTCCCACCCAAATTGCGATAGTGGAAATTAAAGCGCTAAAGGTACCGTAGATAATTCCTTCTAAGATAAAGGGAACTCTAATGAACCAAGGCGTGGCACCTACAAGTCTCATAATCTCAATCTCATCTTTATGTAAAGCAATATTAAGACCGATAACTATCAAGGTTGTAAATAAAGAGGTAAGAATTAAGAATAGAACGATTCCCAAACCGACGTTTCTGATAATAGTTGTCCAACGGGTTAAAGTATCAATTATATCTTTTTGAAAAATAACGTCCTCAACTCTGGTTTCCTTAGATAAAATATCCGCTAAGACAGGTAGATGTTTTACTTCGGTTGCGCTAACTTCTAGGGAAGCTGGCAAAATATTAGCAGTTACAAATTCCAAAAGAATCGGTTCTTTTTTATTTTGTTCTCGATAGATTTCTAAAGCCTCTTCTTTTGAAATATATCTTGTAGTAGCGACGTATCCCGTAGAGGCTAGGGTTTTTTTGATTTCTTCAATTTCTTCTGCACTCGTATTATCCCTAAAAAAGGCAGTGACTTGGGGTTTTGATTCAAAATAATTTAGCAAAATACTCGAACCAGCGGTTATTAAAACAAATAAACCGCCAATAAAAAAAGCTAATACAAAAACAAGAATGGCTTCTATAGCTTGGTAGGGATTACGGGTAATTCTTAGAGAAGCGGTATTAAGCTGTCGTTTGGCAGTATCCAACATCTAAGTTTTTTTCTTCTCAGGCTTTGGTTTTTTTAGGTTTTTTTCGAGTGTATCCTTGGTGATCTTACCATGATCAATTTCAATATTTCGATGGTGCAGGCTATTGATAAAATCGAAGTTATGAGTCGCCATAATAATAGTAGTGCCTAAATTATTTAATTTCGATAAAAGCTGCATTATCTCCCAAGCACTTTTTAGATCTAAATTACCAGTAGGCTCATCAGCTAAAAGAATTTCTGGTTTTTGAATCATTGCTCTGGCAATGGCTGTTTTTTGAGCTTCTCCACCAGATATTTGGTTTGGAAATAGATCCTTCTGTTCTTTTAAATTTATTAAATCCAGCATATCAGCTGTTAACCGTTCGATATCCTCTTTATGTAAACCAGCAATTTCCAGTGGGAACGAAATATTTTCGAAAACGGTTCTATTTTGGAGAAGCTTAAAGTCTTGAAAAATTATCCCAATGCGACGACGTAACTGCGATATTGAAGAACCTGAAAGCCTAGGAACCTCCAAATCATCAACAAACAAAGTTCCTTTGGAAGGAACCTCCTCTCTTATTATAAGTTTTAAGAGAGTCGATTTACCGGCACCAGTTGGTCCGACTAAAAAAACAAATTCACCATCAGAAACTTCCAGGTTAATATCATACAGAGCAGCCAGACCGTTAAAATTTTTATGGATGGAATTAAACTTTATCATAACCCCTCGGAAGTTCCTTTATTATACCATAGCTCCCAAGTTGGTTAGAAGCGCTATTTAAGTTTAAGTTGAGCCTCAATTAAAGGATCTAAATCACCGTCCAAAACCTTCTGCGGATCACTTATTTCTAAGTTTGTTCTTAAATCTTTTATTAATTTATAGGGATGGAGGGTATAAGAGCGAATCTGATTACCAAAGCTAGCAGTTTTATACTCTCCTTTTAACCTCCTTAACATACCTTCTCTTTTGATCTACTCTAATTGCCAAATTTTT
>Ga0209542_10011480_pt1 | contig 15704 bp, 28 predicted proteins | sample RifCSPhighO2_01_FD_184028 | JGI IMG/M metagenome (GOLD analysis project Ga0209542, IMG submission 184028) | Soil microbial communities from Rifle, Colorado - Rifle CSP2_plank highO2_0.1 (SPAdes) (version 2) | ecosystem: Environmental > Terrestrial > Deep subsurface > Rock core/Sediment ... | reverse complement strand
ACCTTGAGTGCATACTTGAAACTGCATTTGATTAATTTGGTTATTCACACACTGCCCATTAGAGCATGACTGAGCGCAATACTGATATTCAACCCATGCATTATTCTGGCATTGCATAACACAAGGACTTCCATTACATGTATTGCATGTCAATTGACCTTGAGTGCATACTTGAAACTGCATTTGATTAATTTGGTTATTCACACACTGCCCATTAGAGCATGACTGAGCGCAATACTGATATTCAACCCATGCATTATTCTGGCATTGCATAACACAAGGAGAACTACCACATTCATTTCCTTCATTGCACCTCACACTTCCCTGAGAGCATACATTTGGATTGAATTGTGCAATATCAGCACCACTTATTCTTGAATAATAATCCTTAAAATTTGTTAAAAAATCCCTTACAGAAAATGCCATCGATACAGATGATAGTAAAATAATAAATGCAAGAAATAAACATAACTTCTTCATATAAATCTTATTATCAGGGATAATATAAATTTATTGTTTTCTACTAGAATCATTGAAAGAAAGATATATAACCTTTTAATTGCTATTTTTTATCTTATGAAAAAGAGGCTGGTTTTTATCTTTGTAGTTTTGGTTGGATTAATATTTATTGTTTCTGGATGTGAACAAATTGTTGGGAGAAGAGTAAGTGTAGGGGATGGTGTAAGAGAAGGTTATAGTTGTAGACAAGGACAAGTAAAATGTGGAACCCAACAAGAATGTGGAGGAAATTACCCTTGTTCTTTTGTATGCAATGAACCGCTCCCTAGAGGAGGTTATGTTTATAGTAGATATTCATGTGGTAATTTTGGTTGTTCTGATGGAAGATGTGTAGAACCAAAGTGTCGTCCTTTGATTCCAAATCATAATAACTTGAATGAGAACAGGATAAATATGATATTTGTAGGTTTGAATTATGAAGATGTTAATCAGTTTAAGAATAGAGTTTTGGATGTATTAGATGTGATGGGTAATTCTTCTGGATTTTTTGCAGAACCTCCTTTTGCTAGAAACCAAGATAAGTTTAACTTTTGGTATGTTAATGAGGTTAAAGATTATGATGAGGGAAATTACAATTATCCACAAGAATTATTATCCAAATGTAATTATCTAAACTTAAATAACAAACAAGAAATTACTTTTATCAATCATTTGGGAAGATCTAGTGCTGTTCTTGGGGAGGGTTTTACTTTGTTTGATGGTTTTTTGCTTGGTGAAAGATCAAATGAAGAAGTGATAGGAACTTTTCTTCATGAATTTGGACATTCATTTGGTTCACTTTTAGATGAATATTTGCATAGTTCTGACTATTGGTTTACTTATTATGATATTGGTAATTTTTTTAATATAGGTTTGGCGAATGAAGATCAAGCTTGTACGAATTGGTGTAGGGGGGAACCTATTCCCTTAGAAGAATTCAAAGATTTTGATTGTTCTGAATTTGAGACTATGGATGAGTGTGACTATTCACACCTTGAGAACGGAGGTAGATGGAGCAATAATAAACCATGTTCTTGGGTAAATCATCTAGAAGAATGTAAAAATATAGTTGATTTATGTTCAAGTTCAAATGATCAAGATATATGTTCCTCTTATAGGACTGGAGGTGATTTAAATTTTAATCTATGTGTCTTTGGTAGAGAAGGTGAGAATCCTCATCCTTATTTTAACTCGTTGTGTTTGCCTTTGAGAATGTATGGAGTATGGGTGGATCCAAATATTGGGACTCAATGCATTGAAAGTACTGGATGCTTTAAAGGTGCTTCTTCCGCGGCTTATTTTAGATCTTCCTATCAGAGTAAAATGAAAAATGTTTTGAGTGCTTGGGGCTATGTTAATGAAAAAATATTAAGAGAAAAATTAGTCCAATTTGGTGGAAGGAGAGCACCAAGAGACCAAGCTGGAGAAAAAATTCCTTATACCTTGTTTTATGATGAATTTGGTGAAAATGGGGAAGTTGTTGATGGAGGAATGATTTGTTTAGATTGTATGGAAGAAGAAACAAGAAATGCTTTATTAACCAATGTCAATCAAAGTCAAAAAGTTAGCATTTTTGATAATAGAGGAAGTGTAGATTATAAAAAAATAAATTCTAAGATTTTAATAAATGAGTACAAAAAATTAGATGGTAAAAAGTTTCAGACATCTAACAATTTGGCATTGAGCAATGCTAAGAAATCCCAACTTCAATATTAAGACTTTGTTAAGTTAATTAATGATGGTAATTTATTATGCCTATTGTAGTAAATATAAATTGACGACAAAGACAATTTTGTCCAGATGAAAATAAGACTAAAATGAACTTATTTTCTTCTATCATTATTTAACTTAACAGAATCAATATTAAATAAATTTATATATCTCTTAATCATTATATTCAAAGGATACCCAATTCTTCAGATTTGGGTCAAGTCCAATCCTCCAATACTTTTTTCTTTTTCCATATTATCATAAAACATGCGCATAAAACATGCGCGAGGAATTCGCGCATGCGATGCAGTCCGCATTAGCGTGGGCTATGTTCCATCCTTGCGCAGGAGGCAAAAATGGAACTTAAAGATGATGTAGTTGGTAGCCAAAGAGGGGGAGAATTAGGAATCAGTTTTTTGACTTATATAATCATTTCGTTTGTAGTTTTGATTTTTGAAATTTTTGAAATTTATTTTTATTTATTCAAACTCAAAAGATATGATAAAAATGATAAGATTAGATGGATTGAATTTGGCAGAGATATGATTAGTATGGGTAGTAGTATTTAGGATGTAAAGAAAAAAATGAATGAATCTAAACTTCCAGATGATTTTGTTGAGATTGTTATGAAAAAATTAAGAAGAGGTTAGTAGTATAGGTATTATTTGTGTTATCTAATGAGTAGTTTCTGTTCAAAAATTATAACCGATATATATATATATCAAAATGCTTTGAATTTTCTATGGAGTCAAAGGTGATGGTTGATGAATAGAAAAATAGGTTATATTTTTGCTGTTCTTGTTGTAGGATTGTTTGTTGTTAGCGCCTGTCAGCAGGCTGTTGGAGTAAGACCAGCAAGACAGTTAGATAGAGGAGAGATAGATTTACCACAAGTTAGATGTGGAGATACACTTACAAAGAGCGTCAGATTAACGCAAAACTTAAATTGTAATGGTAAGGGGTTAGTTATTTCTGGAGACAACATCCTACTTGAGTGTGATGGACATACTATTTCTGGATCTGGAAATGAGAAGGGTGTTTTTGTCGGTCGTTCATCAGGAGTTACGGTAACCCGTTGTAACATCACAGGTTTTGACATTGGAATAATGGCTGAACGTTCATATTCTATTTATTTATTAGATAATCGCATAATAAGGAATAGGGTAGGAATAATTCTTTACCAAACCTCTATGGTAGGAGGTGAATTCAGTCGTGTAGATAATAATATTGTAGATGAGAACGAAAGAGGAATCTTTGTATCTAATCCCAGAGCTAGAGTCAAATTAGATACCAATCACGTTTGTAATAATAGCCTAGATGATATTGGAATTTTGGATGATGGAAGAGTACTCTGGCCAATAGATCGATACTTTAGAGGGAATATATGTGATTCTGTGGTTATTTATGGTCAAAATCTAAATCAATTAACCCAGGGTTATATTTGTGCAAATAGATGCTAGAATCTTCTATTTTCTAATTTATTTATTGTTTTTCCTGCTCCGAAATCTCTTTTTGCAGCTCCTGCATCTTTTCAACATTTCTGCCTAGTTCTTCCTCTATTTTCTCAGAATATTTTGACAGGTTTAGGATATTTTCCTTTATCATTTCTTTTGTTTCTCCCAGATCTTTTTCAACAAGAATGTTAGAACCAACACTTGTTATAAGGTCATTGGGATTTTTTATCTCTCCCTTCGTGAATATTCCGTGGCCGAGAGGAATTAATATCCCCTTGTTCTTCTTTAAATTCTTCAATTCTTCAAGGGTATTCTTTGTGACTTGAAGATCCTGGATGCTGCTGCTTATATTCTGGAACTGCTCCTGAAGATTTTTTACTTCCTGGCTAAGAATCTGAAATTCTATTATCTTATTTTTTTGTGACATTTTTCTTTTCTTTTTGCTTCTTTATTTTTTTCTGTTTTTTCTTTACTTCTTCCCTCTCTCTCGGCTTTGTCACTTTTATTCCTTCTTTTTCCATTGCTTTATGCACGTCTTCTGTTGATGCCCCTTTTTTTATGTCCAATTTTCTGATTAACAATTCAAGATGATTGATGTTGCATTTTCTTCTTTTTAGGTTTCCATCTATGATTACGTATGTAGAATCTATTTTATCTACTATAACACAATATCTTCCGGATTCCTTTCCTGCTATTTTAACGCATAATTGGCCTATCATTTTCTATTTCTTTTTATTATTTCCCTTTTTGAGCATCTTGAACATAGAATTCCCCCGAACATTCTTTCAGGCCTTTTCTTGGACTTTGGCATTGTCCTCATCTTGTAAGGCCTTTCATGAGGCATTCCCTTCAGAACAGCATCGCATTTTGCACAATGGGCTGGCTTGGGCTTTCTCTTTTTATAAATCAGTTTAACTCCTTTTGCTACCTTCTTGTAAATTCTTGCCAATGTTCTTGATCTTCTGCTTGGTCTTGCCATTTTTATCTGAAAACTAATATATTTTTAAAACTTTTCTAATTATTATGCTGAACAATATTGCGCTTATCAAGTAAACCCAAAACCAGGACATCCCAAAAATGAGATTTCCTATCGGTCCATAAGTTTCTTTTAGCCATCCAAATATTATAAGCAGGGGAATGAATGTAATCAACATAGGCTTTATGTTGTGCTTCATCATTTTCAAATTTATATCCATTATCTCTTTCTGCTTTTCCATCATTTTTTTTGGATCGTCCTTCAAGGATTTGATTTCTTTCTGCAGTTTTTGTATGATGTCTTTTTGTGATTTCAGCTCTTTTTGATCCGTCAAGAACTTATATGAGAAAGATATGATCAGCGTCAAAATGAGTGAGATGAATAACAATCCAATTAAAGGATTCAATTCTATCAAAAATCCAAATATTGCATTGAAAAAATTGTTCAACATTTTATCTTCCCATCACTTTCCTTAATCCCGGATACATGTCTGTTATGTGCTGCTGGGCTATTCTCTCATAAAATTGGTAGATTATCATCACTGCCAATAAAATTCCTGTTCCTCTTGACAATGCTCCTGTTAAGTCAGCGAATCCTGCGAGAATTCCAACAGCCAGGCCTCCCATGACTGTTAATGGCATTATGTACCTTTTTAATATTTGCTCTAAAACCCTTTCATCCCTTCTGAATCCTGGAATCTGCAGACCGGATGACATTATCTGTTTTGCCTGTGATTTTGCGTCCATTCCCGAAGTTTGAACCCAGAATATGGCAAATATGACTGCGCCAAGAGTCATAAGCATCATATAGACTAAGGCATGCAACAAGTCTGGAAATATAAATGAACCTTTTATTATGTTTCCTATTATGTCGGGAGAAAAAACCCAAGCGACCAAGCCAGATGAGGGAATGTTTCCAGCAAATGTTCCTAATATGGGATAACCCCAATTTTCCAGCAACCTCGCCCACAATTGGATATTGGCCATTAAAGCTGCGACAAGTATAACTGGTATATTTGAAGTGTACATAAATTTCAGCGGCCATCTTATTCCATAACCCCTTACCCTTCCAAAGGACAGAGGTATTTCAACTTTCATTGCCTGAGCATAAACCGAAACCATGAAAACTAGTATTGTGAATATTATTGCTGATGCGGCAAGTATTGCTTCTGTCGGGTTGCCTTGAATCAATGAATAAAATAATACAAACACTTTTCCGATGGGTGCCTGCCCTGTTCCAAATGCTATTGCTCCTGTTGTTGTCAATGGAGAAAATGCCTTCACTATTATCTCTGCCGAAACACCTGCCGCAATAAATAATGAAACTCCCGAGCCAAAACCCCATTTATTCATAACCTCATCCATTAGAAGAATTAATATCCCTCCAAGAAATAACTGAAATACCAATATCCATGGGGAAATTCCTTCAGAGGGAGACAATCCTCCCATGAATATATAAACTATAGCCTCGAATATTATAAAAAATATAACTAATATTTTCTGAAGGCCTTGGAAAAATGTTCTCCCTTCGTGCGTTGCCGTATTTATCTTGAGAATTCCAGAACCATTTAACAACTGCAACACAATTGATGCGGTTACTATTGGACCTATTCCGAGGGATATTATCGAGCCAAACTGGGCTGCAAGAATTATTGAGAGAAAATCAAACTGCTCAAGAGAGTTCTGGCCAAGACCCCACAGGGGAATAACACCCAAGACAAAGAAACTCAACAAAACAATCAATGTCCACTTGAGTTTTTTCTTGAATGACAAATGCTTTTCGGCAGGACCTTTTACTTCCGGAAGAAAATCAATTATCCTTTGAATTAGTGACATTTATTTTTCCACCTGAATTTTGTATTTTTTCAACTGCGTTTCTTGAAGCATGTTCAACTTCGATATCATATTTGTTCTTTACTTTTCCCTTGCTTAACAATTTGTTGTATCCCATCTCCTTTAAATTTATTTTTATTGTGTCCTTTTCTTTTTTTAAGATTCCTTTTTTAAGCCAGTCATATAATTTTGTTTCTATTGTCTGTATTGTTATAGGCTTTATTATTTTTTTATTGACTGAGTTAAAACCCCTTTTCCCGAAGTATGAATTCCCGTATAGCTTGAGAATAGTTGGTTTTTTCTGGTCTGCTCTTTTTCCAGAGCCCGCCATTCCCCTTCCGCCCCTGTTTCCAGCACCCCTTCTTTTCTTTTTAGAGCCGCCCCCATGTGTCTGGGATCCCCTGTATCTTGATGCTTTTTTTCTTTTTATTATCATTTTATAACATCCTTAAAATCAAGTCATTTATCTTTTCTTTCCTGTAACCAAGAACGCCCCCCATGCTGAATGGAACTTTTATCCCTTTTCTTTCAAATCCTTTTAATGGCGGCTTTAACCTGAAATATAATTTCAAACCTGGAACATCCTTTAAATTTTTTCTGAAATTAAAAAATTCCTTTGCAAACTCTTCAATTGAAATATGTGATTTTTCCTTCATATATTCTTCTGTCAGCGGCTTGTTTGCAATTATCCTTCCCCTTTTTGACATCAACTCCTTGAAGGTTTTTTCATTTATCTCCCCCCAAGTAATATAGTCCTTCACTTTTTTCAGCATGCCTATATTGTTTGGAGAATTATCTATTACAATGCAATGATTCTTGTTGTAGAGCCTAAGCATGTTCATTGTGTCCTTTATGTCCTTCCTCACACCGAATGATCCTCTTATTCTTATTACCGCTATTTTCCTCATTTTATCCTGCCCTCTATAATGCCATATTTCTTCATATATTCCTCATCTATATGGATATTTGATAGCCTTTTAAGAGCATTAAAGCAGGCCTTGATTAAATTTAGTTTTGTCTTGCTATTTTTTGATTTTGAATAAATGTCTTTTATTCCAGCCAGCCTTAGTATTTTCTTGCATTCTTCCTCTATGCACAATCCCGTTCCTTTTGGAGCTGGAATCAGCTTTATTTCTGCTGCGCCGCATTTTCCCGTAACCTCAAATGGTATAGAATAATTGTTCTTCCCTCCAGACTCCCATGAGCCGCAGCCGCGCCTTATCCTTATCAAGTTTAATTTTGCCTTTCTCAAAGATTTTTCTTTTGCAGGCATTGTTTCATTTGAAGAACCCATTCCAATACCGACATATCCATTTTTGTTTCCAATAGCAACCAATGTGGAGAATTTAATTTTATTCCCCTCTTTTGTTTTTTTCTGGGTTTGCTTCCAGATTGATCTCTTTCCCCCTCCGAACTTTCCCTTCGACTGGCCAACTGATATCAAGTCTGTTTCCAAATCACTCATCAAGGCATCAACTATCTGCGGTTCAAGTATTTTATATCCATTGTTGAACACTTCCTCAATGTCGTTTATCTCCCCTGATTTGATTTTTCTTCCTAACTCTGTTTTTGGATTCCATTTCTCTCTGTCAAAGCCTTTTTCCCTTATTATTCCGAGGGGAATTTCTTCAACTACTTTTTTTGCTTCTTCAACCATTTTCTATCTTCTTCTTTATTTCCATAAATTTTTTTTCCATATCTTTGTTTATATGATTCCCTTTTATCCTTTCTTCTCCAGGAAATATCTCGGGGTTATGCGGAACATTTAATCCTGCATCTATGCACCCTTTCAAAGCGGAGTAAATCCTTGATTTTGCCACTGATTTATGCAATCCAACATCCAAAATTGCAGCGTTAATGTTATTTTTCATGGCTTTCTTTCCGAACAAGAAACCAGACAAATAAGAAGAAGGAATATTCTTTAAATCATAATTCCAGCCAAACTTTTTCAATTCCTTACTTGTTGAGGAAATGATTACCTTATCCTGAGAATTCTCGCTCTTTATTATTTGAATCAATATGTACCTCAATGATTTTCTTATCAGCAATCTTGGCAGGTTTGATTTTAGAAGATTCATTCTTAGTTTATAATCTGTCTTTTTGTTTTTTTTCCTCTTCAACTTTATAGTGTATTTCCTATTTCTTGCCATCTTTAATTATTAATCCCCTTTCATTCATATATGTTTTAAGGTGCCTTTCACTCCTGAAAAACCCTCCTTTAGCCTTTAGATAAATCTCTTTGTAATTCTTGCTGCTTATCATCCCTTTTTCTTTTATTCTTTGAAGGAATCTTCTTAATACCCTTATTCTGTTAATCCAGTCTTTTTTTGAGTTTAACCTTGCATTTAGTTTTCCTTTTCTTGAACCTTTTCCTTTTCTTCTTCCCTTTCTTTTTTGCAGCAATATCTTTCTTGCCCTTGATCTTGATGAGCCTCTTTTTGGCAATACGTCTATTAATCCTTTGTTAACCAGGCCTTTAATATCCTTTTTAGTTATTGCTTCCTTTATCTCAGACAAATTATCCGGATCTAGCTTTATTCTTTTCATTCCAACATTGAACAATGATTTTGCTATCTTTTTCTGAGTTTTCAAATTCATTTTATATTCCTTTTTCCAAAACTTTTTTCTTTTCTTCCTTGAATTTTTTCTCTTTTTCTTCCTTGGTCTCTGCTTTTTTCTCCTCTTTGGGTTTTTCTTTTATTTTTCCCTCTTGTTTTTTCTCTTTTTTGGTTTTCATTCTTTCAATCAATTTTTTAACATCAATATTTATTATGCTTATCTTGAGCTCTTCCGCTCTTTTTGCAATCTCAATCTTTTTCTTCAAACCAATTGTTGATGAAATTATTATCGGATGCTTGACATTATTCATATCATTCATATTGCTTATATATGTATAATCTTTGTTTTTTATCAATTCTTTCAATCTTTTGTTATTTCCGTAACCTATCTTTGGCCTCTTGCCCTTTCCTCTTTTTTTTAGCCTTAACTTGCTATGAATGCCCTTTGGCTTTCTCCATACATCTTTTAGCTTTTTCAATAATGAATTCTGCCTTTTGAATTTTGGCTTCTTTTTCATTTTGCTTTTTTTATTATCCATATCCCATCTTGATATATTCTTCTGTCAAATCCTGTCCTTCTTGTGGTTAACTCTATTTTTGACGCGGTCTGACTTACGGCATCTATGTCCACCCCTTCCACTCTTATTATATCCCCTTCAACCTTTACCTCCACCCCTTGAGGTATTTTTGTTTTTCTTGGCTTTTTCTCCCCGAAGAAATTTTTTATCATCAGTTCATTCCCCTGGACTGAAACGTTCATGGGAAAATGGCCGGAGCAAATCTTGAGCTTGTATTCATAACCCTCATTAACTCCCTTGATAAGATTCCTTATGTGGGCTTTTAGAGTATTAAGAATTGTCTTTTCATTCTTTGTTGCTTTTTTTGCGCTTAAAACTATGAATTCATCATTTTTTTCTATCTTTATTTTTGGATGAAATATCACCCTTGAGTTTTCCCCTTTTGGCCCTTTTGCATTTATCAGGTGAGCATCTCTTATTAACTCCACTCCTTCTGGTATTTTCAGTTTTTCTATAATCTCTGATTTCATCTAATATACGTAAGATATTAATCTTCCTCCAAATCCTTTTTCTTTTGCTTCATAATGGGTTACCAGTCCCTTGTTGGTTGATATGATTATGATGCCAAAATCCTTTGCGGGCAGATATCTTTTTTCATATTTCTCTATCTCATTATTTTTTATTGAAAATCTCGGCTTTATTGAACCGCACATGTTCACCCTTCCTAAAAGATTTATTTTTATGTAATTCTCCCTTCCCTGATATTCCTTAAAATCTCCTATATATTTATAATCCTTCATTATCTGGAAAATCTTTTTTATAATGGATGAACCTGGTTTTATTATACAGTCTGATTTTCTTGCCTTTTCACAATTTAGTATGTGAGATAATGCATTGCTTAATGTATCATTCATAGCCATTTTACATATATTTCCTGAACCCAATCTTTTGAGCATTCAACCTGAAACATTGCCTGCACAGGTTTAAATTATATTTGGATATATGCGCATGAGTTCTTCCGCATAACCTGCATTTTTTTGTATTCTGCCCGAATTTCCTTTCTTTTGGCGCATTATGCTTTATGAATTTTTTTAACTTGGCTGGTTTTGCCTCCAGCTGCTTGAAAACTTTTTTATAATCGCTTGTGGTCATTCTTCCTCCTTGTTGACTATTTCTATATTGAATTTGTTTTTTATGAAATTCATTGCATCCTCTTTTGTTATTAAGTGGCTTTTTCCTATCTTGCTTTTTTTTAACATTCTTCTCTTAATCCGGAATCCTGGACGCTCAAGGGTGACTGCAACTTCTAATCCTATTATCCCAATTTCCGGACGATATTCTATTCCCGGGATGTTTATGTATTCTGTTATCCCAAATGACAAGTTTCCATAATCATCAAATTTCTTTATGTGAATCCTGTTGTTTATTGCTTTCAATAATCTTCCAAGCACTTCCTCTGCTTTTTCCCCTCTCAAGGTTACTTTTGCCCCTATGACAAGTTTGGGGCGGATGTTCCATGTTGGAATCCTTTTCATTGTTTTTGTCTTTACGGGCTTTGCCCCGCTTATATCCTTTAACAGCGATGCTGCCTTGTCAAGCTTGTCCCCGGCTTCACCCACTCCTATATTTAGGGTGATTTTTTCTATCTTTATTTCATTCATCTTGTTCATTTTATACCAAGTCCATGTCGACAGCAAATATATAATCCTTTAAAGTGCTTACATTTTTATTGCCGATTTTTAATTCAACCAAATTGTTTCCTGATTTTTTCAATTTCCCGGCATCTTCAAGAGTTCCTATCTCTCCTATATGCTTTCCCTTTGTCAGGTAGATGGCTGCCCCTTTTTCAAGCTTGATGTGCTTTACAATCTTCCTGTCTTTCAAGCTAATTATAAGAGTGTCTCCAACATTGTATTCTTTTTTATCAATCAACATGTTATTCCCGTTGTTGAAGTTAATCTGCAGTCTTCCTTTTTTCAGCATAGTCTTTCCAATAATCTTTATGTGCTTGAATCCCGCTTTTTTTTCATCTATCTTTTTCAAAAATAATCTTCCTTTTTTGTTCAACAACATAAGGAAATGCTCTTTTGTCTTTGGAATTTCAACAACATCAAATATCCCCACTGGAAATTTTATGTTTGCCCTTGGCAAATTGTCTATCAATACATCCTTGTTGCTTAATATTCTTCTTGAATCCCTTGTTGTTTTTGCATATTTCAGCATATCTTTCAACATTATATTCAATGGCACTGAATTTTCCAGACTGTGGGTCCCTGGATTTTGACGGGTGACCCATTTTGTTCCCTTCCTGCTTATAGGCCAGGATCTTGGCGCATTCAATCTTTTTATGTGCTGTTTAACCATTTTTACCTATTTTTCTCCTTTTGTCAGTCAAATCCAATTCAGTAATCATCAAGTTTGATGGTTCAAGCGGATAATATGCTTTTGTTCCATCCTTCTTGCTGTTCTCAATTCCCTCAACGAAGACCTTTGCCTTTTTTATTATCACCTTTATTATTTTTCCTGTTTTCTTCCTGAATTGCCCCCTTAATATCTTGACCTTGTCATTTTTTCTCGCAACAATATTTCTTGTCTTGTATTTTTCCCTTAACTCCTTTGACAAATGAACTGAAAGGAATTTTCTTTTTATATTCAATGGAGCGTTTATCCTGTATTTCCTCTGCTTGCCAGGTTTCTTGCTTGATACCCATGATTTTGAAAATTCCTTCATTTTTTACACCACTATTGAAGCTACTTTGCTTATTCCCGGCCATCTTGAAGCAGCTTCCTTTGCAACAGGGCCCTTGAATATGGTTCCTTTTGGATTTCCCTTGTCATCTTTAAGAACTACTGCTGCATTATCCTCAAATTTGATTCTTATTCCATCTTTTCTTCTGTATTCTTTTTTCTGCCTTACTATCACCGCAAGAATTGTCTGCTTCTTTGTTCCAGGCTTTCCTTTGAGAATTGATGCATATATCAAATCACCAACTCCCGCGGAAGGATATCTTCCCTTTACTGTCTTTGCACCTTTTACCGCAAATATTTTTATTATCTTGGCTCCTGAATTATCGCAAACTGCTATTCTTGAGCCAACAGGCAATCCTTTTGTTATTCTTGCATTAAGCGCTTTCATTTTTTATTATCTCTGTTATGATAAAATTCTTTGTTTTTGATATTGGCCTAGTCTCCTGAATTTTTACCATATCCCCAATCTGGGCATTCATTTCGTTGTGAACATGTATTTTTGACAGTCTTTTTTCATATCTTTCATATTTCTTTATGAAGTGGGAGTGCTCAACGAGAACTGTTGCTGTTTTTGAGACATCTTTTTTTATTATTTTTCCTACTAGTATTCTTCCCCTTGGATTTATTTTCTTAATCTTTTTCATTTTTTACCCTTGCGTGTGATGTGATTATTCTTTTGTTTCCTTTTTTTGTTTCAATTGTCATTGTGTTTTTTGTCTGATCTATAACTTTTCCCTTCAACCCGACTAATGTTTTGTTTTTTGATTCTATTACCTCTACATTAGAACCTATCATAAGGCTCCTGAGTTTTTTCAAATTCATTTTTGGATGCTTATTGAATCTTTTGGAAAGCCGTATTTTATCAGTTCTTGCCTTACTTTTTCTATGTGGTTTCCCTGGAGCTCTATGACGTCATCCTTCACTGTTCCTCCGCATGCCAAAGATGACTTCAGTTTCTTTGATATCTCCCTTATGTTTACTTCCTTCTGGAAACCTTCAATCAATGTTGTTATTTTTCCAAATCTTCTCTTTACTGTCCTTATGCTTATGCTTTGGCTTTCTTTTGTTATTGACTCTCCTATGCCCAGTTCTTTCGGCAATCCGGTCAGTGGGTCTATTCCATTCACGTTTTTTTGTTTTCCTCCCTGTTGTTTTTGATATATGTATTGATTCTGGCAATAACCCTCTTTAAGTGCTTTATTCTTCCAGGATTCTCTATTGATGATCCTGATGACCTCTTTGCATTGATTTTCATCAAGTCCTTTTTCAGTTCCTCGAGCTTTGATTTTAATGACTGAGCATCAAGCTGCTTTAATTCTTTTTTCTTTACCATCCTTTCTTGCCTTCTTTATTATTTCTGCTTCTTCCTTTGTTTCTTCAACAATTATTTTCTTATTTTCATCTTTTAATATTATAGTATCCGGCAGCTTAACATCAGGAGTTAGAATGTTAACTTTTATTCCTATCGCGCCAGACTTAAGTTCTGCGACAACCAATGATCTTTTTATATGATTCAAGGATATATCCCCTGATTTTTTCATGTGGCCTGCGAAGAACCTCCATGTTTTTGCCCTCTTTGAAGGAAGCCCTCTTCCGGACATAACTATCTCCGCACCTGTTGCTCCTGCATCAATAATATCCTGTAGCGCAGAATATCCTATGGACTTGAATCTTTTCGGGCCAAATCTTTCTAGGGATGATAATATCCTTTCTGCAACAGATTTTGAATCCATGTTGGGGTTCTGAATTTCCGCGATCTCCACTTGCGGATTTTCCATCCTGAATTTTTCCTTTAATGTTTCGGTTATCTTCTGGATGTTAGCCCCTTTTTTGCCTACTACAAGACCCGGGCGGGAGGTGTAGATTATTATCTTTTCACCCAGAGGTGTTTTTTTTAGCTCAATCCTTGAGTAACACGCCTTTGGCAGTTCTTTCGCTATGTATTCCTGAATTGTGTACTCCCTTATATTTTTTGCAATTATTTCTTTTTCTATCATTATTTTTCCTTGATTATTATCTTTATATGAGTTCTTTTTGCTTTTTTGCCCATTTTTCTTCCATATCTTGACTGCGTTTCGCCTTTATGCGCTGAAATATGAGATATCAGAAGGTTTTTTGACATGCCCTTTTGTTCAGCATTTGCCTCTGCGCTTTTTATCAGCGACAATATTTTCTGGGAAGCTTTTATTGGATATCTTCCAGGGCCAATATTTCCTTTTCTATGCGGCACGGATCCAAGATATCTTTTGTATGGAACTGCCACTTTTTTTTCAATTACTTTTTCAAGTATTTTCTTTGCCTTTTCAACGGGCTTGTTTCTTATCAACCTGCATATCTCAACTGATTCCTTCCTTGATATTCCAATATTCATTCCATTGGCTATTGCTTCCATTTTATTTCACTGATGCTGATGCACTTGATTTTGTTGCCCCTATTCCTGGGGCTGAGTGCTCCACTTTCTTTCTTGTAAATACAAAGTATCCAAGCCTGAAACCTATAGATTCCGGCTCTATTTTAACGGGTTCAAAAGTATTTCCTTTATGCACGTAAATTGTCATGCCCACCATTTTTGGCAGGATTATCATCTCCCTGCAGTGTGTTTTTATCTGTTTTTTGTATTTTCCCTGCAAAAATAAATCTATTTTTTTCAGCAGTTTTTTCTGCTTTTCCGTGAATCCCTTTTTCAATGATCTTCTTTCCCTTGACGGAAGAATCTCTACAAACTCGTTCAGTTCCATATTCTTTAATTCTTCAATTGTTTTTCCTTTGAATTTAAATTCCTGCATTTTATTTTTTCCTTCCTGTTCTTCTTGCTCTTATCAATCCAATATTTCTTCCCGGAGGAGCATTTACTGGAGGTGTTTTCGGCTTTCCAATATGGCTTCCCCTTCCTGAACCAAATGGATGATCAACTGCATTCATTGAAACTCCAGATGTTCTTGGGTATAATTTGTTTCTTGCCTTCATCATATGGTATTTTTTTCCCGCCTTTAAAATTGGCTTTTCCTTCCTTCCTGAACCTGCGATTAATCCAATTATTGCCCTGCATTTTGGATTGAATTTCATCTGCTTTTTTGACGGCAACTGAACAAGAACAAAATCATCTGTCTTCATTATAATTCTTGCAGATGAACCAGCACTCCTGCAGAATTTTCCATTGCTGCCTGGAATTTTTTCTATGTTATATATTTCAGTCCCTTCTGGAATATCCTCAAGCCTCGATATTGAGCCAAAAGTCTGATCAGAATTATAATTTATAATGGAACCTTCTTTCACATTCATGTGGGCTGGAATATTTATTCTTGTCTTGTTTTCAAATTCAACAATCGCTATCGGTGAAGTTCTTGCAGGATCGTGAACTAGCCTTATTATCCTTCCTGTTAATTTATCCCTTGTTTTTGGATACTCCA
>Ga0209542_10011479_pt1 | contig 15705 bp, 2 predicted proteins | sample RifCSPhighO2_01_FD_184028 | JGI IMG/M metagenome (GOLD analysis project Ga0209542, IMG submission 184028) | Soil microbial communities from Rifle, Colorado - Rifle CSP2_plank highO2_0.1 (SPAdes) (version 2) | ecosystem: Environmental > Terrestrial > Deep subsurface > Rock core/Sediment ... | reverse complement strand
GATTGTGCCGCCGTTTGTTCCGTTGCAGTTCCATAAGTAGTTGGTTGTGTTGTCTGCTGTGTCATTTAGTGTTCCTTGTGTGCATGCGTTGAGTGTTGTTCCGCAAGCTCCGTTCACCGGCTTTGGCAGTGTGCATGATGCGTTGGATCCGCCGTTTGTTCCGTTGCAGTTCCAGTTGTAGTTTGTTGCTGTGTCGGTGGTGTCCTGGAGTATTCCTGCTATGCATGTGTTTAGTGTTGTTGAGCATTGGCCGTTTGTTGGTGTCGGCGCTGCTGTGTTGAATGTTATTGTGTAGTCGGTGTTGTTTTGGTTTCCTGTTGTGTCGGTGCAGCGTATGTAGTATGTGTATGTGCGTGAGCTTTGGATTCCTGTGATGTTTGCTGTGTGTGTTGTTGAGATTGGTGTGTTTGGGGTTAGTGTGAGTCCCATTGCGTTGTAGGTTGTGTTTTGGATTGTTGTGTATTTGCAGTTTGCTGGTTCGTTTGTGTTGATTGAGAGTGTTGTTTGTGTTATTGTTGAGGGGAGTGTTCCTGTTGGCTGGCCGTTGCTAATCAGGGGCGGTGTTGTGTCCTGCGTGATTGTAAGTGTGATTGCGCTTGAGGTTGTTGCTGTTCCGAGGTTATCCGTTGCTTTTGCCGTGATTGTATAGGTTCCTGCCGCCGGGTTTGTAAGTGTTGCGGTGTATGGCGGGAGTGTTAGTGTTGCTATGAGCGCAGCTCCGTTGAAGAATTCAACCTTTGAAACCGCACCATCCGAATCGCTTGCGCTCGCAAATATTATCACGCTCGAAGGCGAGGAAAGTGTGGTGTTGTTCACGGGCGAAGTAATGCTCGCTGTTGGAGGGTTGTTTGTTACAGTGCATGATTGCGTTGTTACCGGAGTTCCGCCAGTACATCCGCTCGGGCTTGATGTTTGCACGGTGCGTGTTTGCGTCCCGCTTGTACACGTGCCCCACGCAGAGTAAGTGAAAGATGTGCACGTCGGCGGCGTTACCGGCTGCCCGCTGTAATATTCAAACGCGCCCATGTCCCATGCCGTTCCCTGAGGGCGCGGCGTTCCGTCCTTGTCGATTGAGAATGAAATCCTTCCCGCAATTGGGTCAATGACATCCGGTATCGCAGCCCCCCTGTTTATTGCCGCGGAGGCCTGCTGCAGGTGCGCATTAAGAATATCCGGGTCGTTAATTACATTATTCACGCTGACGAATTTCGGGTCGCCGTATACAGCCCCGGGCTGGTATGTTTCCACATCAGTAAACATGTTGCGTGCCGGGTTGTAGTAGAGATTGTTTTCCACAATGCAGTTGTCTGTCATCAGTATTCCGGATGTTTCACAGCCGCTGATGTTGGGGTTTGTTGAATTGAAAAAGAGGTTGTTTCGCAAGTCCACGATGCCCATAGCATATTCTCCGTTGATGAATGTGTTTCTTCCTCCAACGGATATGCCGCCGTTGCCGCTATTGAGGTTGATAAGTGTGTTGTTGTAAAAACGCACGGCTTCCACGCCTTTCTTGTTGGAAGCGACTATGAGCCCGTTAAACCAACCGCCCATACCATTCGGTTGACTCGTTGGGTCCGGATTTATTGCGATGTTGTTGTAGACATATGCCTTGCCGGATTTTCCGCACGCCCCAATCGTTCCGCAATACGATTCCAAAAACATATTCTGCGTGGAGTTGTAAAATATGTTGTTCCTCACAATCAGTGTGTCCCAGCCAAGTATCTGTATGCCGTCCCCGTGGTTTTCCGTGCTTGTAAAGTCATGGATGCTGTTGTTTTCTATAATCGTCAAACCTAATGCCTCATTGGCTATGCCGTCCACATCACCATGATGGACATGATTGCCGCGAATAATTGCGTTAACTGCGTTTAGCGATATTGCCGTATCATAGGTGTTGTATATTTCATTGTTTTCTATATGTACGTCCACTACTTTCCTCATATGAACGCCTTTGCCGATATCGTGTATTTTGTTGCCGACTATCTGGATATGGTGTACGAGAGGTATGGAATACGGCGACCAAAGGTATCTGACTGATTCCATGTCAATCGCAGCGCAGTAACCGGTGATTTCAAAGCCTTCCACGCGGATGAACTGATGATTTATCTCAAATGCGGTGTACAGCTGATCTTGACCGTCTATTACTACTATCTCTCCGGGAGCCGCCTTGAATGTGATATATCGTCCTGGCTGGCCATTGTCTTTTGTCACCACAGTCCCCGTGTATGTGCCGGCCCGGACAAGACATGTGTCCCCTGGTCCGGCTTCATCCGCACAAGCTTGTATTGATTGGAACGCGCTAGGATCTCCCGGCTTTACCGTGAGTGTGCGAGGCGTTGATGCGGGTGCCGGCGCTATCACAGTCACAACTACCAAATTGTATGACTTATTGGTACCGTCTGAAGCATGGATATATATGACTTTAGAAGCGGTGTATTGCCCTTCATGTTTTATCGTCAGTTGTCTGTTGGCACCGGTGCCTTGTATTGTTACATCGTTATTCCATATAAGCGCGTTTGAACCCTCATCAACCTCAAGGGTCAGCGTGATGTTGGATGCCGGCGTGTCAGGGTCCGAAATTGTGAGTGGAACTGTAACCGTGCTGTTCGGAGCCATCACAACGTCCGCAATGGAAATCGTTGGCCCGTTTCCGCTCTGGATTGGCGGCGGGGCGCTTCCAGATACGCTGACATTGACCGAGGTTGAAGATGCCGTAGCTCCCTGATTATCCGTTGCCGTGGCTGTAATGGAATAGTTCCCTGCCGGGGCATTTACCCAGCTGTATGAATATGGCGAAGTTGTGTCGGTTCCAAGAAGTGTTGCCCCGCTGTAAAAATCCACCTTTGCAATGCTTCCATCAATGTCCGTTGCCGATGCGCCGATTGTTACTGTGGCCGGTGCAGGGTAGCTTGCCCCATTTGCCGGGCTTGTGATTGCTATTGTGGGCGGAAGGTTTGAAGTTATTGGGGCGCTGCAGCCTGCGCTTGTACCCCCGTTCAATCCCGTGCACTGCCAGTTGTATTGCGTTTGGGTGTCGGCTGTGTCATTGAGAATTCCCGCATTGCATGTGTTGCGGGCCAAACCGCACTGTCCGTTTACAGGGGGCTGCGTGCCTGAGGCGGATGAATGCAATTCCTGCACTTCTGAATCCGTTAGTGCGCGGCTGTAGATGCGCACATCATCCACTGTTCCTTGGAAAAATTCGGCTTCAGAAGGCGTGTCCACGGACACGGCGCCCATGCGCGGCACCGAGCTGCCGGTATTCAGTGCCCTTGCCTGCCCCGCATACACGCCAAAATCGGAGGCAAAAACGCCGTTCACATAAAGTTTCGCATCGTCATTATTCCCTCCTTCGGGATAAACATACGTATAGAGGTTCCATGTGCCTATGTCTCCAATTCCGTGTGCCGCGCGCACATCACCGCTGTGATGCCACACCATGAAATATGTCCCATCTATTTGGATTCCCCATGCGCGCGCCGCGCTGTTATTTCCCTGCGAAATCAAAAATCCGTCATTATTTACTTTTGCCCAAAAACTCACCGTTCTTGCGCTGCTCCCTATCGGCATAATCTCCGAAGAAAAGGATGCAAAATCATCTATTCCGTCAAACTGGATTGCGCCCGAACCGATTTTCGCGCCCGCTGCGCTAACCCATACGGAACCGCCATTGAGCGTGCCGTTGTTTCCGATTCCGGATGAATCGGTTGCGGTCGCGCCGCTTCCCTCATCAAATGTCCAGTATCCCATGAGCCCGGAGCCCGCTCCTGTGAGCGGGGCAAAGCCCGTTGTTCCATTAAGCGGCATGTTTGCAATGGTTAGTGCAAGCGCCGCAATGCCTGCTGCGAAAAAGAAAAGGAGTGCCTTTTTGAATTGTGTTTGCATTGATATAAAAAACTGCGGCGGTGAATATAATCCTTGCTATTGTGGCGTGATTTAAAGCCCGTAAACCAAATTAGCAGTCCAAATCCCCTAATCTAGCGCAGCCCAATTGGCCCCTTATCCGCCAATCACAATCGCCGTTCCGTTGTAGTCAATCTTCATCTCGCACGTGTTTGCGGGGAAGCATATGCGGTTTGCATCGCTTGAAATTGAAACTCCGACGTTGTTCGCGGTATTGCTTGAGACATTCAGGTCGCGGCCGATTTGTGTCCTGCCAGTGGTTTGGCTTGTCAATATTGACGGCGTCACATTGCCTGCGGTTGCCACATTCAGATCCCCTATCACATTGAGCTTGTTTTTGGGCGTTGTTGTGTTGACTCCCACATTTCCGTCCCCGATAATGGCCATTGCATTGACCGGGGTGCCGCTTGTTTTGGTGCGGAAATACAAATGCCCGGAGTTGTCGTTCCATGCTGTGTCAATGTAAGAGATGCCTGTTGATACATCATACCTCAATCTTAGCCCCTGTACTGTTACGCTTGTGCTTGAAATGAACAGGGATGACACTCCAGAGGCGTTATCGTCCACCCTGATTTGCGGATTTGAGCCCGCCACATTTAGCCTGGCCACAGGGCTTGCCGTGCCTATCCCCACGTTGCCGTCTGTTGAATTCACATAAAGTGAAGGCGCTGCAGTCAGGCTTGTGAGCACGTTTAAGTCTCCTATCACATTGAGCTTGTTTTTCGGCCTTGCAACCGCAATTCCCACATTCCCTCCGTTGGGGTTGAGCGCAAGATTCGTGCCTACTGCTATTCCGTTTGATGATGAGTGCGCCTGTATGCGTGCGTACTCCTCAACGCCCGCCCTGAACATATACCCTATTCGCAGGCCGCTATTGTTGTCTCCCGCATCGGAATCCCTGATGTAGAGCTGGGTGTACTCGCCGCTCATGAAGTTGGTTTCGGCGTTTGCAATCTGCCCTGAAATCACAAGCACAGAATTCGGGGCAGCCCTTCCAATACCTACATTGCCATCCGTTGAGTCAATAAATAAAGATGGCTTGGCCGCGGTTGCTGATGTAATCACATTAAAGTCCCCTATCACGTTGAGCCGGTTTGAAGGCTTTAGAGTGCCCATCCCTATATTGCCTGTGGCAAGTATCGTCATATGCGTTTGCGCATCAGAAAACGGGTCCGCATTTGAACCGACACCGAACTTCAAATAATCGGCTACGCCATTTGACGCATTCCATATCCCCGCCCCGTAGTTTGATTCGTCCGCCCGCTTGAATGCTATTGCGGCTCCCACCCCGTTGGTGTCTGGCGAGGCGTTCAAGGAGAGGAGTTTGGTCGGGCTGGCGGTTCCAATGCCCACGTTTCCCGAATTGTAATAAATATTGGAGTCGCTTGTTGTCCACTGGCTTGCGCTTCCGCCGCCGGAATTGAGGTCTGCGAGGAAGTAGCAGTTCGCGTCGTTGCAGATTCTTCCTGTTGTTAGGTTTATGTCTCCTGAAACCGTGAGTTTTGCCGTTGGGCTTGCCACTCCTATGCCTATGTTCGCATCCGTGTCGATTGTGGTTCCGGTTGCATTGGCGTTGATTCCAAAGATTATGTTGCCTATGTTTATCGTGTTGTTGGAATCCGCTGCGCGCGCGTGAACATCCGAGCCAATAATAATATTTCTATTTCCGGTTATCAGGTTGCTCCCAGTGTCATATCCCAAAAGCACGTTGTTAGCGCCGAGTGTAAGCCCTGTTCCCGAGCTGGCCCCAAGCGTTGTGTTCTGAAAGCCGTTGGTGTCTGCCACGCCAGAATTATAGCCAACAAATGTATTGTCATATCCAAGCCTCAGTGCAATGCCGGAACGGTAACCAATGAGCGTGTTTCTTATATAGTATGAACTGCCACTTACACCTAGGCCAGCATCGAAGCCAAGTGCCGTGTTGGAATTTCCGTCATTATAGCGCATGGATTCATATCCAACTCCGGTATTAGACGTTCCAGTGCTGTTCGTGTACACTGCAGCGTATCCAACCGCGACGTTTGATGCGCCGGTTGTGCTGTTGTTGAGGGTGTTCGATCCAATTCCCACATTTTCGGTTCCTGTCGTTGTGCCGTTGAGTGCGTTTGCGCCGATTGCGATGTTATGTGAGCCGCTTGAATTGACTCCAAGGGCTGATGCGCCAACCGCCACATTTGATGCCCCTAAAGTGTTGCCTGACAGCGCAGATGCACCGACCGCGGTGTTTCCCGAACCTGTATTGTTCATAAGCGTCGAATAGCCAACTCCTGTGTTGTTTCCGTTGGCCGCGGTAGGCACTGAAAGCCTCATCGACCACGCGCCTATTGCCGTATTGTTTGATGACTCGGTTATCGTGGCGCCAGCACTTGTCCCAAGTGCCGTGTTGTAAGAGCCAGTATTCACATCGCCGAGCGCATCATATCCTATCCCGGTAAGTGAGCTATACCCGCTTTGCAGGCTTCCGCCGGCGATAGCGCCCACGAATGTGGACTGCAACGGGGTGTTTAATTGGATAAAATTGGTGTCGGCATGTGTTATGTACAGCGTCTGCGTTGTGGGTATCTCGAAATCAAGAACTCCGTTAATGTCCAGCTTGCTGTCCGGGCTTGTAACGCCTATGCCGACATTTCCCGCGGCGCCAGTTGATGAGGGGAAATATATGTTCGAGCCGCTTGTTGTCCACTGGCTTGAGACGTTGCCTGTGCCGTTGAGGTCCGCTAGTAGATAGCAGTTCGCGTCGTTGCAGATTCTATTAGTATTGATGTTTACATCGCCGCGAAAAAGCGAACTGCCATTCACATCGAGCTTTCTTATAGGCGTTGAAATGCCAATCCCAAAGTTGCCGTCCCCTGCAATGCGCACTCTTTCGGTCATTGCATTGGTGTCATTTGCGGTGCCAAATACTATCGCAGTCGTAGACCCCGCGCCGGATTTTGCGGTGTCAAGGCTCCAGATGCCAGCGGAATCCACTATGCCGCCCGCTGTGTTTGCTGTCCTGAACAGAACCCTTGATCCCTGTGATGTTCCGGTGTCCAGATTTCCAAGAATGATGTTGTTTTGCACCGTGTTTTGCACCGTATTGTATATGAAAATGTTCGAGTCTATTGTGCCGTTCGTGGTGCCAACCGTTATCGGGACGAAATTGGCATCCCCTGTCGCTCCCGCACCGAATGAGATTGCGCATCCAATTGCCTTGTTATTGTAATAGGGGTCAAAGCAGAGCTGGGATAGCGTTGGGCTGCCTGTGTTGTATATCGCGCCCGAAGGCAGCCCGGACTGGTTCCTAAACAGTATTCCAGAGCCATCCGACGATCCATCCGCCCTATAAATTGAAATAGGATAGATGACTCCGCTGAATTGCGAGGGCGCAGTTCCATTGACAACAAGCGTGGTTATGTTGGTGTTTCCGTTGACATCGAGCCTGTAGCCCGTGCCTCCGGTCGTGTTTATCCCGATATTTCCGTCGGTTCCGATTGTCATTCTTGCGGCGTTGTTCGTTCCGAGTGTTAGTGTGTTGTTGTCGACACTGAATACCCTATTAGATGTTAGTCCGTTGTAGAAATTTGCGTCGTTTGATGATTTGATTGTGATGTTGTTTGCGATGTTTGCGTCGTTTACTGGCCATGCTGCGTTGAATGTTGTGTTTGTTACGAATCCGTTGTTTGTGTCTGTGATTTTTGAGTAGCGTGTGTCTAGTACTGCGTTGGAGTCGAATGCTCCGCGTTGTGCGAAGTTTGTGTCCCATGCTGCGGTGCTTGGGATGAATGGCTTGTTCGTGACGTTTGTGTCGTAGTTTACTGGGTAGAATGCGTTGAATATTGTGTTGCGTACGTAGTTGGTTGCGGTGATGTCGTCGGCTACGTTTGCGTCTGCCACCGGGAACGCTGCGTTGAATACCGCGTCCCTTACAAATCCTGCAAGCGAGCCTATCGTTGTCGCGCCGGTTACATTGAGATCGCCAATTATGCGTGAGTTGCCGTTCACATCAAGCCTGTATCCCGCGCCGCCTACAGTGTTGATTCCGACATTCCCGTCTGTTGAGCGGACATAGAGTGCAGGGCGCGCGTCTGTTGCGCTTGTTGAAACATTCAAATCCCCGACCACATTGAGCTTGTTTGCGGGATTTGTGGTTCCAACCCCAAGCCCCGTGCTGCTGAATGTGAGCCTTGTGCTGAGCGCATTGACATCAAAAACCTGTGCAGGGCTTGTTGTGCCAATCCCCACATTGCCAGATGAATCAATTCTCATCCTCTCCGTGCCTGTGAGCGTGTTGAATGCCGATGCGGTGTAAAAGCTTAAGAGTGTCGCTGCATTGAGCGTGCTTGTCCCGCCTCCTAATGAGAGGGTGTTTTGCGTAGCGGTCGTGCTATATGAAACTATTGCCGCGGGCTCTTCGGTTGCGCTGAAATGCGGAACCGCGATTCTCGCAATCTTGTTCGTTGAATCCGTCCTTGTTGTAAGGCTTGATTCCGCGCCCACTATTATGCTTGCCGGCGAGCCGCCGTATGAAACATCAAGCTCTCCTTGCCCTCCGCTTGGCACGCCTGTAAATGCGCTGCCGCCAATTCCAACCGAGCCATTCCTGTCTACCTGGAAAACCTTCGTTGTATCCGTGCTGGTTGCATTTATGATGAATGCCGTTGCATGTATGCCCCCTGGGTTTGAAAGCCTTGTATTGCCGTTCACATCAAGCTTATAGGCGGGTGTGCGTGTCCCGATGCTGACGTTGCCATCTGATGAATTCACATAAAGCGAAGGCGCAACCGCTCCTGCCGCTGTTGCAATGTTTAGGTCGCCTATAATGGACAGCTTGTTTGCCGGGCTCGAATTATTTATCCCGACATTTCCAGTATTGTAATAAATGTTCGCGCCGCTCGTGGTCCACTGGCTTGAGACGATTCCAAAGACCGTGTTGAGGTCCGCGAGGGTGTAGCAGTTCACGTCGTTGCAGATGAGGCCGGAGACATTGAGGTCTCCGCGTATTTTGGCATTGCCGTTAACATCGAGCCTGTATCCTGTCCCCCCATCGGTATTAATCCCTATATTGCCATCCGTTGAACGTATGTACAATGAAGGTCTTGCCGTTGCCGAAGCCGCGATATTGAAGTCCCCAATTATTGAAAGCGTGTTCTGGGGGCTCGTGTTGCCTATCCCAATAAGCCCTGTGCTCCCTATTGTCAGCCTTGTCGTATTCTGCGTCTGAATGCTAAGCGCATTGTTGTCCCTGCTTGCAAGTGTATTTGCATTGAGCCTGCCATGCACATTTAAATCTGAGGGGAATATGTAGTTTCCGGCGCCGAAGGTGGAATTGCCATCCGCCGTGACATTATATGCGGGAGTCAGAAGTGCCGAGCCGGTAGGCGCGGCGCATGTTACTGTGTCCCCTATCGTGGTCACGAACTGCCCCGCTCCGCACGCCGCCGGGTAATCCTTGAGCGCTACCCAGGTAAGTGCGGCATTGAGATCTCCAAAAATGTTCACATCGGTGAAGCGTGAGTTGCCGTTCACATCGAGCCTGTATCCGGCGCCTCCTGCTGTGTTGATTCCGACATTCCCGTCTGTTGAGCGCACATAAAATGCCGGGCGCGCGTCCGTTGCCGAGGTTGAAACATTCAAATCCCCGACCACATTGAGCGTGTTGGCAGGCGTGCCTGTTTTTAGCCCGAGCCTGTCCGCGGAAGAATCCCAAAAAAGGTTGCCGTCCTGCGCAACTGAACCTGCCGCTCCAAAGAGTATCCCGCCCGCCGATGTCCCGCCAAGTGCCGTGTATGCGACCCTTGCGGCGTTGTTTGTGTCGGAAATTTTTATGTACCTTCCATCAAAAGAGCCGTTATCGTCGAGTGTCAGAAGGGAAAAGAGCCTGTTTGTGTCATTGGCCCAGTTCAGGTAATATGTTCCCTGCTGCCCGTCAAAGAGGCCGTTCCAGTCGGATGTTGTAAGCACGTTGAGCGCGACCGTGTTCAGGTCATTGTCTATGGAAATCGGCGACTGGCCGGTGTATATCCTCCCGCCGCCCCCTCCTGGAACAGTGGTGCACGTCAAAGTGTCCCCTATTGTTGTTACAAATTGGCCGCTTGTGCATGCTGCCGGATAATCCTTGAGCATTGTCCATGTGATGCCGTTGCTTACATTGAGGTCCCCGACTATATTGGCATCGCCAATGACATTTAGCGCGGCTGCGGGCGAAGAGGTGCCAATCCCAAGGCGCCTAAGGGAATTGTCCCAGAAGAAATTCCCATCCGAAGTAAGAATCGTTCCGTTGGAAAATGGCACCCTGCCAGAAGAAAATGATGTGCTTCCGGTTCCGCCAGAAGAGACCCCAAGCGCATTTCCAAGCGTGAGAGTTCCTATGCTTCCGGTGACTGAATTGATGTCCTGTGTATAAATTGCCCTCCACCTAAATGACGCCGAGCCCAAATCAAATGTATTGTTTATGCTGGGGGTGTAGTGGCCATTTATGTCAATTGCAGTAATTGTTGCCGCGTTGAAATCATTCACAATCACAATTGATTGTGTGTAAAGCACGCCGTTCTGCATTGTTATGCCATTGCTGCCAAATCCCCCGCCGAATGTTGTCTGTGTTGAGAGTGTGCCGAAGTTCCAGTTGCCAGTGACATTTACATCAGATGCCCTGCGCGCGTATGTGTTATTGAAGTCGCTTCCCCAGTTGAAGTTGTTTAGGTCTGCGCCGATTTTGGAGATTTTATTCCAGTCGATTGCCGCGTTCTGGGCTATATCGGAGTTTGTGATTGTTTCATTGGCGATGGACGTGCTGTATACGGTTCCGCGAGATGCCTCGAACTCCTCCCTGCCATTGCCATTGAAGTCGAGGTTGGTTGAGTTCACCTGCAGGTCCAGAAAATAATGGGTCCCATAATTGAGGTCGAGGGTGTTAGAACCAGAGCCAAGAATTACATCGAAAATCCCGTTCAGCACTGTTCCGTTGAAATCCGAAACAGAATCATAAACGAGCGTTCCTCCGCTTGAGGCGGTGTAAATGAAAACGCGCAGGTTCCCAGAAGAGATTGCAGAGCCGCTGTCCGTGGCTTTTCCATGCAATGCCATTAGCTGCGAAGCGGATGCGGTTGATGTGAGAAAAATAAAAAATGCCAGAAATACAAGCAACATTGCTTTTTTCGAGCCATAGAGGGCTACGCTATTTCGTACCCTAACACCTCTAGTTTCCGGCTTCACCCTTTGCCCACCCAAAACGTTTTTATATTGGGCCCAAAACCCAATACATTACGCGGTATTAGAATATATAGCTTACTTAATGGTTAGCGGGTTTTTACAAAGCCAAAAACGAAATCGGAGCCAGTAAAGGGGCTTTTTAGAATCCGGGCACTGTGAATACGAGTGTGTTGTTTGTGTTTGAGATTATTTGGCATTCTGTGCATATGATGCCGTTTCTTTTGATTTTTGGGTTTGTTACTTTGATGTTGTAGAGTGTGATTGCTACTGGTTGGTTTAGTTCGGGGACATTATCTGCGTTTACTGTTATGAGGCCTCTTGTGATGTTTATGTCCTGGTCCAAATTGGCTGGCGTGTATGTTCCATTCACTACTTTTGCCAGGGTGATATGGGTGTTGGTATATGTTATTTTTCCGAAGTTTGAGATTCCAATCTCAAAATTGGTTACATTGTTTAGGTCCATGTTTTCAAAGTCCGGCTTGATGTTGAATTTGGTTGCAATAGGGAGCGGGCAGCCGTAGGCGTTGGTTTGCACTGGGGTGTTTGTTTCTGTTGGGCATTTGTCGATTGAGTCTGGCACCCCGTCGCTGTCCGTGTCGGCTGTTGTGGGCGTTGGCGGGCTTGCTGTGCTGAATGTTATTGTGTAGTCTGTGTTATTGGTGTTGTTTGTGCTGTCCTTGCAGCGGACATAGTAGCTGTATGTTCTGCCCTCCTGCAACCCTATGATTGTTGTTGTGTGTGTTGTCCCTATTTGGTTTGGCGTGAGCGCAAGGGCCATGGAGATGAATGGTGTGTTTGCGATTGTTGTGTAGCGGCAGCTCGCATTCTCATCCGTGTTTACCGAAAGTGTTGCCTGCGCAATGTCGGATGGAAGTGTCCCTGTAGGCTGCCCGTTGCTTATTGTTGGCGGCGTTGTGTCCTGCGTGATTGTAATTACAATTGGGGCAGAAGTTGTTGCCGCGCCCTTGTCATCCGTTGCCCTTGCCGTGAACGTGTAGGTTCCTGCAGAAGGGCCGCCTATGGTTGCCGTGTACGGGGGCTGCGTGGCCGTCGCAATTATGGATGCGCCGCTAAATATCTCCACTTTGGCAACAGCCCCGTCGCCATCGCTTGCAGTTGCGATTACCAGTACGCTTGAGGGAGATGAAAATGCATCTCCATTTTCCGGGCTTATTATTGAAACAAGCGGCGGCAAGTTCTGCACAACAGGCGGTGGCACAATCGGCTGGCCCGAATAATACTCATAGGCGCCAATGTCCCACGCGCTTCCCTGCGGCCTTGGCGCGCCCGTGATGTCAGTTGCCACTATTGCCGATACCGCGCCAGCTCCCGCATCAATTGCAGGGGAATCGCTTCTGAGCCTGTAATCTCCATTAGCCAAATCAACGAACCTTGGGTCTAGGTACTTGCTGTCCTTGTCAAGTGCGGTTGCGTCCTGCCATGCTTTCAGGCCCGGATTGATGTAAAAATAGCCCATCCTGAATTCGCCGCTCGGATTTGCCGAAGTCGGGAAATTGTAGTATATGTTGTTGTTGCTTGCGAGTACTCCCGATTTTAGAGTGCTCAGATAGAGGCTGAAATCGGGGGTCTGGAACCCGTAAAGTATTCCCCAGCTTGTCCCATAGCAGATGTTGTTGTAAATCTCCGCAGCAGGCCCCATGCAGAACCCTGAGCCGTTGCTCACAACAGTGTTGTTATACACTTTTGTCCCGCTCCCGCCCGCGGAGATGAACGGGTTTGCGGGAGGCGCATTGTCGCTTACCGCAAGCAGGTTGTTGTAAACTTCAGTCCCCGTTGAATTGGCGTTGAGTTCGAGGAATAGCCATGATGTCGCGTTGCCCGGCAAGCCCCATTTGCCGTGTATTTTGTTTCCATGTATTTTCATGTTGGTAATTTTAGACCCTTCGTTGTTTGCGAAAATGTGCATTCCGTTGTTGTGGTAGTGGTCAAGCCATGGGTGTGTTTGGCTTGTGTCCCAGCCAGCCCACACGAATGCGTCAGAAATGTCATTGTTGTAAATGTTTACATCATCAAGCCACGCGTTCTGGCTGCTCTGGCCGATGTCAATTCCGACAGACATCCTGCTTATTTTGTTGTTGTATATTTTCAGGCCGGTTGTCTTGAACCCGCCCGCAAAAGTGATATCAATGCAATTGCTGCAGTCAATTAGTACGTTGTCGTGAATTGAAACATTGTTGCCGCTTGCATTTATCCCGATACCGCTGCCTGATATGTCCCCCGAAAGCGGAGTCCTCTTGTACATGCCGGTGATTGCCATGTTCTTGACTTCGCAGTCCGAACACCCGTAGAACAGAACGCCATTTTGCTCATACTTATCTGGGTAGTCAGTCCCGCTCTGAGTCGACTCTATTGCGCCGTTTGGGCTGCCATCGGATTTTGTGCCGCCATCGATTATTATGTGGTGTTTTTCGCCCACATAAATCGCGGCCCTTAGCCATGTGACAGGCGGCCAGTACGGGGCGCTCATCTTCGCTCCGGGCTCGAAAAAAAGCGTTATAGGGTTACCGGCCTCGCCGCTTCCCTGGAAAACCATAGGGGATGAAATCGTCCCGCACAAATGAATCTTGCCCCCCGGGGAAATCTTCCCCGCGGTTGCCACAGTTGCCCAGTTGGACTGCGTGTTAAGCCATGCAATTGAGTGCGCGTCGGCGCACGATGCACCCGTATCATTCCCCTGCGACGTATTTGCTATATAGACGCTTCCCCCCGGCTTTGTCTGCACCAAAATCGGGTTTGTTGGCGGCACCTGTGAATAAGTCGGCGGAATTTGCGTGTATAGCTGCTGCACCTCGCTAGCCGAAAGGGCGCGGTTGTACACGCGCACATCATCAAGGCTTCCTGTGAATTTCCCTCCCATTCCCAGGGCTGAAATCGTCACCCCTGCGCTTGCCGCCGGGAAATATGCGCTTTTTTCAAGCGTGCCGTCAATATAGAGCGCCATGTTGCCCGCGCTGTGCTCTAGCACCACATGGTGCCACTGGCCGTCATTTAGCCCGGTTTTGTAGCTGTCAACCCTTTCATTGTAAACCCATCCTGTGGCCCTTCCTTCCACTCCGCTATTTAGCATCACAAATATCCCATTATTGGACAGCGCCGGGACATCCTTTGAAAATAGGAATGAATTTGCAGCGGTTGAAGTTGTTTTGAACCAGAGCGAAACAGTGAAATCATCCGGGCCGAAATCAAATACCTTGCTGTAGGGAATTGAGAAAGAATTGCTTGTGCCGCTGAAAGAAAATCCATTCCCGAACTTTCCCGCTGCCCAATTCGGGCCTCCTGCGGTTGTTGCATGGTTCCCGCTGCCGGAGTAATCGCTTGCCGTTGTGCCTGTGCCCTCATCGAAATTCCAGTACCCAACAAGCCCAGAGCCCATGCCTTCAAGCACGGCAAAGCCGGTGCCGCCAGTTCCGAGCAGATTGAGCTGCGTGCCAAGCGCAAGAAGGGCAATAAGGACGAGCATGGCTCCTAGGAGTTTTGCCAGAAAATGGGTCATGCATCAAATAATGCACTCTAGAATAAAAACCTGCTATTTTTAAAGTGCGGTGATTTACTTCTTAAAAATCAGCCTTCCAAGCCTTTGTATTATGAGTTTATTTGTCTGGTTTGAGGTCTTTTCAATTATGAGCTTTTTGCCAGTTGGCACATTGACCGTGTAGCTTGATGGGATGTTTACTGTGCCATTCCTGATGAAAAAGTTGTTCCCCAAGTGCGCCGTGTAAGTATTTTTGTAAAGGTTGTTTACGTCCGTTGCTGTGAGTGCGCGGTTGTAGATGCGGACGTCGTCTATGTATCCGTTGAAATATCTGCCCGGTGTTTGTGCGTCTCTTCCTATTTCTATGGGCAGTGTTCCCGCATTCAGATTTCCGTTTGCAGCAGCCGTGCCGTCCTGCACTCCGTTGACATAGCCTATCAATCCATTTGCCGAATTGTATGTCAGCACTACATGATACCATGTATTGGCTACCAAAGTAGTGCTTCCAGTCCCATCATAAGAAGTAGTCCCCAAGTCAGTGATATACATTGCAATTTTGCCGTTGCTTTTAACATAGTATTCATAAAAATTACTGCCATTTCCTGTGTGAACTATTGTTGAATATGCTGGGGTGAATGAATTTCCCTTAATCCATGCGCTCACAGTAATCGCCGTGGGTTTTAGCGATGCGTTATGCGGTATGTCTAAAGAATCACTTACTCCGTCAAAGTTCAAGTCGGCTCCAAACTTTGCATTCGAGCCTGTCGCCCAAGTTGCCCCATTCACATCCCCCGTATTTCCAGTTCCGCTAGAATCCGCGGCAGTTAATCCCGCCCCTTCATCCATTTTCCACCAGCCCTTCAAGCTCACATCATTCGTATCTGTAATAGTCTGCAAATCGCAGTTCGTGCCCCCGTCAATCAGCCAATCCCTTCCGCTTACAGAAGGCGGCTGGCAGTAGTAGAGGATATTGACATCTGCTGAGGACAGCTCCCTTGTGTAGATTCGGACTTCGTCCATTGCTCCGTTGAAGTCTTGGTGGCCGCAGCTTGGGGTGGAGTCCCCTGGGCTAAATGGGATGTAGTTCCAGCATCCTCCTGCGAGGAAGAAGTAGTTTG
>Ga0209542_10011478_pt1 | contig 15705 bp, 25 predicted proteins | sample RifCSPhighO2_01_FD_184028 | JGI IMG/M metagenome (GOLD analysis project Ga0209542, IMG submission 184028) | Soil microbial communities from Rifle, Colorado - Rifle CSP2_plank highO2_0.1 (SPAdes) (version 2) | ecosystem: Environmental > Terrestrial > Deep subsurface > Rock core/Sediment ... | reverse complement strand
AGAGGAGATTTGTTTCTGTGTCTATTTCCGCGATGTAGTCTCCGAGTTCTTTTTCGTTTTTGAAAATAGCGTTGATGTATAAATCGTATTTGCCGTAAATTTTTCCGAATGAAAGGCAGTTTTTGCTGTTTTTTAATTCGTGGATGAATGGCTTAATTGATGAGGGCTTTTCAAATTTTAACAAGAGGATGACGAGGTATTCATAGCCGAATTTGCTCCAGTCAAATAATGTGAAGAAACCTTTGATTATTCCCTGCTCCTGATATTTTTTTATTTTGTAATTGACTTGCTCTCTTGTCAGTTTGCAAGCTCTCGCTATTTTTGATAAAGGCTCCCTGTTGTTATGATATAAATATGAAAGCAGTTTTAAGTCTGTTTCTTTGAGGTTCATAATATTGGCTATTTTATGGATTTATTAAACTTTTTGGTTTTATTTATTTAATAGATGTGTAATTTTCAGAGATAAAATTTAGATAGGACAGTAACGCCACTTTTCTATGACAATGAACACATTGGTAGAGAGATTAGAGGAGTCATTTGAATCTGTAGAAGCAGAAAGACATGAATCGAAAACATTAGCAGAAGCCGTATCAAATTCTCTTATGCCGTTAATGCCTAGAATTTCACCAGAGTTGTTTGATTTGAAGAGAAACGCGAAAATTACACTAACTCCTGAACAGAAAAGGAGCATAATTTCTTCTTATTTGGAAAGAGGATGTGAAGATTCTGGTGGATTTTGTATTAGATGGGTTGATGAAAATGGAAATTCAATAAGGAGCATAGACGATAAGAATATTCTCTCCTTAGAATGCGTAGCTAAAATACCCTCTTTTGCATATACCTTACATGACGAAAGAAATGCAATTTATCCTAAAAGCGCATGTATCTCTACATCATTTGCACATATGCTATTTCCCATAAAGAGAAAAGATTCTGAAGTAAATTCCTTAGAAATAAAAGGAGAGTTTATTAATCGTAGATATTGTGACATTTATTTGTTTTTTCCACACCGACATATAGGAAAGAATGATATCGGTGACCTTAAGGTTGTTGTTCAGGTAGAATGGAAAGCCCCATATAAATTAGATACCGTAGTTAATACACCCCACATTCCTGAGTCTTTTGTTGAATTAGGAGACGAAGCAATAAGTAGATATTATCAAATTGCTACCGAATTACCGAAAAATTTAAGGAAAAAAACTTCGCTTGTTTCTCCACGTATAGGGGTGCTGTGGAGACCGACAGACGAATCACTTTACGTAACTGGAGAAGTACCTATACCGACAATACTGCCTTTGCCTAAGCATGATCCCGCCCTAATCCTTGATATTCCAGATGGAGAAAGGAGATATAGGCATGTTGTAGCGGCATGGAATATTGGCGAGGAATTGCCATTTAGAAATTGGTTAATGGAGTATAGTGAAGGAAGCGCTAAGAGGTTAAGATAAAATGCTCATATTTGGGTCTAAATCCTTTAATGAAGATGAACAACGTCGCGAGCAAGAAAGAAGGACAAGTGAAAGACTTCATGAAAGCAAGATGGCTCTTTTGAAGGGAGTTGCAGATTCTGTTAAAGAACAAGAGACAAGGAAGGACTTGCCAGAATCTGATCTTATGGTTAGATTTCTTACTGAAAGTTCTGCTGAAAAAATATTAAGATTCAAATATAAAATAGAAGATTACGCAAACGAGATGGAAAGATGCACTGCACGAATTGAAGCAAGATTAGCTAGGATTGCAATATCTGATTTAGATAGGGGAGATTATAGAAGTTCTCGCATTAAGCCCTATGAAAGATTCTTAAAAGAAAATATTTAATCAAAAAAAGCAAGTTAATTTTCAACAAACAGGATTGGAGGGAAAAGTTGGCGAGGGGGAAGCAATGATTGAAGTTCCGAGAGGATTGATTGACGGAATGGAAAGATAATTATATTCTTAGACTTTTTTTATAAAATGTATTCTAAAGAAGAAGTAAGAAAAAAATACGATGCTTTTGCAAAATGGTATGATTTTTCAGAGGGACTTTTGGAGATTTTTTTACATGGCTTGCGCAGGAAATTATTGAAAAACGCAGAAGGAAATGTCCTGGAAGTCGGCGCGGGAACGGGCAGAAATTTTCAATATTATCCATCTTCTTGCAATCTAACTGCTACTGATTTTAGTTTTGTAATGAGCCAAAAAGCAAAAGAACGCGCGAAAAAATTGCGGAGAAAAATTGAGTTTTATTTAATGGACACAGAAAAGTTATTATTTCCAAGCAATAGTTTTGACACTGTTGTCAGTTCGTTAAGTTCATGCACTTACCGCAATCCTGTAAAAGCATTGAGAGAAATGGCAAGAGTATGTAAAGCCGACGGAAAAATACTTTTGCTGGAACATGGCATAAGTAATAAGGAATGGCTCAGAAATTATCAGAATAAAAAAGTTAATGCGCATGCGAAAAAATTAGGATGTTATTGGAATAGAGATATTTCGGAAATTGTTGATGAAGCAGGACTTGAAGTCGCTGAGTTAAAGAGGATTTTCTTTGGAGTGTTTTATTTTATCAGAGCTTCTCCTGTTAAAGTTTGAATTTCACAAAAACGCAAACTTCTTAATACTTCTTTTTCTTTGATTTTGCATGCTGGAGAAATTGGGAAACACGCTGAGGAAGGTCACGGATAAAATAGCGAATGCTGTTTTTCTTGATAAGAATCTGGTTGACGGAATTGTCAAGGAATTGCAGAGGGCGCTGATTGAGGCGGATGTTAATGTTTCTTTAGTTATGGAGATTTCTTCTAAAATAAGAAAGGACGCGATGGACGAGAGGATAAAAGGAATTGAGAAAAAAGAGCATTTGGTTAAGTTGCTACACGATGAACTGCTGAAGATTTTAGGTGAGTGGAAGGAAATTGTTTTGGGTAAGAAAAACAGATTTATGTTTGTTGGCTTGTATGGTGCTGGGAAGACGACGACGATTGGAAAGGTTGCTTCTTATTATGCGAAGAGGGGAAAGAAAGTTTGTGCTGTTGGGCTTGATGTTCACAGGCCTGCGGCGCCGGAGCAGTTGAAACAAGTTTGCGAAAAGATTAAGGTTGATTGTTTTGTTGATAAAAGCGAGAAAGACCCGTTAAAAATTTGGAAGAAATTTGAGAAGGATGTTGATAAATATGATATTGTTCTTGTCGATACTGCAGGAAGAGATGCTTTGGATGAAGAACTTATCAAAGAGATAAAGAAGGTTTCTAAGGCGGTTAAACAAACAGAAAGTTTTTTGGTTATTCAGGCAGATATCGGGCAGGCGGCTAAGAGGCAGGCGCAGGTTTTCAAGGAAAGTGCTAGTGTTTCGGGAGTTATAATTACGAGGATGGATTCTACTGCGAAAGCAGGAGGCGCTTTAACTGCCTGCGCCGAGTCTAAGGTCGGAGTTGTGTTTATTGGCGTCGGAGAAAAGGTTAATGATTTAGAAAGTTTTGAGCCGGAGTCGTTTTTGTCGCGGCTTTTAGGGATGGGAGATTTGAAAACTTTAATGGAGAAAATTCATTCGGTCATGGACGAGAAGGAAATTGAAAGGCAACAGGCGAAGCTGAAAGAAGGGAAATTTACCCTTAGAGATTTGCAGGCGCAGTTGGATTCTATGTCTGAGCTTGGGAGTATGGATAAAATTTTAGGAATGATTCCAGGACTTGGAAATGTCAAGGACAAAATTGGAAAAGGTGAGCTTGAGGGACAGCAGGAAAAAACGAAGAGATGGAAACATCTGATAAACAGTATGACGCCGGAAGAAATTGAGAATCCTGAATTGCTGGAGAAACAAACTTCTCGAATACAAAGAGTTGCTCATGGGGCGGGCGTTTCGACTTCGGATGTGAGGATGCTTTTGAAACAATGGAAGATGCTGAATGAAATGCTGAAGTCGCAGAAATCTTTGACAGATGGGAAGATGGACCAGAAGACGATGATGAAATTAGCTAGAAAATTTGGCAAAAAATTACGAATGTAATTTTTTGGCTCATTCGTCGCCGCGTCAAATGAGGGAAGAGAATGAGGGTTTAGAGCATGGAAAGAAATGAGTTAAAAAAAATATTCGGGGCAATCTTTGAAGAATTTATAGAGCTTAATAGATTATTGAAATTCGGGCAAAGTTTGTTTCTTTACAGGAAAAATGAGGAAGTTAAAGAGGGTGTAGAGAAGGCATTTAAAATAATAAAACAGGAGTTTCCACTTCGTTTGCATAATGTGTTGTTTTATTTAATAGGCGAATTAACCGATAATATTAGCCAACACTCTCATTGCTTGAGCGGAGTTTTAGTTTTAAGTTTTGATAAGAAATCAGGAGTTGGAGAAATTGTTGTGGTAGATGACGGAGTTTCAATTCCTGGAGCATTTGAGAAAAGAAAAATAGGGTTTAAGGACGACTTGGATTCTGTCGAGATGGCTATTTCAGGAAAATCAACAAAAAAAGAAAAAGGAAGAGGGTTTGGACTTTCTTCGTCAAGAAGATTAGTCGAGGAGGGGCTGAAGGGAGATTTCATGGTGGTTTCTGGAAAGGGAGTTTACAGGATAAAAGGAAAATCTTCTTTATTATCAAAACCATTTTGTGGCACACTTGTTTATGTCAGATTTGAAGATTCGGCTAAAGGCTTAAATATATATGAATATCTCGAATAACATGAAAGTAATAGAATTGAGAAAAAATTTTGGAAGTTTGATTATAACAAGAAAAGCAATAATTGATTTTTTTGATAGCTTGGCTGAGTTTTCTGACGGAAGTTTAATTTTGGATTTTGAAGGAATTGAGTTTATTTCGAGGTCTGCAGTGCACGAATATTTGAGACGAAAAACTATCTGCGGAATTAAAGTAAAGGAAATAAATTTAACACAAAATGTTAAATCAATGTTTTTGCTTGTGGCGCGACAGATGCAGAATGCAGTTTCTGTTTGAAACTGGCAAGAAAATTCGGTGGGAGAATGAAACATTAGTTTTCATTCGTTCGCCGCGGCTGCGTCAAACGAGAGGAAGTTTGGGAAGAGAATGATTGTTTAGGAAATGAGGTGGGTTGAGGAAGAGGAGATGTTTTGATGAAAGGAACTAGGGACATAATTGGGGAGATAGCAAATTTTTTAGGATATCTTGCTAGAAATGATAACTTTTCTGAGGAGAGAGCTGAGGAAAAATTAAAGGAGAAATTTGGAGCAAAAAACTTTGATAATTTATTAAATATTTGTTTTTTTGGAAGTTCAAGTTATGTTGAGCGAGAGGTTATTCGAAAGGATGAGAAAATACATCATTTTAATCTTAGAATAACTTCTAGAGGGCTGAAATTTTTGGGAGATTATGGTGTCGGTCAGAGAATGGAACAGAATGCTAGAGCAACTCTTTTTTTAACTAGTATCTTGGTCTTAACTGCTATCGCTGCATTTTTTAATGAAACAAATATTGTGAGCAAGTTACAATTAATTCTTCTTTATGTGGTTTTTACTGGGGCTCTGATTTTTTATTTTAAAAAAGCTAGGAGTATTAAGGTTTAGAATGAAAGGCAGAATATTTTTAGACGGAGGGGGAGATGGTGAGGGGAGCGCAGTTGTTTACAGAGAATTTTTGAAAGGCGTTGAAAGAGTTGCTTATGTTCCTCTTGCGTGGGCGAGTGGGAATTATGGCGAATGTTTTTCTTGGGTTGTGGACGCTTTGGGAATGCATAAAAAAGTTGAGATTGAAATGTTTACTGATTTGAGAGGTGTTGAGTTAGAAGGGTTTGATGGCGTTTTTATTGGCGGAGGAAATACTTTCAAGTTATTGAAAGCGATTAAGGAATCGAGATTTGACAAGAAGTTGATTGAGTTTTATGAGAAAGGCGGAAGTATTATTGGTGGTTCTGCAGGGGCTTTGATTTTTGGCTGTGATATTGGAACTGCTACTTTAGGAGATTATAAAGATAAGAACAAAGTTAAATTGAGAGATTTGAATGGTTTGAATTTTGTTGAGGGTTGTGATATTCAGGCGCATTTTGTTAAGGAGGTGGTTGAAGAGTGCCGCGAACATGTTAAGAAAACGGGCAGGAGGATTATTGGAATTCCGGAGGGTTCTGCTTTGTTGATCTCTGGGGAAGTTTACAAAGTTGTTGGAGAGAGTGCCGTGATTTTAATTGATGAGGTGGGAAGCAAAAGTTTTAATGTTGGGGAAAGGATGGAATTATAATGGTTGGGAAAATAATTCAATTAAGATTAAATAGAGAAATATTTATATATTGGAGTATAATTGATATATAAGAGATACATAATTAAAATGGAAGAAAAAACAACAATACTCTTGGATAAAAAACTCATAGAAATGTTAAAAAAAGCGAGAGAGCACCCGCGACAGACGTATAATGAATTAATCAGCAAAATGGTAAATATATTTATGAAATTAAGAGATAGAAATCAGTATGATGAGTTTTTGCATAAAATTCAACAGCCTAAAATGAAAGAGATTTGGGATAATAAACATGATGAAATTTGGGAGACAGTTTAATTTTGGCGACGTTATAATCGCCGAAGTGCAGTTTTCAGAAACTTTTGAAATTAAGAGGAGACCTGCGGTTGTTTTATTTGAAGAATATGGTAACGTAGTTTCTGCGGCAATTACGAGCAATCCCGAGATGAAGGGCATTCCTCTGACTAAAAAGGAAGGCATGAAAGTGGATAGCATTATTAAATTGAATTATATTTTTACTATTTCTGAGCAGATGGTAGAAAAGATTTTATTTTCTATTTCAAAAGAAAAGAAAGATATTATAAAAAGTGAGTTGATGAGGAAGTTGAAATAAAAAGAAGAGATGGGTGTAATTTGGAACAGTCTATGGAATGGATGTTTTTGTTGGAATTTTAAAATAAAAAATATACGGAAGATTTATATATCCATATATTATATAATTATATGGTGACTACGATTCAGATAAATGAAAAAACGCTTTGGCTGTTGAAAAAGCTAAAAGAAGAGCTGAATGCTTCCTCTTATGACGAGACAATTACAAAAATAGCAGTGCAGAGCCATAAAAAATCACCTGCCGGCTCTTTGAAAAAATATCTTAAAGGAAAAGAAACTTTGAAAGATTTGTTAAAGGAAATGCAGGAAGACAGGAGAAGAGATGAGAGAATCTAAAATTTTGGATTCTTCTATATGGGTCGCTTATTTATTTGAGGGATTGTTTAAAGAGCTGATTGAAAATGATGATAAATTATTTTTGTCGGCACTATCTTTATTTGAAATAAAAAGAAAACTTTTTAGAATGAAAGTGAAAAAGGGAGATCTGGATGATAAAATTAATTTTGTAAAAAAGAGAAATATCTTCATTCCAATCGACGGAAAAATTGCTGAGAATGCTTCCGAATTATCGGTAGAGAAAAATTTGCCTGCAATTGATTCTTTGATTTATGCGACTGCTTTATTGAATGAATTAAAACTTATAAGTCTGGATAATGACTTTAGGGGGCTTCCTAATGCGGAAGTTCTTGAGATATAAAAATAAAAAAATAAATTACTCGCTTTGGAAATTTCTTTATCTGATGTTTGCGCAGATTGCATACACCCTTATATTAGTAGCTTTAGAATAATCGCAAATCCAACCATCTTCAGAATTATATGGTTTACTGGTTAATAAACTGGCATTAATATTAAAACCGTGAGAACCTCTTAGATTGTCGCACCCACCACCCAGAACTTTTTTGTTATTGGGACATAGTACATCCGCGTATGGAGTAGAACTAGGAGTAGTATAATCTACTAGCTCATATCCTATGTAAACGTCTCCGCTGACTTCCAGATTATTCACCTCACACGTTCCATCGGCATCGCAAGAATGCGCTTTAACATACGCGTTGGCAGAAGAAGTTTTTGGACCAAGCAATGGCTGTTGAGAAACGGCAACAGAAACCAAGGTAACAGCGAGAGCGACTGCAAGAGAAATTCCAATCATTGTCCAAATTTGTTTACTTTCCATTTTACACCTCCTTTCAAAACTAAAAGTTTCAATTTCTAATGGAAATATATATATATCTTTCGAAAGATATTTTATTATGCAAGAGGAAGAAATAATTCAACGCGGTGCTGAAGCTGTGCTTTATCACGACGGCAGATTTGTTAAAAAATATAGAGTAAAAAAAGGATATCGGTTTCCTAAATTGGATTTAAAATTGCGAAGGTTGAGGACTCGGGGAGAAGCACGACTTTTGGAGAAAGCGCGAAAACTGATTAATGTTCCGCGAGTTGAAAAAGTTGATGAGAAAAAAATGGAAATTGACATGGAATTTATCGACGGCTTGAAATTGTCTGAGAGTTTGGGGGGGATGAAAAATTGGAGAGAAGTTTGTTTGGAAATTGGCTGCGAGACAGGAAAACTGCACGACGCAGGAATTATTCACGGAGATTTGACGACGAGCAATATGATTTGGCAAGAAAAAGAGGGGAAATTATATTTAATAGATTTTGGTTTGGGCTTTGGGAATGGTCGCGTTGAGGATAAGGCAGTTGATTTGCATTTGATAAAACAGGCGTTGGAGGCAAAACATTTTGGGAAGTTTGAGAGTTATTGGATGGCGATTGTTGAAGGTTATCGGGAAAGCAAGGGTTTTGAAAAAGTTATGAAGCAGTTTGAAAAAGTTGAGAAAAGAGGGAGATATAAAAATCAGTATTGAAAATATTCTTAATAAATTATTTAACAACTAATGACTGACATCTGAAAAGGCAGAAGTTAATTTAATTATATCCAACAATCTATTTTCTCCCAATTCTAAATTAACTTCTACTGTATAAATCATTTACTGTTCTTATAAAGTCTTCTGCTTGTCTAACATCTCTTACTGCTCCGACTGGAACTTTAATTCTTCCATCCTTGGCTTGAAATTCAAGATAAAGTAAGTCTGTTCTCCTATCTATACCCTTACTAAATCCAAAAACGTTCTTTCTCTCTAAAGCAAATGGAAAGGATAAACAAGCAGAGATATCTCCATTTTTTCTATCTACAAATAAGAACCTATCTCCTTCTACAAATTTAATAATACAATCTCTGTCCTTAACTATCAAATCAGTTATTTGTCCATAATCCATAAGAACCTTTTTTAGACTGTCTATTTAAAACTGCCGAAATAGGAGTCGTTAACTTTACAGCCCATAAATTAGATAATATTATAAACTAATTTTCTTGTTGTAAAATAGGACTCTGGTTTTGAGATGCGGAGTCTTGTTTGTTAATCAGCCCTGTAGTCTAAGGCGAATCAGAGATTCTCCAAAAGTCTACACTGTATAGCCCTGTAGTCTAGTGGTCAAGGATGTCGGGTTTTGGTCCCGGAGACCCCGGTTCGAATCCGGGCAGGGCTATTATCATGAGATGTAAAATTTATGTTTTGACCGGAGCTCCTTGTACTGGAAAGACTAGTGTTTTGAATGAATTGGAAAAGAGAGAGTATGCTGTTTTGGATGAAGGAACTAATAATGCTTCTTTGAATTTGAAGGAGTGGGGCGATACTGACGAGTTTGATTTAGCCGTCTTTAATTTTAGGAAGAAAAAAATAGAAGAGATTTCCAAAGTAGAGGGGTTGTTTTTTTCTGATAGGGGAATTGGAGACACTCTGGCTTATTATAGATTGAAGGGCTTTCAAATCTCCCAACATATCTTGCACTTTTCTAATTCTGTTAATTATGCAGGAGTTTTTATTTTTGAGCCCTTGGGAATTTACGAGAGTAATGAATTTCGTCAGGCACCAAAAGAAAAACAACAAGAGATACAGGAAGAGATTGTCAGAGCTTATAGGGAAATGGGTTGTCAATTATTCTTTGTTCCTCCTCTTTCTATCGAGGAGAGGGTTAGTTTTATTTTAGACAAAGCTAAACCTTAGTTTCTTGTTCTGATTTTTCTTCTTTCTCTTTCTTTGAAGCTTTTTCAACGAATTTTATTACTTTCAGAGTCCTGATTTCGCAGAGTGCGAGGGGGTAGATTTTTTTTAGTTTTTGAGATAATATTTTTTGGATTTTGTTGGATATTATTTCTGAGAAAATTTCTTCGGAGTCTCTTGTTTTAAGATGAGATATTAGTTGTTTTTTTGCGTTTATTCTTAATGCGTTCAGGACTGCTCGGGAGACTTTTCTTCTGGTAGCCATCAAGGGCTTTACCCGGACTATCGCGTCTCTTGTTTCTGTTTCGAATGAATCTTCGGCGTAGTCAATGCCTTTTCTCATTGCTCTTCTTATATAAGAGCCCGCTAAATCCAATTCTTCCGGAATCGCAGACAAATTCCCCCCAGTATTTTTTATCTTCATTTTGAGAACGAGAGATTTTCCGCGAAGAGATTTTGTAAGGTCTATTTTTATTTTTTTGCCGTCGAGGTCTTCAGGAGCGGATGCATAGAGGTGAATTTTTGTTGCTGTTAGCGGAGCGCTAACTTCGTAGAAGCTTTTTTTAATTCCTTTTTTACCTGATTGTTTATTTCCCATTTACTTAGTTACTTTTTCTCCTATTTCAATTCTTCCTGCGCGGATTGCTTTTTTTATTTGAGTGGATTTTTTGCATTCTTTACACTTGTATTGGACAGTAATTCTTTTTGTTGATTTTGCTTTTCTTTTCCAATTTTTTGGCGCTGGCCTTGACCTTCTTCCTAAATTTCCTGTTCCACCACGCAGACCTCTTGCTTTTTCACGCGACGCTGAGCCGCGGGATAGCGGTCTTGTGGCAGAACGCGCTTTCTGCTTCGCAGTTCCAACTGTTTGCATGGTGTGTTTTTTACATTTTGGGCAGTATCTTTTTGTTTCCTTTGGGAATTTCATGATATTGTGCTGATAGGATGCAACCGTCGTTGGACGCGTTGGCCAGAAACTGGCGGAGCTCGCCGTGTGTTGATCAGTGAACGCATGGGTCTTTGCTATTGTTTATTCTGTGTTTGAGGAGGTTTTAAAGGTTTTGGTTTTTGAAAATAAATAACATACGCAATTACTATCTTAACGACAAATCAAATTACTTCTCTTCTAAAATAATGGTGATTGACCCGATTCAGCACTAACTCTACTTTCAAATAATTGATAGTCTATTTGTTAAAAATTTACAATCAGCAAAATAACGTCGACAGATAATAGGTTTGTTTATATACGATTGGAAATAATTTCAAGAAGTTTGTATTTTAATTGTTTAACACTTTTTAATCATTTTGTCTTCGGTAAATAAAGAAAAATTGGCGCGTTAATTGGCTAATCGCCAAATAATATTTAATTTAGTAACTATTTAATACGAAAGGTTAGCATCGATATCGAGTGTGAGATAGGTTATGTTAAAAAGTTTACTTTACAGTTTTTAAAAATAAATTTGGAACTATTTTAAAAGGAAATGTTTTTAAGGGGTTGTTTCGAAAGGAAAAGATGACTGAGGAGAATAAACTGGAAGTTGAGAAAAGCAAAAAAAAGGCTGTTGCTAAACCTAGCTGGGTGAAGATGAAGTCATCTGAGATGGAGGATATTGTTGTTGAATTGGCGAAGAAGGGCGAGTTGCCTGCGAAGATTGGTTTGATTTTAAGAGACCAGTATGGCGTTCCTAAATCGAAAGTGTTTGGAAAGAAAATTACAGATATTTTAAAGGAAAAAGGGGTGGCGTATAAGGTAGAGAAGAATTTAATTGAAGAGAAAATCGAGGACTTGAAGGGGCATATTAAAAAGAATAAACGCGATTATCCTTCTTCGAGGGCTTTAACTAAAAAGCTTTGGGACTTGAGGAGAATTGAGCAGTTTGAAAAACGAACCAGCAAGATTAAATAATCTGTCGGATAGATTTAGTTTTTAAAAAAGGTAAGATGATTGAAAAGATTAAAGCAGCTATTGAGAGAATTGACAAATTGAGCGAGAAAAAGAGTCTCCGGGTTGTCAGCCACTTTGATACCGACGGCATTACTTCCGCCGCTATTTTTTCAAGAACTTTAACAAGATGGGGAAAGAAATTTTCTTTAGAAGTTGTAAAAGGGCTGGAGGAAAATTTTATAAAAAATTTGCCGGACGATGAGGTTTTGATTTTTCTCGATTTAGCTTCGGGAAGCTTAGATTATTTAAAAGATAAGAAGACGGAAGTTTTTATTTTTGACCACCACGAAATTGAGCAGAAAATTCCTGATAATGTTTTTATGGTTAATCCCGTTTTGGAGGGACATGAGCCTATTTCCGGCGCAGCGGTTTGCTATTTATTTGCTAAGGAACTTTCTCAGGCGAATAGGGATTTGGCTAATCTGGCTGTTATAGGAATGGTTGGGGATTTGCATGAAAAAAACATCGGCAGGGTTTTCGACGGCATACTTAAAGATTCGGAGACGGTAGTCAAGAAGGGGTTGCTTGTTTATCCATCAACAAGGCCTTTAGACAGGGTTTTGGAATATAGCTCCAATCCCTATATTCCCGGCGTGACTGGTTCCAGAACAAATGTCTTGAGCTTGCTGAGGGACGCGGGAATTGCTTTTGAGAATGGAAAATATAAGGCAGTCTATGAACTTGACGACAGTGAAATGACAAAACTTGTGACTTCAATAATGCTGAAGAGTAAAATTAAAGACCCTGAGGGGATGGTCGGGAATTTATTTTTGGTCAAATTTTTTAATAAATTGGAGGACGCGAGAGAATTGAGTGCTTTGATTAATGCCTGTAGCAGAATGGGGCATTCTCATGTTGCGCTTGGTTTTTGTCTTGGTAATCGGAAATTCAGAAAAGAGGCGGAGGATATTTATATAGAATACAAACAGAGTCTGGTTTCTGCTTTGAAGTATGTTTCTGAGAGCGAGAAATTGGAGGGAAAAAATTATGTTATTGTTAATGCGAGAGATAAAATAAAAGATACAATTATAGGGACGGTGGCTTCAATTTTGTCCCACTCGCCAAGTTATGAGCAGGGTTCAATTATTGTTGCGTTGGCTTATAACGACGATAAGGTTAAAGTTTCTGCGAGAATTTCGGGAAGGAAGGGCAGGAATGTCAGAGAGATTTTGAGCCGTGTGGTTGTGCCAATTGGGGGGGAAGTGGGCGGACATCCTAATGCCGCCGGCTGTTTAATCTCAAGAGAGCAGGAAGAATTGTTTATAATGGAATTGAGGAAAGTTCTTGATGTTGAATTGGTTAAAGTTTAGATATTGATATATACTTTATAAGATGGATTATTTTATAAGTATTTGAATTGTGGAGATTTTATGAGCGAAGGTCGTGAACAATTTAGTGAAAAGGATTTGAGAAGAGATTTTATGGATAATTTAGGACAGCCAAGCTCTATGTCTGCTATTTTGTTTTTACGCGCACATGATAGTGGTTCAAGACATTTTGAAATAGGTATTCCCTATGAAATTCAAGGCAATAATTTGGTTGTAGGGCCATATGTTAAGAAATTTGATTCTTGTGCACCCCCTGATTACGATGCACGAAAAAGGGAAATTCCTATTTCAAGTATTTTATGGTATAAAAGGGTTGAGTTTCGTGATTAGTTTTTTTGACTTGTTTTGCCTTGATTATAAAAAAGCTTAAAAGCAGGGAATTTTACTTTTAAATGATGGTGAAAGATTTGAGGGCAAGATTTGTCCGCATTATATGCAAGAGGTGCGGTCTTGGGAAAGTGGTTTTTGGGAAGGCAAGTTCGAGGGTTAAGTGTGACGGCTGCAACAAGCTATTACTGAAGACCGGAGGAGGAAAGACAATCATTAAGACTTATATTAAGGAAGTTCTGTGAGTGTGTTATCCGATTATTATTTCCCAACGGCGAATTAAATCTCTTTTCTCTTCTATAAAATAAAACATTATATTCTTCATTAATTTAAATTATTGTTTTGTCGTCGGACAATTAACAGCCTTGAGAATTAATTTTCGGATAACACAGAAATTTTGTGATAAGATAGTTTTTTATAGGGTTTCTTGTATAAATTTTTATGCCTGAAGGATTGGAATTGATAGCGTTAGAAATTGATGTTTCTGCTGAACGTTTGCCATACTCTGGAGTTTGGAGGGAGAAAAATCACGAAACAAGATATTTTTCTAGGGGGAGATATGAACATGAATATGATTTAATTAGGGATTGTTTTCCAGGAGAGTATAATTATTTGCCTGTTGAACAGTTAAAATTGGGCGTCAGGGCAAGAAAAGCATTAAATCATTTTAAGATTGAAACTGCTGGAGAGTTAGTTGCAAAGAGTGCTAAAGAGATTTTAAGACTGCGCGGTTTTGGAGTGAGGTCATTGAAACAAATAACTGATGCATTGTATCGTCTTTCTTGTAGCTCCCCCCATGAATTTAATTGCGGGGAATTATCAAGCGATAGACAAGAAGAAATTGACAGAAATTTTTTAATAGCCAAGCTTGCAGGACAAGGATTAACTCGAAGAGAAATAGCAAAAAAGACAGGGATCTGGTACGGTTCTATATGCAGGATAGCAAAATCTGAAGGCATAAATATAAAACGTGAACTCAGGTCAAGCAAGGTTGATACTAATAAATTGATAAACCTTGTTGAAGAAGGGCAGACTTTGAGATATATGGGGGAGCAATTAGGGGTTTGCCGAGAGAGAGTTAGACAAATCATAAGTGGCACTTTTGTGCCTGATGAATACGGGAGAGATGTTTGCTTATATAATTTGTGGAGAAGATCTGCGCAATCACGGAAATAAGTAATCTGATTTTCATAGGATAGTTTTTTATATGGTTTGTTTTTAGCTTATTCATGAAATGGAAAGAAGATGATGTTGTTTTATGCACTGTAAAAAAAATAGAAGGAACTACTGTATTTTTAGAGCTGGAGGACGGAGCTTCCGGGAGCATGGTGTTGTCGGAGGTTTCTGCAGGAAGGATTAGAAATTTAAGGGCATTTGTTTCCCCAAATAAAAAAGTTGTCTGCAAGATTTTGAAGATTAGTGGAGGGCATATAGAGCTTAGTCTGAGAAGAGTTACTGCGAGTGAGCGGGAAAACGTCATGGAAGATTACAAGAAAGAGAGTTCTTTAGTTAAGATGATAAAAGTTATCGGGGAAATTCCTGAGAAAATAATCGAAAAAATAAAGGAAGAATATTCTGTCGGAGATTTTATTGATAAGGCAAGAGAGGAGCTCGGCCTTTTGGAAAAATTCTTTTCTAAAGAAAAGGCACACAAACTTTTTGAAATTATTGCGGAGAAGGAAGGCAAGGCTAAAGTTGTTACCCGGAAATTTGTTTTAAGGAGCTTATCAGGAGAAGGCGTTGATGAGATTAAGAGCGTTTTGGATTTGAAGAAGGGAGAGATTCATTATTTAGGAAACGGAAAGTTTTCGGTTTCTATTTCTGGGGCTGATTTTAAAGAGGTTAATTCTGAGGTTGAAAATGTTATGAAGGAAATTGAGAAAAGAGCAAAGGAAAAGAAAATGCTTTTTGAAATTGCCAAGGAGAAAAAATGAAACTTCGAAAATGTTTGGAGCATGGATATACGCTGGAAGAAGCCTGCAAAAAGTGCGGGAAGAAAACTGAGGAAGGGCATTATAGGTTTGTTAAGATACGGGGCGTTAAAAATAATCCGGAACAATAATAATTAAATAGATTTGATTTTTTTAGAGGAGATGTCTAGAGTTATTGATGGAGGAAATATTGCAAAACAATATACAAGCACTGCTGCGCAATTTAGAGAATTTTTTGATTCATTATTAGATGGAAGTAATTATGAGATTCCACGAGGATTTCAAGTATCATTGAAAGGACTTTTTGATTTGGCAGAGGATT
>Ga0209542_10011475_pt1 | contig 15707 bp, 11 predicted proteins | sample RifCSPhighO2_01_FD_184028 | JGI IMG/M metagenome (GOLD analysis project Ga0209542, IMG submission 184028) | Soil microbial communities from Rifle, Colorado - Rifle CSP2_plank highO2_0.1 (SPAdes) (version 2) | ecosystem: Environmental > Terrestrial > Deep subsurface > Rock core/Sediment ... | reverse complement strand
GTTTGTTCAGAATAATAGAGCAGGATTTACGATTCCGAATGTGTTATCTGTGACTTTGGGTACACCTAATCGTCCTAATCCTCAGGAGATTGATGATCTATTAAAGAAAGCGCAGTATAAGACGACAGCGGATGCAGATGGGAATTTTAAATTAGATGATGTTAATTTTGAGCATCCTTCGTTTGATATTGATGAAGCGGCACCGGAAGAGCTGCATCCGGGTGAGATTCAACTGAATCCGGAGAGCGAGCAAGTTGTTCAGGTAGTCATCATGGCGGTTGATGGAAGTGGTTTCATTACTCATCGTCAATTTGCAGTGCGTATTGGCACGTGTGCAACAGGATTTGGCGTAACAATTACGTCACTGCCCGAATATCAGAATCCCGCAATTCTTAATCCACAGCGACTTGATAGCGGTACGGAAATTATTTCGTTTGTCTTGAATACAGAGTATCGTGGTGCGGCGACAGTAAACAAAAGAGATCCTCGGCAGGCAAACAGTCCGGATGCTGATACAAGTTTCTACGAAATTACACAAGTTTCTGTTAATCCATTATGCCGCGAAGATAATCCATTGCTTGGCACAGAAGAAAGTTTTGAATATGCCTGCCAGTTGCTCGGGTCGCGACCAAGTTTAACGCCACGCGCTATTAATCCTGAACGAACGAATTGGTTTGTTCGCTATAATCTGGGCGCGTCTGACAAATTTACTGATTTTGATGAACAATTCTGGAAGAAAGTCCTCAAGGGCGAATTGAAATTTCCATTTGATGTAACGGTGACGTATACGGAGAAGTTGCCCGGTGATGCGGCGCCGCAATCACGAACGGTTAAATTATGCCGTGATGTATCCTATGCGGTTGATGTGCCGGTTGATCCTCGTAAAGTTCTTCCTGATGATTTATTGCAGAATGCACAGAAAATAACGAATCAGACAATCGAGGTCATTAACAAGATTGTACCAACATTAGACAAGGTTATTCGATACGCAGGAATTGGATGTATTGGCAGTTTTGGATTGCGAACAGTTGTTCAAGTGTATCGACGATTCACGCAGCGATGGGAGTTTTTTACTTGTAAGGCGAAGGATGTCGTGAGTAAGGCCGAGGAATTAGCGGGGAAAAAAGACGATGGAACGCTTGATTGTCCGGTGGATAAAATCGATCAAGTCAATAATTGTTATTATATCAAAGATAGTGATAATGAAGCACCATATCCTGACGGTATTAAGACACATACTAACTTCAATTGTGCAGCTGTTAATGATTATGAAGTTGATGATGGGAAAGGTAATAAGGAATTGAAACCGAGAAGTCAGGATAAGACTTTGCTCCATGACGGTAATGTTCGCAAAGATGTTGATGATCCGAAGGCAGCGGTAATTAAAAAGCATTTCAGCGGAACAATCAGCGCATGGCAAACAGAAATGAGATTGTATACTGCATATCGCTATTTATGTGATCGTGTGTTCTGTCATTCTGCGCCAGCTGCTTGGACTCAGACAAAGAGTTTAGCATATATCAAAGAGAAAGAGTATGAAGCACGTGGATGTCCTGCGCCGTCGACACGTGTGTTGCGTCCGATTGAGAATTGTTATAAAGAACTAGAAGAAAAGCAGAAAATACAAATTACTCAAACATCTGAAGATGTGAAAAAAGGCGGTAAATGTTATCAGTTGGGTGGGAATGCGTATTATTATGTTGACGGACCTGTTCGTAATCCAGGTACTGAAAATCAATATTCATTACTGACGCGTATGGGTACAGCATCTGGTATACCATCACGATCGAGTCAGCTTGATCCTTTCCCGGCACAGATTGCTGCTGTTGAAGAAGGTAATGCGTATAGGACGGCAAGTGCAGTTCAATGTACTCAAATGTGTAAGGCAGTATACAAAGGTAAGAAATACAAGGCACTTTGTTTCGATTCAAATAAGGCGAAGGCAGTTGATTCACCCGCACGAAAATATTTCAATGTCGGCGCAACGATGGATTGTTGGGCCCAGCAGAATGTAGGTGTTGATGGTGTGGTTGTAACGAGTGGTACATCTTCTATTGAACAAACCGCAATTAACGTTGAAAATGAATGTTATTGTGCGGAAGATTATGATAAGACTACAGAAGCAGATAAGGATAAAGCGAAAGCTGCTGGTTATCAATTTGCGGGATTCGATAAAGATGATGGTGCTAGTGCAGCAACTACTTCTTCGACGCCTACTTCCCCAACGAGTACTATAACTCCGGAAAAAGGAAGTGTAGCTGAAACACCGGGCGCATGGCCATGGAATTACCGCGAATGGCGCATCTATGAAGAAAGTGATAAGACTGCTGGTATTTACTATCCTACAGAACGTTATTATGATAATCGCGATTTCCCGGCTGCATTTGGGCAGAACTATTTACTTGACAAAGTATTAGCACGAGAAGATGCGACGCCGACTATTGCGCATGGTGATATTATTGGTGGGTTCCAAACGATGTGTTTGACGGGCATTAGAGCGCGACTTGTATTGTTACGAAGCCTTCTTGTAGGATTCCAGCGTTGCTTGAAAGAAGTTGAAACGACTGGCAAAGCAGATGCGGGCGTTTGTAAAGAAATATTCTCGCAACTTGTCTGTAATTTAGCGTATAAAGTTTATACAGCATTTGATCAACAATGTATTCCAGCAGATCCAAATAGCGAAGTTTCTCAGTTTGAAGATAATCAATTGAAAGCATTTGTCAAGGAAGGCACAGCCGCTATTGCCGATACAGCCGATAGCATGGTTGATGAAGTTTCACAGGAATACGGCAATGCGCAGGTCGATCAGTTCTTTGATGGTGGTTCGCAGACATTGATGAAGAAAGTTTGTTTAGCTGCGTTTGGCATTGAAACGGGCTTCGATTTGGATTCGGTGCTTGATGCGGCATACACAACAGCGTATGAGACTAGCGTTGGTGTATTTAGCAGCGAAGGATCAGTTGGACGGAGAGAATTCCTCAGCTTTAACCCTCAAAATAGACAGAGTATCTATGAGTATCGTGCGTCTTGGCTCATTACACCCGGATGTAACTTACAGAATTATCAGATACAGCTTGCGGCAATAACGAACCGCGAAGAAGCGCAGTTTGACAATGTTGATTGTAATGCGGTGAACAGCAAAGAACCATTCAGTGAAACGAATGGCTGCGATAATTACAATGGTGTGCAGGAACAAGTGCATTCGTTTGCAAACGGTCGGCAAGTTGCTCAGGGATCGTATATCGATCAGAATGCTGCGCTTGTTGTTGATAAATCACCGTATCGCTACGACCATATCAAAGTAACGTTATACCCCGATGCACGACAGGATGTTAACAAATGTTTCCCTGCTGAGAATGTTGTTGGGCGAACGGGTGTCTTTTACTTCCCTATCCATGATGCGACGCCGCGCGATTTACTTGAATGTGCTGTTGAAACGTCATCGGGCAAGTTCGGCTGTTCATTCAATGATCCAGAAAGCTTAGGACAGGCATGGATTGACCGTGTTGAATGCTGGGATGAAGATACGTCGTCCTACAAGCGCTGTGACAGGATATTGTTTACTGTTGAAGATGCAGATGAAGTCCGTGTCAAAGCTAATATATTTACATCTGGTCAAAAGATGTGCATGAAAGCAAGTGTGCTGCCGCAGAATTCGCCTGCTTTACCTTTAGGTAATAATAATTTGTTTGACATTATTGGTCTAGGTACAGCAGGTATTACACCGATGGAATTACAGTTGGTTGATAGAATTACCGGTGAAATATTTTTGGGTAATGTAGCGAACGGGATTGAGGTTGAGAGGGGATTGCAGCAGCCAGAATGTGCGATTGCGCCTTTAAAAAATGATGATTTGGATGAAGCGAATAAGGTTGGGCATGGGGTTATATTCACAATTAAAAAGGTAGCGGGTACCACCACATATACACTTGTTGCCCCTAGCAATACTGCTATTAGTACGAAAGGAACACAGCAAAACTTTGTAATTAAGAATTCACAAGTTGAAAGCACCCTCAGTGGAAGACCAGGTCAGCCACATGAACTCACTGAACAAGAAATTAAATCAATTCGATTTGTGGTAAATGGTTATGGAATGAGGATTGATTCATTCGCTAATCAGGATGAATTACATTGCGCTGTTCGAACATTCATACCACCAACTCGTGCAGCACAAGAACAGAATTGGAGGTTAGATATCCAATTATTTTATCCTGCCACAAACAATTTTGAGGTACAATCGCTTTATCCAGCAGCAGATGGTGACTGCCGAGAAGATGTAATAGTTCCTGCAATTGCACCTGAAGGTACGGCATTTAAAGCATCCGAAAGCATTGTATTGAAAGTGCGTAATACCAAAGCAAGTACATCTCGATCATCAGCGTTTGCGCGCGGTCGAGCAGCGTATGTACAGCCAACGAAGACGGTGGATAGTTATATCCTTGCAGCGAGCGAGTTTGCGAGTGTTGCGCGCGGAAGTGCGACTGAAGGCGGCGATATGCTCGAAGTTGAAGCGCTTTGGTGGCAGACGGTGAGTTTATTGAAAGCGGCTGCAGAGATGAAGCGGTCTGGTCGGTTTACAGAAACGGACATTACTGCTATAAAACAACAAGTTATGGGTGTCATTAATCAATTTGAAACGCGACAAAATGCTTATCCGGCTGATGTGAAGCAGACGGAGAAATATGTATTAATTGAAGCGTATTTAATTGAAGTTAAGGTAGCATTACCGTCGGTGTTAGTATGAAAAAAACAGTATTAATTGGATTATGTATGATATTGCTGCTCTCAGTAATTGTTAATTCTGATACTGCGTTGAGACCATGTAATGATGTTGGTGTTATTGATTGTGGTGAGATTGACAAGGCGTGGGAAGAAATTCGAGTATTGTTAACTGGTTCACCTTCGCCTAATAAAAATTTGTTTTTTAATCCATTAGCAACGTGGCAGCCGACGAGTAAATATAGGACTGTGTTGAGTACGCCGGCTTCACCTACGATTGCTGCTAATGTTGTGCATTGTCAGCAAAATAAAGGAGTTTGCGTTGCACGTTCACTTTGTTCAAATCCTATTCCGTTAGGTGATGAATGTATGGGAGAAACTATCTGTTGCCCTTCGGTACATATTGTTGAAATGAAAGATAATAAATTTGTACCTGACTCCTTAGCTATTGATAGAGGACATACAGTACTTTGGATTAACAAAGAAACGAATCCGAATATACATCATCCTATCATTGCGGATAATGGAGAATTTAGTTCTGTGCCTTTCTTCTCTAGTGTGTTTTCACCACCGGATGAATTTTCTTTTATATTTAATGATCCTGGGACCTATTCATATCACTCTGATACATCAACGATGATAGGTTCGGTTGTTGTCAAATAATTTTATCTAGAAAAAAGTCTAGCCCGTCGTCATACCTGGGAAATGGATAGCTATTTATCGGTGAGAAAGTAGTCGCAAGCGATCTCCAAGTCGAAAATCTTATTAAAAGAGTTTATCTGAAACAAGTTCCGTTTGTTGTTAAAATTGATTTACCAAAATTCTTTATGTGATTCTTCTTCCTCTTCGTACGGAGCTAAGCCCGTGCAGATACCAAATCCATTTATTCTTTTTTGAAGTTTTTTAATTTCTTTAATCATTTTAGCTATAAAAAGCAACGAACTTTAAATAATCACCCCGTCATCATACTCGGATCAAAACCCTCAGGTAATTGTCCGCCGAACTTCTTCATCATGCGTTTCATGTTGCGGCCGCCTTGAAGCATTTTGCCCATCTTCTTTGCCTGCGTGTATTGTTTAAGAAGTTCTTTGATGTCCGTGTCGCTTGTGCCGGAACCTTTGGCGATTCTATCGATGCGCGTCTTGCTGAGGACGTCGGGATCTTCTAACTCTTGCTGTGTCATGCTGTTCATCACGATTTTCCATTTCTTTAGTTTTTCTTCCTGAACTGCGAGCGCTTCTTTTGGGATTTTTAATTGTGAGAAACCGGGAATCATGTCGACTAATTTGCTTAACGTGCCCATGCTCTTCATGGCTTCCATTTGGTCGTATAAATCAAGCAACGTGAATTTGCCGGACATGAAGCGTTTGCCTAAGTCTTCTGCTTTGTCTTCAGATACTGCTTCTTTTGCTTTCTCTAAGAGCGTTTCAATGTCGCCCATGCCGAGCAAACGTGAAACGAAACGCTTGGGATTGAATGGTTCAAGTTCATCAATTTTTTCTCCGACACCAATAAATGCGACGGGTGCTTTAGTTACTGAACATGCTGATAACGCGCCACCGCCGCGTGCAGTGCCGTCCATCTTCGTTATAATGACGCCAGTGACGTTGACAGTGCTATGGAATGTTTCTGCTTGTTTCTGTGCGGTTTGACCGATGTCTGCGGAAATAACGAGCAAACGTTCGTCGGGCTGGACAAGAGTGTTGATGTCGTTCAATTCTTTGATTAGTTCGTCATTGAGAGCGTCGCGTCCGGCGGTGTCGACGATGACGACGTCGTACTCGTTGAGTTTTGCTTGATGTTCCTTGTAAATTTCAGTGGGACTTTTACTCTTCTTATTGCCGTAAAAGTCTGCGCCGATTTGGCTTGCGAGCTGCTGAAGTTGATCGTATGCTGCAGGACGCCAGGTATCGGTCTGGATCAATGCGACACGGTGGCCACGCTTCTTGTAGAATTTGCCAAGTTTGCCTGCTGTTGTTGTTTTACCATTACCGAATAAACCAACGAGCATGATTTTGGTTGGCTTCTTGAGAATTTTGATTTCTTTTGGTTCCTTGCCGAGGAAGTTCGTTAACTCTTCATAGACGATATTAACAAGCTGTTCTTTTTTTGTTAATCCAGGTGGAGAAGGTTCTTTTGCGCGCTGTTTGATTGCGTTTGTTAATGTGAATACTAATTCGACATTGACATCACTTTGCAGGAGAGCGCGCTGAATGTCTTTGACGAGCTCGTTGATGATGGTGTCGTCGACGAATATAGACTTCGCTATCTTGCTCAGCGTGTCTTTCAAGGATGTACTTAGCTTGTCGAGGACCATGATGCTGTTTTTAGGTTTAATCTTTATAAACTCGACGGTTTCGATGGGCTTATGACGATCGATGCAGTGATTGTGAGTGAAAAACATTTCTTGCAAAGTTATAGACGACCAGACGCTCGGGATGAAGGGTATGCATTTCTTTGTGAACGTGAGCTTTTACCGCTTCGTGCACGGACTTTGACTACTGAAGCAGGGAAAAGTTTAGTTCATCTAGCGACCTGGGTGTATTGGAATGGCTGTGTTGATGAGCGCAATTTGCCGCGGATTACTGAACGTAATGAAATTAAAGTTCATGGATTGATTATGCCTGGACTCGAAGGTTTACACTGTGAATTTACATATAAAGACGGCGAATTGAAACCCGCATCACATTCTGGAGCGTTAGGCAGGCTTGTTCATGCTATGGGTGTGCCACGGCGATCACATAATCTTGATGATTGTGAATATGAACGACTGCCGCGATATCTTGATGTTATGGATAGATTATCTCGAATTGAGCGTGATCGAATGCTCTATGATTTTGCAGAGGTCATGTTTCGTGAGAAGCTTAGGAAGACTAAATCAGGAGGTTACGATCGATATTTTTTAGCGTTGAGGCATCACCCGACAAAACAATGTGCACAAGAGTATGGACAATCGGTTGTGCATTTACTTAATAGATTACAAGTTGGTGTTTTTTTTGAAGATAAACAGGTACAAACACCGATCGTTCGCGAGCGTTACAAATGTGAACTGAGGTTGCGTGTGAAACAAGTGCAGACACTATCAGAAGGCACTCGACCACTTGTACAAGTCATTAAACGACTTACTTGATAAATTCACTCTTGTCGTCAACAACAATCGTTCGTTTCCACCTCTTGAGCAAATCGCGGCAATCATTAAAATCTTCATAGAAATGCGGAAATTGACGACATATTTTTGGGCGGCTGTTGTAAATGCTGCAGAATGCCTTGGTGCCATCGCGCTTCAAGAAATAACAATCACGTTGTGGTCGTCCAGTGTCTACTAATTTGATGCCCCAGCCACTGTTGTCGAATAATCGGTTTGCATATGTTCGGGTGCACATGCCTGTGGCAAAGTAAATCCTGAGACGATCTATCAGAGAAAGTTTGACTTTTAATGTGCAGCAAAAGTTGCCCACGGGACAGTTGGCACAGTCGATGTTTTTGTGTTTGTAGAACGAAGAATCTGACGGGATTGAATTTACGAGTTCGCCCATTTGCTGACACACTTCAGATTGCAGAATGATAACTTGTCTGCTTTTCGTTTGATCTTCCAGTTTGCTTCGAGAATAAAGAAATCCTTTGATCGGTCGACAGGACCGTTGCATTCTTGACAGGGAACCGGTTTTTGCGTTTTTAATGCGCCAGGCTTAATTTTAGTAAAATGCTTCATTTTTTCACGTGTTTTAACTTTTCAGAATATTCTTGTTTTAACTTATCGAATTTCGAGCGCATTGCTGGACTCAATTGGTCGCGTTTTAAGTCCCATTCCATTATATCGAGGCGGCGCTTTAAGAGCTCAAGTTCGTGTGTAACTGTATCAGTTGCATCTTTCTCGGTTTTTTGCTCTTGAATTGCTTCCATTGGCATTATGAATGAAGCTGGCTATATAAACGTTTAGTTTTGCGACAGTGTCCACGTAAAGGCAGATAGTGCGTCTATGCCGATTGTGTGTGCTTCGCAGAATTGAAATAGACGACCTGAGTGAGCTGGCAAGCGAACGAAGTTGAGAAGCGTACTAGGCCTCGCACTATCTGCCAACCGGTTAATGGACACTGTCTGTTTTGCTCACTGATTAAGCAGAGATGGCTATTCTGGCTTTCTACGTGCTTCGTTGAGTTGCCAGTGGCACTAGGCGAAGTGCACTCAAGTGAGGCATTGAAGCCTCACGATACTATTGCTTAGGTTTTCGGCTCTCGTTAAGTTTGCGTACCATTTCTGAAGCTTGCTGTGCAGTCTCGCATGTAACGCAGTTGACCGTGACGCCTTTTTTGCCCTTAATGATGCGTGATTTACCACAGAACTTACATTGGAGGACTTGTGCAGCGGTTGCTTGATAATTGCCACAGTGAGGACATTGGATAACGTGCATGTGTTTCTGATCTTTTCTGTATTTATTAAGGCTTCGGGTATCATTTTTTAATTTTCAAGTAAGCTACCCTTAACATATGTCAAGAACCACCGGTCAATAGACCGGTAGTTCTTGAGCACGCTTAGAAATGCACGGCATTTCTGGCGCACCAGAAACCTGCAGGTTTCTAAGTGCATCAGAATTCCACCCTATCAACCACCAGTAATATATATTGGTGGAATTCTAAATGTTTAAACGAGTGATTAGTTGTCTACTTTGTGGACCCGTGGTCTAGCGGTTATGTATTAACACTGCACATGACGTAACCTTCACAAGGTTAAGGTCCCCGGTTCGAATATCTTTATCTCGAAAGTCCGGGCGGGTCCATTTTTTTCATCCATTAACTTTATATTCCATCACAAAATCTCGAAATTTGATGATTGAATATATTCTGCTATTCGTCGGTTTAGCATTACTCATGAAGGGGGCGGATTTTTTGGTTGATGGTTCGTCCTCGCTCGCTAAGAAATTAGGCGTTTCGACATTGGTTATCGGTTTGACGGTTGTTGCGTTCGGGACGTCGATGCCGGAACTTGTCGTTAATATTGCAGCTACTCTTCAAGGCGCAAATGATGTTTCCATGGGTAATATTATCGGAAGCAACATCGCTAACATTTTGCTGATTTTAGGAGTATCAACTATTATTGTCAATCTCAAAGTGCAGCAGTCGACGATATGGCGGGAGATTCCGCTTGCATTGCTTGCCGCTCTTGCATTGCTTGTTTCATATGGTAAGAAGTATACAGACTCAGCGGCGCCCGTATTGTTGCGAAGTGAGGGCATACTGTTCCTGCTTTTTTTTGTGATATTTCTGATCTATGTGCTGACGCTTGCGAAGAATTCGAAGGCGGATAACGACGACATCAAGACTTTTTCAAATGCACGCACAGCAGTCATGATCATCGGCGGGCTTGCTGCACTCTTTATCGGAGGGCGATGGACAGTAGAAGGCGCAATTTATCTTGCACGGCAGATCGGTTTGAGTGATTATTTTATCTCGGCAACCATTGTCGCTGTCGGCACGTCACTTCCGGAGTTAGTAACGTCCGTCGTTGCAGCATTGAAGAAAAATTATGATTTGTCCGTCGGAAATATTGTCGGCAGCAACATTTTCAACATTTTTTTTATATTGGGTATAACATCGTTAATATCACCAGTACAGTTTATATCGTCCGCAGGCGTTGATCTCCTCTTCATGGTTTTTGTGACGTTGCTCCTATTCTTGTTCATGTTCATCGGACGGAAACACGAACTTAAGAGATGGCAGGGCGTTGTATTCTTGCTATTGTACGTTGGATATGTTGGAATGCTTATCTTACGTGGTTAGCGAATCAATTGTTTTGCCGAGTCGTTTACGTGTTCACGATGGCATTATTTACTTCTGTCATAATTACTTTAATAATCAGCTAATGGTGGTAACAATAAACGTGGTAACAAGCGCGGCAACAAACGTGCGCGTAGATGCATGCCCAATTAGCTGATTATAACAGTAAAGAAAGTTAATAATGAAAATAAAAATAGAGACCTCAAAATTAAACCTAAATAAATGAAAGAAATCACTTCTTCTTGTTTTTCTTCTCGATTTCTTTTTCGAGTTTCAGTTCTGTAATTAATTCTTTGTAACGGTTTCTAATGGTAACTTCGGTTACGCCTGCGACGTCTGCGACTTCACGTTGTGTGCGTTTTTCGCCGTGGATTAATGAACTTACGTACAATGCTGCCGCTGCGATTCCTGTTGGACCGCGGCCTGACGTTAACTCAGATTGGCGAGCCTGTTCTAAGATTTCAACTGCTCGAGATTGTGTTTCCGCTGAAAGTCCAAGCGCGCTTGCAAAGCGTGGGATGTAGTCAGCTGGATTACTTGGAAGGATGTTGATTGCTAATTCACGTGTTACGAATCGATATGTACGGCCGATTTCTTTTTTTTCGATGCCGGATGCTTCGCTCATTTCGTCCAGTGTACGAGGAACTTCATGACGTCTGCAAGCTGCATACAATGCGCCTGCTACAACGGATTCCATCGAACGACCGCGCACAAGGCCACGTTGAACAGCGAGCGTATAAATGCGTGCTGCCTCTTCTTCGACGCTTTTTGGAAGTTTAAGGAATGAGCCGACGCGCTTGAGTTCTGCTAATGCAACTTTTAAGTTTCGTTCGATTGCGGTTGAAATACGATATTGCCATTTGCGCAGGCGGAAAAACTTGTTCTTGTCTTTACGTGTGCCGAGCTTGTATAAGTCAGATTTTTGACCGACTTCTGTACCGAGACCTTGATCAAATTGTGTATATGTTGAAGGAGCGCCGGTTCTGCGTAGCTTTTCGCCTTCTTCGCTGTCGAATTCGCGCCATTCCTGGTCGAAATCAACCATTTTCTCTTCTAAAACCAGACCGCAGTCACGGCACGTAACTTCGCCGCGTTCTTGATTACGAAAAATATCTGTGCCGCCGCACTCAGGACAGCTTTTTATAGTTTTTTTTAGGATTTGCATGATACGTCTCCCTCAGTGTATATTGTATTACCCACTACTTTAAATACTACTGCAACAACGTGCTTATAAAGGTTTCGGTTGAATTTGACGTGATGCCTGCTTTTTTTGTGAAAAATTACGTGTATTTTGCGTACGTTGTGCATGCGGAGCAGTTAAATATTAATTAAGCTTATTTTAAGCTTGGTGATACCATGAAAATTGATACGTTAGGTGATCTATTTGTACATGAGCTCCAGGACGTTTATTCTGCAGAGTTGCAGCTTGTAGATGAGCTGGATAAACTTGCGGATGAGGCACATCAGCCTGAGCTTAAAACGATGTTTATTGAGCATCGACGTGAAACTGAAGAGCAAGTTCATCGTGTTGAGCGTGCGTTCGAATCGATTAATCAAAGACCCAGAAAAGCGAAGTGCGCTGCAATCAAAGGGATGACGAAAGAACATAAGCATTTTATGAAGCAGCTGCCCAGCGATGAAATCGTCGATATGTTCGACGCGGAAGCTTCAATGAAAGTTGAAAATTATGAGATCACCTCCTATAAGCAATTAATTGATTTAGCAACAAAATTAGGATATGTTGAGGCACGCGATCTCTTAAAATTGAATCTGCGTGAGGAAGAACAAGCACTCAATAAGCTGGCACAGTTTGTCGAGAAATACGAAAGACAATTAATTAGACTTGAAGTGGCTTAATCTTTTTCTTGTTTTTATTTTGAAAAGAGAACGCCGTCGCCCAGATTTGAACTGGGAAACCCTTTCGGGAACGAGATGTATGGATGAAATTCCAGTCTCGCGCATTGTCCTGCTCATTTGAGTACCAGGTTGTGCCACGACGGCTTGCTATCCAAAACTAAGACTACATATTATAAACCTAACGCTTCCCGTAATTTAGAAGTCTTACGAAAATGCCAAAAGCCTATTTTTTTGAAATAAGTAATAAGGCCTAGTCGCGATGTTATCATAATGATGAATACTTTAGAATAATTTAGTTTTTTTGGCGTATAGGTATAATTGTGATGAAGTATTTCAAGTTCAGTGAGTGTTTTTGAAATGAGGTGCATTCCTTTTTCGTTCACAGTTTGTACTTTAATGTGGTCGTTTCCAACATATGCTTCCGCGGAAAAGAAAGCACGAAGCCATGCTTCTTTTGCTCCTGGAATCGACAATAGATTTTCATTAGGCATGTTCCATTTTTTTAGTCCAAATTGAGCATACCGCAAAAGATCTTCGACAATAAGACGTGATGTTACTCGTACTTTGAAAAATCTTTTTTCGATCCTAATGCTTGGTGACTTGTTATAGATTTTATTTATTCCATCCATGTAGGTTTGCAACATCAGTTCATCATCTGGGAAAAAATCGATTTGATAGTGAGTAATTGTTTTTTCAGCTCTTACTTGAACACTACCATCCCCAGCAAGGAATCCACAAATCATTGCTCTAAGATAATAAGACTCCGGAGTGGTTGGTAGTTCGTTTTTTTGTCTTGATAGAGAGTTTTGCCAACGATTTATAGCCACCTTTTTATTTCGTTCTTGAAATTGTTGTGCGAGATTTTTCATGATTAGATCACCTTTTGATTTGAAAAGAGATAATTTGGTTTATAAGTCTCACGCGCGTCCGGAAAATTTTGTCCAGTGCGAAGAATAAGCTTGAATTTCAAAAAATAAGCTGTCCAGTGCGATGTCCAGTCCGTGTCAAGTGCGAATTTTAAAAAATATTCTAAACATTTAAATACCTCAAAAAAATGGTTTTCCGTTGTGAAAGCGAAACAAAAAAGGGTCGTGTCAGCTAATGATTCTTCTAGAAAATCTTCTGAATTGCAAGGAGAGATGGATTTTATAGCGAAAAGTTCAAAGATCGCACAATCTGTAGAATCAAGACGTGCAGATGTTCGTCCTAAAGTCGACACGTCGGGAGTCTCACAGACTTCTGGGCATGATCAACATGGAAAAGTCCATGTTGACATGGGGCAGATTAAGGCGATTATTCAACGTCATTTGCTTGGTTCTGATTCAAAACGTTCCGAAGTGAAACGTAAAGATAACAATGAAAACTTTTTTTATACGAATGTTCCTGGGTTTGATGAGCTGCTTGAGCAAGGGGTTCCAAAAGGAAGCTCAGTTGTTGTTGCGGGTGGTGCGGGTTCGGGTAAGACTATATTTAGTCTACAAATTTTGTATAACCGTGCATTACAAGGAGAAAAATGTTTGTACATGAGCTTTGAGGAAAGTGAAGAACGATTGATTAAGCACATGGAAGATTTTGGGTGGGACGCACGAAAAATGATCAAGCAAGGCAAGTTGCTCATTAAACGATTTAATCCGTTTGATATCACTCGCAGTGTTGATGCGTTGCTCATGAAGGCGAAAGGAGAATTACTTATTGATATTGAACCTATTGTGTTTCCTGAGGGTTTCAAGCCCAATGTTATCGCGATTGATTCATTGACTGCGATTGATTCTGCGTTTACAGGCAAAGAGGATTCGTATCGCATTTATATCGAACAGCTGTTTCGATTTTTGGAAGAGTGCAAGGCAACATCATTTTTGATAACAGAAACAGAACAAGTTCCCAAAGTGTTTAGCAGTACGGGCGTGGAAGAATTCTTAGCCGACGGCGTGTTCGTGTTGTATGCTATCAAGCGCGGCAATATTCGGGAAAATGCAATTGAAGTGCTCAAGCTGCGCGGAGCGAAGCATCAAAAAAAGATTGTTGCGATGAGCATTGGCGATCAAGGCATTGAAGTATATCCCGAACAGGAAGTGTTTGGTGGAATTGATTAAGTTTATAAAAGTGAAGTCTATCTGTAGTTTATGCTATGTCAAGAACTGGCGGACTGAAAGTCCGCAGCATGTTCTTGATCATGCTCAGAAATGAGCGATCATATCAAGGGCTAAAGCCCTGCGTTCGCGAATGCTCATTTATGACATATCGTCGTCAAAAAATAGCACATGGTTTAATTTTAGGATTTTCGGCAATTGCAACTGTTTCTGCGCTTGCGATTGGATACACAGTAGCACGAATTACACCGGAACGACGTGCGTACATAAAAATGCACGATACGCAAGCGAATTATGATCGGTGGGATAGGATGTTAGATGCAGCTGGCTATGACGTTTCACAGCATTTGACCTCCGATGCTTTCATGCTTGTTACAACTTCATCATTAACTCATGAATGGCTTGAGCCGCATAAGGCACTCAAAAATGATGTGCCAGGTGCATTGTATCGAAATCATTCAAATGAGCGAGTTGTTGACCGGCAAGCAATGAATTCAGAGGAATTAGATGCGCTCGTCATGCACGAATCGGTTCACCGATTGTATCATGCTGCGACCGAGGAACAGGTTGATTCGGCTGAACGTGTACTTGATTTGGATGCTTTTTCATCTATATACGAAAAACTTGACCCGGAAGAATGGAAATGCAAGGAAGTTGTTGAGCAATATTTGAACGTAAAACATGATTCTGAAGAACTAAAGAAGGAAGACAACAGAACCAACGAGCGACTTGCGTATGTTGTTGCGTGGTGGTATACAGGAAAGTTTACCATCCCCGACGAAATGAAAGACATATTTAGGACGGCATTTAACGTTGATAAAATCGAAGCAAAACGTAACGGTGTTCTTACGGCGGGATTGCGACATTAACTAGATTATTACGTTTAATTCTTACCAAGATATTTCGCTGCGCAGAAGGAAGAGTGCGGCAATAATAAGAACAATGCCAACGATGCTCGTAAATAGATTTGATGATGGAAGTTGTGCTGTTGCTGAACCCGTAAGAATTTGTGGGCTTGTAAACATCAAGAGAATTCCAAATGTGAAGACAAGAATCGCTGCGATGTGATGAAATTTAATACTCATGTTTCGATGTAAATTCTTTTTGTATATATAGGTTGTGGATTTGGGGAATGAAGAATTACTTTTCTTAAACTATTACGGCGGCAACACATATGATCGCTGTCGGTCACATTGCATGTGCCCTCCGCTCGCCCTTCGGCTCGCTCAGCACGCGTAGTGCGCTACGCTAGTCGCGAGCCGAAGGG
>Ga0209542_10011473_pt1 | contig 15708 bp, 20 predicted proteins | sample RifCSPhighO2_01_FD_184028 | JGI IMG/M metagenome (GOLD analysis project Ga0209542, IMG submission 184028) | Soil microbial communities from Rifle, Colorado - Rifle CSP2_plank highO2_0.1 (SPAdes) (version 2) | ecosystem: Environmental > Terrestrial > Deep subsurface > Rock core/Sediment ... | reverse complement strand
CATCCAGAACAAGTATAAATTCCATTTTCAGTAGTGCAAATAGAGCACTCTCCCTGATCTTGGTTAGTTTCTTGCCCATCTTCACAATCTTTTTCTTCATCAGCACATCCGTCAACATCATTATCAATTCCATCATTGCATGAATTTACAGATTTACCTCTGTTTCCACCAATAAGAGAAATTTCTATAATATCTGAAAATAATTCGGGATTTATTTTTACTTTGAATTTAAATTTAGTAATTCCATTTTTAACAGCAGCAGGATCAGTAAAAGCAGTCCATCTTGCAGAAACTTTGTTTGATTGATCAATAGCAAAAGGCCCAACAGTATCGCTGTCTAATAATGTATCCGCCCCAAAAAACCTTTCATCAACAGAATAAATTGTAAAATCAGCATCTTTTCCAGCACACCCATCAGTTTCAACATACATATAGATTCTTTGGCCTTCAAAAGCTTCAGTTACAGCTGTAAATTGGTCAGGACTCGAACTCCATCCAGCTCTGTTTATTTTGCAGCAGTCAGGATCTTCTATATAGCAGCTTACTCCAGCCCCAAAAAAATCTTCAGGACACACATCATCAGCTAATCCACAGTTTAATCTACTCCCGCAGAGCTCTACACCACCATTATTTTCTGTTCCTGAATCTGCAAATTTATCAGAAACTGATGCTTCTGCTTTTCCAGTTATAAAACTACTTTTGTCCTGATAATCAAAAAATTTAAAAGAGGACATAGAGACTAACAAAATCAGAATAGCAATTAATAATATTTTATTATCTTTTTCCAAAAAACACTCTCTCTTTTTTTAATACTTGGTTATTTTATTTAATATAAAAAGATTACTATTTGGTGAGCTGTAAATTTAACATCACCTAAGGAGAAGATTAAGTTTTTTACACAATAAAGGGGATATTTCATGATAATCCTTATATGTAACAGGATCAAAACAGACGAGATCCTTTATGGTTCAATTAATTCTCCTTCTGAATTATAATAGGGCCAATTGTTTTTAGCAAAAACATGATCAATACAAAACTTTCAATTTTATTTCAATCTACCTTTATGATATCTGCAGGGATATAATTTAATCTCTCAGTTAATTGTCTTGGATTAAACTTCATCCCATAGAAGGGAGTTCCGCCAGAGCCAACAACATAATCTAAGCTTAAAACACGATTATCTACGAATGTTCTTATTCCTTTTTCAAAGAAAATTATAGCAGGAACTCCTCCAAGTTCAAATCCAAGCTCCCTTTCAATGTCTTCAAGCTGAGCCATCCGAAGATTTTTATAATCAGAAAGAGATTCTAAAGTTTTGAGATTTAACTTGTCAGAACCTCTAATTATTGCTCCGATATATTCATTAGATTTAGTTTTTAATAATAGACATTTAATTATATGGTGGGAGTCTAATCCTGTTGCCTTAATAGCATCTTCAGTTGACCTGCCACTTTGCTCATGATAGAATACCTCACATTGAAAGCTAAGGCTGTTAGCTAATTCCCCAACTGTTCGGATTTTTTCATTTTCTTTCATAGTTTATTGAGTTATAGGGCTCTGGTGCAACCCTCTAAATTTTCCATTTCTACTATTCTTCTCTTGAAAAAATATAGGATAAAAATCATAAAGATAAAAGTTTAGATTAGGGTTGCATCAGAGCCATAAATATATAAATATTTAGTTTTAATTTCTTCTTTTTACACTAACACTTATCCTGGGTGCTTTTTCTGGTTCATATATTACAACAGGTTTTCCAAAAATTTCTAGTTTTTCCTCCAAAGACACAACTCTTCCATTCCTATCTTTTTTTTGGGTAGTGCTGAATTCAATTGGAGTCTTTTCATTGCTTGTGTTAACACACTGTAAATTTCCTTCTTTATTAATACCTAGGAAGAAACCATTAGGTTCAACTAAAACACCAAAATAATCTTCAGAAACATTAAAGACTCTTATGTTTTTAGGTTTTATTTTTTCTTGCCTGTAAGAATGATTCTCAAAAACATTAACATCTCTAAAGTCACACCCAAGTCTGTCGCAAGCACTAGCTAAACCCAAAACACCAGTTAGTATATATGACATGACATTGCCAGAGTTTTTCCCAAATAAATATCCAACATAACTAGCTAAAACTAATTTCCCAACTTGGACTTTTTCCTTTAGATCATCCAACTCATTTAATCTTTCTATTTCCTTTTCTCTCATTTTTTTCAATTCTTCAGGAACTTCATAATTCGCCATTTTAACCTCCTAATTATTTTTCCCATTCAGGAATTCTTCTCTTTTCATTTCATTTACAATATAGAAGACATCGTTTCTTATCAAAGTGAAATTTTCTTCTACTTCATCAATAAAATCCTGCTGATGCTGCATGTCTTTGAAAATTCCCTCTACAAAGAAATCATATCCATTGCTTATTTTGAAAATGCTGTTCAGGCATTCTTTCCCATTAAGAAATTCTCTTAATTTTTCTCTTTCTTCTTTTTCTACTTTTAATAAGATGCAGACATCAACTTCATATCCCAGTTTGCTAAAATCCAGCAGACTAATATGTCTCTTTATAATTCTGTTTTCTTCATACCTTCTTATTTTGTCAAAGACAGTGCTTACAGGCATATTTGTTGTTTTTGCTATACTAGTCAATTTTTCCCTGGAATTATGTCTTAAGTTTGACAAAATCCTAAATTCTTTAATTCCTATCATTTTAACCTCCTTTGAAATATATTAAAAAGTCAGAAATCTATTTATATTTGATTAATATATTATAATAATAATTATAATATTCTAATTTTTACAGAAGATTTAAATATTTCATTAACTATAAAAGAAATTTAGGAGTTGATAAGAGAATCTAGCTTCATTTTTGGTTAAGCTTTTTTCCCCAAAAAAGGTTACAATGAAAAGAAAAATTGCACAAATCGGCCCAAGCACATTGATGATTTCTCTGCCTAGCAAGTGGGCTAAAAAATTTAACTTGAAAAAAGGCCATGAAATTGACATCCTTGAAAATAATGAAAAATTAATAGTTTCTACTCAAAATGAAATCCTGCAAAAAGAACTTGAAATTAATGTTTCTTCATTAGATGTGATGTTGTACAGATTAATTGGTGCTATTTACAAATCAGGATATGATCAGGTAAAAATTGTTTTCAATAATCCAAAGCAATTGGAGACAATATATGATGTCTTAAGAAAAACCTGTTTGGGATTTGAAATAATAGAGCAGTTCAAAAATCTTATTATAATAAAAGAAATCTCAAAGCCAGAATACCATGAGTTTGAAAACGTCTTAAGAAGAAATTTCTTGTTTTTATTGTCAGTTGCAAATGATTCTTTGGATTCAATAAAAAAGCAGGATTTTGAAGAGCTGAAAAATATAACATTAAGAGACCATAACATAAACAAATATTCTGATTTCTGCAGAAGAATCCTGAATAAGAAGCCAATCTCAGAGAAAAGCTCTCCTTTATATCATATAGTAGAGCAGATTGAAAAAATAGGTGACATATACAGAGATTTATGCCTTTATGTCTCAGAAAACAAATTAAAAATTGACAGGGAAATTATTGAAATTTACACAGAAATAAATGAATTTCTAACATCGTTTTATGAAATATTCTATAAATTCAATTTTTCAAACATAGAGGAATTCGGTAAAAAAAGAAATGAAATCTATAATTTAATCAACAAAGCCTTCACTTCAAAAAACCATGACAGGCACATTTTAGTTTACTTGAATAATGTGTTTAATACTGTTTTTGATTTAAACGGCGCTTTGATGACTTATCACTTGTGAACTACTCAACCTGTAAAATCCTGAAGTGTTCTTGCTTCACAAAAATTATAAAATTTTTATGCTCGATATTTTTTGGTACAGGATAAATTTTATTAGCCGTGATATCAACTACAAAAGCTATTCTTCCCTTTACTTTTTTATCTCCAAATTCTTCCCATATTTTCTTCTGTAATTTTCTCTATGTTTTTCATTGCGAATAAACTAAATCCTCTTTATGTTGTCTTCTAATCAAATTTTAATTATAATTTCTTATATTTCTTGCGTTATTTTTGTCTATAAACTTTATTATATATTACTATATAGTGGTTAAAGTAGAAAAACTTATAAATCTCCTTTTTAATCTAAATTTATGCTAAAAACATATAAGCCAAAAGAACCTATTAATGTTATGGAAAAAACAGAAGAATTACCTTTAATAGTTCAACAAAAAAGATTTTTAGAACAATTAATAGAAGGTAATTTAGACAAAGCTAGAGAATTGGCTGGTCTTACAGAAGAAGAACAGTATAAAATATCTGATAAGTATTTTAAAAGATCTCCTGATTTTTATGAAGACTTAGATAAAAAAGAGAAAACTTTTATTAGAAGCTCAGGATTCCACAATTATTTAGATTTTAATGATCTTTTTCCAGCTTGGGATTTAAGAGACTCTTCAAAGGAACTTCGTAAGAGAGTTTTATATTTATGCTTGAGAGGACTTCGTGAAGGTTTTAGGCAATTTATGGAAATTCATAAATTAATAAACCCTTCTTTATTAGCATCAGATCATGTTCATGTTTTTTCTTTTGAAGAAAAAAACTATGATTATATTAAAAAGAGAATGAAAAAAACAGGAGTAAAGATTGATCTTGTAGACAAATGCGTAAGAAAGAGATTAATGAAAGATCATTTAGTTAAAAAACAATTTGATTGGAAGTTAACACCAACAGATTTAGAAGACAATTGTGGTGATCTTGCTTTAGGAGTTTCTAGAGCTTACTCCAGATATATAAATGATAAAATAGTAAAAGAATTGGAAATAAGAGGTTTTATTTAAAATTTATATTATGTCTGTATGGCCTATCAACCAGATATAACTAATAAAATAATCTGAACTTTCTGTGTAAAAGAGCTTTTCCATAATCTTTTTATTTCTTCGTGCTCTTCTCCAAGCTCTTTTAATTTAACTTCTTTTACATCTCTAAATCTAAATTTACCTTTATAAGATTCGGTAAGAAAATTATAATTAAAATATGTTCTTACAAAATATTCTTTACCTTGAAAATCTGTTATTTTCTCTATATATAAAATTTAAATAGTTATGCAACAATTTTTTTTGTTATATTTTCTAAAGGTTCTTTTTTGCTTGCTTTTTCCAGGGCTAATAAGAAATCATATTTTTCTGCCTGGTCTAAATCAAGATATTCTCTGCCACATTTTAAACATCTTAATTTTATTATATGAAAACTAATAGTTCCATCAAATATACTTCTATTTTCTACTATCTTTACCAGCTTTTCCTTGCAATCTTTACAAATACCTTCGTTTACTTCAAAAGCTCTTTCACCTACTTCTAAGTTTTCTTCTTTAAATTTCTTTAATTCTTTTAAAGACATTTTATTTTCTTCTTTCATTTTTTATCTTTATGCAATCTTTTTTGTGCTTCTGAAGATGGATAAGCTGTTATAATAAAAGCAGTATTTTTTACCATCTCAAAGATAATTGTTACAAATCTTTGATAGTATCCTATTGCCATATATCTATTACTTCTTGTCTTTAAAATAAAAGGTTTATTTAAAATAACTTCTTTAATCTCTAATGCTTTTATATTATGTTTATTTAATATCTTTTCTTTTATTCTATCTTCTATAAGTACATTGATTATTTTCACAATTTACTTATACTCTGGCATTTATATAAATTTTGTTAATGATCATTGTCAAATCCCAACTAAAATATTTTAAATTATTGATTAGGCCATTTGTTTAAAAGAGCAATGTAAGACTTAAGGATCATTAAATATATTTATTAAATTTTTGAGAAGAAAGTCTTGTATCCTTTATTTTAACCATTAATAGTTGTTTTTTCTTATATCCTTTGCGCTTTCTCCAATTTATAAGCTTCTGATATATTACTATATAGTGATTAAATATAGTAAGACTTAAATAGTATTAATTTTACTACTTATTTATGGTAAATATAGAGGATTTGACAGGGATACCAGAAGAAAAAAGAAAAATAGTAATAACTTGTTTAGATGATTTGCTTATATTTCGAGAAAGCAATGGACAACTAAGCCCAATAATTAAAGGTTATAATTTATACCCAGAACTTCCTCAAGCAGACAAAGCTGTTCTTTTCTCTAATATTCATGAAACAGAAGCTTATAAACTAGATATGTTAAGGGATTTAACAGGATTAGGGTATATTGCAGGAGAAGTTCTAAAATTCATAAGAGGTAAGGTTGGAGTATTTATCCACGATCCTGAATTCAGAATTAGAAATGATCAAGGAGAAATTTTGCAAGGTTTGAAAATAAGAGATATAAGGACTGGAGAATACTTAGATCTAGGAAAATTTGCCACAGATTTAAGTGATCCAAAACTCGAAAGCGATATTGCTTATTTCATTGACGAAGATGTTGGGTGGGAATTAAATATTCCATTTAATGACAAGAAAGAACTAAAAAAGATTATTGCTCTATTTTTAAGAAAATCTGGTGCGAGTAATTATAACAAAAGAGGAATAAAAGTTTCAGAAACTGAGAAAGAAAAAAAATTAAGAGCCCCATGGTCAGATGCATACGGAATTCCAATTTTGATCATAGGAGAAAAAGCTTTAAAATATAGAGACCTGCCTTTATTTACTCCTGCTACAAAAATTAGTTTAAAAGAAAATAATAACGAAATAAGTTTTATTATCAACAGAAATCTAGAAAGATTAAGAAAAATACCACAATATGCTATTTTAACAGACTCAGGATTTTGCGAAGAAAAATGTCTTGGTAATAAACCATTTATAAGATATATTGATGAAAAACGTTAATTATAAAAAGTAAGATACATTATATAAACTTATGTCAATAGATGCATTTGTCAGTATACATCCAGGAAGAATAAGAAATTCAAAAGAAGTAAATGAAATTCTATCAAGAATAAAAAGATTTGAAAAAAAGAGAAAATGTGAGGCTGGGGTTGTTATTATTCAAAATAGACAATTAGGCGGTATTTACGAAATAGTATCAAAAGAAGAGGCTGAAAAAGGTATAAAAAATCCAAGAAATATAGACAGGTATGTTGGTTTTTACCAAAGATCATATTTTGAAGAACTAAAAGAAAGACTTGAAAAAGAATCTAAATCTAAACAAGATAACTAATTCTTCTTAATTAGGAGATGATGAGAACATTGGTTCTCACTTTTCCATGAACGCTTTTCTAAAAATGGTTTTTTTTATTGATTTTTAAGCAGGAGGATTATATATCGTCACAGGATCCCAGAAACCATAAGCAGTTGCTACCTGACAGCAAACTTCTGTATAAGGCTTGTTATCTGGTCTATAAGTATTAAAGTTTAGATAAGGTGATGAAGTTATGGGTACGGCGATTTATTCACAAGATTCCGAACTATCAAAGGTAGACTATCGAAGATATGATTTTAATGTATCATATAGATCTGTAAAATTACCAGGGAAAGTTGAGTATTTCTGTCGTTTAATGTTACAGGGTAACAGACTCAGATTTGGAACATTTGATTTTATATTCTTTCTTTAATTTATAAAACTTCTGTTATATTACTATATAGTGGTTAAAATAGAAAGACTTATAAATCTCTTTTTTAATCCAAATTTATGCTAAAAACATATAAATCTAAAGGACATATTAAGGTTATGGAACTCCAACCAGTAGAAAATCGTAATTATGCTGATTTTTTAAAAAGAGCATTAAAGGGAGATCTTTATTTCGATTGCTTTTTAGGCCATTTAGTTAATGAAATGATGGCTTATGATAAAATTAATCCTTATAGTGAAAATCCCTTAAAACCCCTCAATGACAAGGTAAATGCTTTTCTTCAAAGACATGTTGGAATAAGTTATCTAGAGTTTGTTGATCAAACCAAACCAGAAGATTTTGAAGAAGAAGATTTTGAATTTCTTCCAAGAAAAAAAAACTTAAGAAGAAGATTATTTGATTTTAGAGCAAGATTAGTAATCGCAGCTCTGGCAGATACAGAAAAACAAGGATTAAATCTTGAAGAAATTCTTGATGCAATTAAAGATGAGACAATACCATTAATTAAAAGAGAAAAAGAGGAACCAACATTTAAAGCAATATTAAAAATTTTAAGAAAATAAAATTAAATTATATATTTAGCTCCTTCTTTAACTTCTTTCCATTTGTTTTTGTCTTTAAAAAATTTAAAGACTTCAATTCCCTGTTTATTAAATGCTTCAATTAAAGATTTCTCATTAAAATCAGAAATTTTACCTGGGGTAATCGTAATAGGTAAATAATGTCCAGAATGCGTATTTATTTCTTTTATTAGTCCACCCTCAATTAAAACGTCTCCAGATCCAAAGACTTTTTTCTCTCTTGCTAAAGTTGCATGAGATAATTTGTGTAATCTATGTTGATAATCTATTCTTTCTTTATTCATTTGCGGCATCTCATGCTGGAAAGTACTTCTATTTGCAATAATAAAATTTTCATCTTCATCAACAACCCACAAATATCTTCCCTTTGCAGGTTCTCCAAAATGAATTAGTCTTCCTTCAAAATATTTTAAACCTTTGTTTGTTTTACTAACTAATTTATTTATATCATTTTTATCTCTTATAACGTGAGAAGAAACATCAATTACTCTTCCACTTTTAGCAGCATGTCCTTCATAAAACTGTTCTTCATAAGTTCTTCTTTTATTAAGTTTATCATCTTCTATTAGTTCTCTTCCTGTTTTTGAATGTCTCTCAGCCCAACTCTGAGCTGCTGTTTTGATTTCTGGTTCATTTCTGCTTAAATATTCTTGTTCAATATCTTCAATAACAGAATCTTTATTAATCGGATATTTTTTCCAATGCCATTCAATTTTTTCTTCTAAGTTTTCAGTAGACAAAAGTACTGCAATAGCACTTAATAAAAATAGACTTCCTATAAAAGAGAATAGTGAATAAATCTGCAAAACTCCAATAAAGGCTCCTGTTAAATTGTCTGAAAAAGATAATAAAAAGACTCCAATTATAAATAAAAGTATACTAAAAATTATTGAATTTTTTTTATCATTTCCTGAAACCACTTTAAAAAATAAGTAATATATATTTTAAATACCTTCTTCTTTTCAAAAATCATTCTTCATTTTAACTATTAATAGTTGTTTTTTCTTATATTCTTTTTGGCTTTCTTTAATTTATAAAGCTTTTATTATATTACTATATAGTGGTTAAAATAGAAAGCCTTATAAATCACTCTTTGAAGCAGAATAATATGAAATCTAGAGATATTAGAGAAAAAATTAAGAATGTTGGTGTTTTAAATAGGAGAATGGAAAAAGTTGATCTAGAATATAGACTTCCTTTGGAAGCTATTTTTCACAAACTAGCAGAAAGTCGTGGTATTGCTATTTATGGTGAAAGGAGACATGCTAAATTTAGTGGACTTGATTATAGATTAGATTATGATGTTTGTAAAATGTCTGAAAAGCGAGAAGATGAAGTGCTTTGCTATGAAGATGATATAGCTAATTGCTCTTTTAGACGTGAACAAGATACAGGAGATTTATTTATGGGATATAATGTTAAAACACCTTATTTTGGTGAAAGAATTGATTTTTTAAGAACATTGGATAATGATATTGCTAAATTTTTAGCACAAAACGATCATCCTGACGATTGGCTTCAATGTGATGAGAAAAAAACAGAGTTAATGCTTAGTTTTTCGTTATTGGATGCAGATGCGATTTATCAATTTTTAAAAAGCCATATTGAAGATTCTTTTGAAAGACATTAGCTTTTATCAAGTTCATTGTGCGTAACAACTCTTTTAAAAGTTATTTCTCTTGTTTTTTTATTATAAAAATAAACTATTCTTAGATTATCAGTTAGTCTTGCATGTAAATGATTAGGCCATGTTTTATTCTCTTTTAAGGGTTCATGTAATTTTTTTTGATAAACTGGTGAATTCATTATTTTATCCTCAACATTTTTTATTTCGTCTTTCAAATTATAATATTTCTCACAATCTTTATTATATTCTTCTGTTTTTATTGGAGTTGGACCTTCAAAATATCTTTTTGTTTGGGGTTGAAGTTTCTCCGTAGTGTTAATAAAAGAAAAAATAGATTTTACTGCTTGCTGAATTTCTTCTTTATATTGTGTTTGCATAATCTTTGCACATTCACCCTTTAAACTAGATCGCAGATTTTTATCTTCCAACCTATCTGAAAGCCTAAATAAGTTGCCAGCTGTTTTATAGACAAAACTTAAATTATCGAGGTTAGCCTCAATAGATTCAAGGCTACTTTTTATATCTTTTATTAATTTTTTGTCATTATCTGAAAGCATTCAGTTTAGAAAAACCTAGATATTTAACTATTTTTTGATGAAACCTTTTCTAAAAGTTTCTAATAAATATTTACAGGATCCCAGAAGCCATAGGCAGTTGCCACTTGGCAGCACACTTCTTCATAAGGTGGATGACCGTTATTCTCAGGGTAATCTCTAAATGTTTTAAATTTAGTTCATGAATTTAATTAGTAAATGCAAGTTTTGAACTATATCTTAAGATAGTTAGCTTTTATATCTTTCAAAACTAAATTATAATTAATTCTTTTTGTTTTTTTATAAAATTTTATTTCTTCCTTCTTGCCGCTATTAAATTGTATAACTAAAAGATTATCCTTTATGCCTTGGTGTAAATATATAGTTATAGGGTTAATTTTAAAATTCTTTATTTGGATAGATTTATCTAAAGTATGCATACTACCAACGTAAACAAAATACTTGTCTGCTTTATTTTTTTTAACTATATTAAGAAACTTCTTAGCCATTTCTTGATCCCTATAATTTACATTTTCAATTTCATAATTTTCTAGACATTTAAGTTCTACTCCTGCCATATTTAGCTTTTCATACAGCAATAAAATATCATCATTTATTCTACTATCAAAAATTGCATCTTGCAGATATTTTGAAGCAAGAAGTTCTTTCTTGTTTATATTAGCTCTTAAATATGCATATAACACTTCTTCTGCTTGTTGAGGAAGCTCCAAACAAAAAATTATTTTATTTTTTTTAAGAATTTGTCTAACGATATCAAAGACAACATTAGGGATTTTCTTTGTTCCATGAATTTCCCCTATAAATATATACTTATATTTTTCTATTAATCTTTTAATTTGTTCTTTTTTCATAGGACTAAATTTTTAATATTAAAATTTTCTTACACCATCTCCAGATAAGTAATCAGCAAATGCTTCAGTTATTGAAATTCCAGACATCTCTTCTGTCCATAAATATTGTCCATTAGGGTTAACTTCTAAAAATATATAGTCTCCTTTTGGTGTAAGTATTAAATCAATAGTGGCGTAATGTAACCCATATTCTCTAGTTAATAATAAAATTTTCTCTCCTAAGTCTTTCGGCATCTCAACTAATTTATATTTAACATTTTCAAAGTCATATCTTCTGAAGTCATCTTTTGAGTACTCTGAATTTTGAGAATATATTGCTATAGGAAACAACTGGTTACCAATTACAGTTAATCTAATTTCATATTCTTTTTCTATACGTTCTTGAAAACAACAAGGATTGTTCCTTATCCTTTCAATAAAAATTAAGTCTTCTGATTTTACCTTTGTCGTCATAATTGTTTTGTATTTACCATCTACCTCAACTATAGGTAATTTCTGCATTTTAAATATTATATCTCTATTATGTTCTTCATAAAAGTTTACTGCCCGCTTTGGAACATTTGTTATTATTGTATCTGGAATACGCAACCCTATTTCTTCTGCGAGTCTTAGCTGGTGCATTTTATTACTTGCTCTGTAATTATTAGCTGGATTGTTTACTACTAAACCTCTGTGTGTTACAAGAAGACCTTGAATAGTTGCTTTAGCTTCTTCTGTTACCATAGCTTCTAAATTTTTTGGAAAACCCTCTGGAAATTCTGGGGAAAATAATCTCCTATTCCAAATACTCCAATCAGAAGTTATTTCTACACTATTGCCATTACAAAATATTGTACATCCTTCTTGGAAATCGAAGTTTATGTGTGCCAAATAAGGGTATTTATTTGTTAGAAACAAAAAGTTTGTTATTTTCTTAGAATCTAAAACTTTCTGCATATGTAGTGCATGTGCATCTCCGCTTCCGCTAACAATTAATACTGATCCCATAATTAAGTAAATTAAAAAGAAAAAATAAATTAATCTGGATCATCAACTAATGGAATCCCTCTGAATGTACAGAAAGTTACACTCGTGACATCATAAACATTAGCATTAGGTTCACGACCTATTGGTTCAGGTATCTCCATATAATTAATACCAAAAGGCAAATAATCTGTACCAGCGCATATTTGATCACTAATTAGATTATTTATATCCTTTTCTAAATCACCTAAACTAACTTGTTCAGTGACTACTTTTTTTGTTTTTGCATATTTAGTTTCCATTTTCTTATGCTCCGGCATTATATCATTATCGGGTAATGAACTAATAAATTTATAAACATATGCTGTAGTAACCTAGACAACAAAAATCTAAGTTCTTCATTTTTGCTCAAGTCTTTCTTAAAAAGATTCTTATCTTATTCTATAAGTATCTGGATTTGCATCAGGTCCATCAGCTGTGCTTCTATTTCCAGGTGGTCTTTTTTGTAGTATTCTACTTGCAGAGATATCTGCTGGTTCATAATTTATTGGATAAGGAGGCGTTATTTTTAGTATAGTGTTTTCTAAATTAGAATGTCCATCTGCACCAGATGCATGAAAAAATTCGTGTCTAATAACTCTTTCATCGGAAGAAGTTAAGAGGGTAACACCACCATTGTAAATAAAGTTATTGTTTTCTCTATAACCACCTGTCTCTTGAGAGCCCCAAAAAACTATTATAACTCCCAGTTCGCCACGAGCTGGTGCTGGATTAACTCCTGTATCATCTATTTGGATATTATTAATATCCCAGTATCCATTTGCTATTGGCGGTAATTCTCTATTGGTAAATACTGCTTTAATTTTTTGAACTTGTATTGGATCAGGGGTTGGACCAGAAGTTATTTTTCTACCTACATCGATATACACTTTTGTTGGTTGAGGTTCCCATTTTTGTGTAACTCCATTTTTAGAAGGATCAGATCTATTTTGTGGTCTCATGATCTCATCAAAAAAAGCCATGTTAAAACTAGTTGGAATTAATTCTAAATCAACATTATTTTCATCTTTATTTGTTTGTAAGCTTCCTGCTAAATGTGTATTATAATTAGAATGAACTATTTTTACTAACCAATTTCTACTAGTAGGTATTCTTTGATGAACATAATTTCCTTGTGAATCTGTTCTTACAGTATAATCAGCAACAAAGTTTCCATTATCTCTGTGTCCTAGAATGACATCAGCTCCCTGAACAGAATTTCCATTTAAAATATCATTAACCCTTCCTGAAATATCATCAAATTTGTTAATCACCTTTAATATATAGTTTTTTGCAGCACTTCCACCTTTTCCATCCAAGACCTCAACATTAACATTATGATCTCCTGTTGCTGGATTGCTCCATGAAATATCTTTTCCAGCATTTGTCATCCCACTTGGTTTCTGAGTTAAATTATAAGTTAAAACATCATTGTCTTGATCAGAAGCACTTATTTGTGCAGCATAAGATGTTGCTTCATCAGCATCAGGCAAAGAACTTGTATTAATTATAGGGTTATTATTTTGTGGCTGGGGATTGGGATTTGGATTAGGGCTTGGGCCAGGTGCAGGATCTTCACTTCCACCTCCGCCACAAGAAGATAGATAACTAGGAACAAATAAACTTCCCAAAGTTGTAAATCCTATTCTAAGAACATCTCTTCTAGTAATTTCTTTATTTGTTAAAAATTCCAGATCATTCTTCATTTTAACTATTAATAGCTGTTTTTTCTTATATTCTTTGCGCTTTCTTTAATTTATAAAGTTTTTGTTATATTACTATATAGTGGTTAAAGTAGAAAAACTTATAAACTAATCAATTGAAGAAAATTTATATGGTTGAATTGCTTAAAACAACTTTAATGGAACCAAAGTTTACTTTAGAAGAAGAGCTTAAAGATCAAGAGAGTTTTATTAATCACCAATTTGCAGAAAATGATAGTGAGTTAGGTTTTGTAACAGATGACGGACCTGAATTCACAGCAGAAATTAAAAAAGAAAGTCTTACAGGATTAAGAAAAGGCGTTAAAAAATTTAAAATATCTTGGAATCCATATCATGGCTTTAAAGAAGACCAGCCAATTTATTGCTATCGTGGTGGAACAATCTTTAGATGCGATGATCTTGTTCAAGTAGAAATAGAAAAACAAATATCAGGAAACAAAATTGCACAAGAATATTGGGAAGATTTATATGATGTTTTTAGTGACACAATAAGCAGGGTTTTATCAAGAGAATATGGTTTTTTCTTGCATAAAAAGATACCATTTAGATCCCCATAGCTACGATAATATGTTCAATAAATAAAATTTCTGGATGCAAATAGTTATTCTTCTTGAATTTTTCGCATTCTTCTTTTTCTTTTTTTGGTAGTTCTTTTATTTTTATTTTCTTAGGCTCCCTATCTATTCTTAGTAATCCTTCTAACATTTGGGAGGATTTTTTATTCATAGAATCATAAATACAAACAAAATATCTCTTATTTTGCACTTCAGGAATTTTACGTTCATAATAAGTCTTAAAAAAGAAAGAATTCTTTTGAGTCCACTTTTGTAGTAAAGCTATTCTAATTAATTCTTCACACTCTTTTAATGTTGGTTCTTTACCTTGCTCAGTTAATAATATTGTAAATTCAGGGTCTCTGGAATCTTTCTTAACATGTTTAGCATAAAAATTATTTATCAACATGTCATCTGGATAAAATATTGCCTGATAAACTTCTTCTTTCTTAAGAACTTCTCCATTCGCTTTTAATCTTTTTATTGTTCTGCTGTCAGATATAATTGTTCCACTAGAATTTATTTCTTTTTTTCCAAGATTTTTAAAAACAATCATATTTTTGGATAAATCTTTTCCTGAAAAAATCTGGTTTTACTTTTCTAAAAAGGGTTTTAATCAAATTTTAGTTTTTCCGTGAACGCTTTTCTAAAAATGGTTTTTTTATTGATTTTTAAGCAGGAGGATTATATATTGTCACAGGATCCCAGAAACCATAAGCAGTTGCTACCTGACAGCAAACTTCTGTATAAGGTTTATTATCTGGTCTGTAAGTATTAAAGTTTAAACATGTTAATGAAGGGTTTCCTGGCCAACAATCTCCTACGTTAGGATTCCATTTCTTCCCTTCAGGACAACACCCTGATTCAGGAGCTTTTTTATTAGGGGGATAAAAATTACATTCTGTTCCAATAGTGCAGTATCCAAATCCTTTATTGCATGTACTGCTTGTACAAGAAGTAGAACTACACAAACCACTATCACTAATTATATAAGTAAAAGAAGCTCTCCCAGTTGAAGGATCAGGATCAAGAATAGTGTTTAATCTAACTCTATAATCATTAATATTACCAGCATCATTGTCTAAATTATAATCTTTAGTTATTCCAACACTTAAAACATCTGTCTTAGGTAAGGAACTAACAGTAATTGTAGTTTGGCTTCCTGCACTGTCAAGAGAATCAAATTTCAAGGAATGTTTTTTTCCATTAAATGCAAAATCAGCATGATCTAAGTATTCTGCTGTATTAGGATTTA
>Ga0209542_10011472_pt1 | contig 15710 bp, 18 predicted proteins | sample RifCSPhighO2_01_FD_184028 | JGI IMG/M metagenome (GOLD analysis project Ga0209542, IMG submission 184028) | Soil microbial communities from Rifle, Colorado - Rifle CSP2_plank highO2_0.1 (SPAdes) (version 2) | ecosystem: Environmental > Terrestrial > Deep subsurface > Rock core/Sediment ... | reverse complement strand
ATCTTTTCCGCCCGGCGGAGATTTTTAATATGGGATTTCGGCACCATATCGTAATGTTTTACTTTGTCCAATGCCTTGTCTATACTCCAAAGGTCTTCCTTAGAAGTCGCCCAGTTCTTTTTAACCATATTTAAATTTAAAAGCGCGGAATATTGGCGCAAGGTTTTCTGTCCGTTGTTTAAAAAATACTCGTGAAAATACGACATGGCCAGCTCGCGGATATTCCCGTAAACCGGCTCGCGGTAGCGCAGGACGGCATGGTTGGTCTTGGACAAAGCGCCCCAAAACTTACCTATTTTAAAAGGAACGACCACATGGTCGTAATCCTCCTTTTGCGCCTTCAAATGCATTAAAAAGGGCCTGAAGCCATGCTGGGAGAGGATATAGGCCCCCAGGAGCGCGCCTTCAAAGCAGTGCGCCCTCTTCGCCCTTAACGCAAAAAGAGGGCTTCTCAGGGTCTCCCCGCGCTTCTCAAAATTGAACGGTAACCTGTTCAAAAAATCCTGCACCTTGGCCGGTGTATTCAGTTTTTTTGTCAAAGCTTTTTCTTCAGGGGTAAAATTAAACACAAAATTCAAAAGGATGTCTCTTAATGACTCACAGGTTGATTACAATGTGCTCTATGTCTCGTAATGGCAACCCTTGTGAGAAGCGAAGAATGCAGTAAAAGTTAATCAAAACAAGAATGTCGACAAATACCAAAAAAATTTCCAACAAACGAATTCTTTTGCAAATTCTTTTACAAAAAGAATACAAACTCGTACACAACGTCCATGTTTTAAACGAAATAAAATATAGATTAGTTTGAATAACGTAAAGTAAAAAAGAAGTAGCACAAGCAAAACAAATAAACACCATGAAGTATAAAACCTTAATGAATTTATCAAAACCAGTGTTGAAAGCTATAAATACGTAACCAACTATAAGTAGTATGGGTAAAGACTTATGTAAATTGGTATCTAGAATTGCCTTTACGGGATCCACCACATATTTAGAAAAATAATCAGAGTTGGTTGTTGGGGTAGGATTTGGATTTTGATACTCTGGGGGCATAATAATTATTGAGGATTTTCAAGGACTCTTAAATCTTGTTCCGCCACAATATCACTACCAAGTAACACTTGAACTTTGTAGTTACCAAACTTTTCAAATTTTACATTATTAAACTGTGTAAAAACCCCAAGGGTAGCTTTTTTCTTATCATCTGGTATTTTTATCTCTACAGGAAACTCTAATTTAGAAATTTCGGTATTATTTTCATCTATTATTTTAATAGTTTCTTTGAAATTTCCAGATTTCTTTAAAAAGATACTACAAACCACGTACATTTGTGGATGAGTATAGGGAATTGTTTTGGGGTTTATGTTTTCGAAAATTCCTAAAATATTTAGTTTCCCCCTTTCCGCAAAAGAAGCATAATCACAAATATGAAAAAAATTTAGTACAATATCATCTTTCATAAATTTTAATTTTTATCTCCCGACTTTTTGAAATCACCCATTTGAAGAGGACTGCTTATTTTGGGCGGAGTCATGTCTATTTCTCCGAATGTTTCTTCATATTTTTTAACTTGTCCGTTAATCCAAGTGGCTATGCTTTTCATGGTTTGGGGCACGGCAGCAAAAGAATCCAGGTTATTTCCTGAAGTAATGGCAAAGTAAAAAACATTTTTCGCGTGAGCTCCAATCGCACCATCAACAAACTTCTTTGGTAATTGATTTATATCTATTTTTGTCGGGTCAATCATGGTTTTTATATATTTTACTGATAACTTTTATATTATACCAAATTCAATGCGAAAAATCAAATTTCGTCTCCGAAATCTCTCCTAAAATGTATTTTCAATGACTTTATCTGTTGTGGAATTTATTCCAGAGCATCGCGAAAACGTAACCGAAAACATATCCCACGATGAAGGTAATGATAACCAGGCCGACCGAGCGTCCCAGGTTAAAAGGCATGACCACGAAAGGATTATTGAGGGAATGCATCCGATAAACAAAATCCATCCACGGCTGCGCCCAACTGAAGGCAATGGCGAGACCCCAAACGAAATGGATAAGCGCGATAAAAGAACCAAAAACCAAAGCCGCTTTATTTTTATTCATAAGAGTTTGATTAGCGCTGTTAACGTTCGACCTTTATTAATATTATATCACCCTTATTCAAATTCCGTCGTAGCGGGGGGCTTGGAAGTCCAGTCGTAGAGTACACGGACAATTTGCGGATGTTTAACCAGGGCGCCGGTGATTTCTTCGCAAATTTCGGGGCTTAAATAAAAACCCTTAACCGTCATAAAATCCACCGTCTCTACCGCGCGGACAATTATGGAGTAGCCGTAGACCCGCCCGTCCCCTTTCACCCCGACGGTATTGACTCCGAGGAGAGCCACGATAGTTTGTGAAATTTTGTCATAAAGGCCGCGCTTTTTTAAAATCTCAGCTACCTCATGGTCCGCCTCGCGCACGATTTCCAGAAGTTCGGCCGTTACCGGCACGCCGATGATCCGTAAATACAATCCCGGACCGGGGAAGGGTTGCCGGCTGGAGAGAAGCTCTTCCAGTTTAAATTCGCGGGCAAATTCGCGCACTTCAAATTTAAAGAAATCGGCAAGCGGCATGATTTCTTTAAGTCCCAAATCAAGGTCAACATTGTGATGCGTTTTAATTAGCGCCGACTTTCCCGCGTTCCCCGACTCTATTAAGTCCGTTGCCAGGGTTCCCTGAATCATATGTGTCGCATTATACGACTTGGCCACTTCCTTGAAAACTTCTCCGTAAACTTCGCGGAATTTGGCCCTTTTTTCTTCAGCATCGGTAGTTTTGCCTATTTCAGCGATAAATTTATTTTTATATTTATCTATTACTTCCAGTTTTATGCCCGCTTTTTTCGCAATTTCTTTGACTTTCAGAACCTCGTCTTTCCGCATTCCTCCGGTGTCTATCATAAATGCCTTTAGCTGTTCTCCTAAAGCCCCTGCTAAGATCGCCGCCAGGGTGGTAGAATCCACTCCGCCGGAGACGCCGATGATGGCTGTACTTCCACCCAATATTTTTTTTGTATTCTGTCTGATTTCCTCTATAGCGTCTTTTTTATCATAATCCTGCGTACATCCGCAAATTTTACTTACAAAATTATTTAAAATAATATTTTCATCTTCCGTTTGCTCCACTTCCGGGTGAAACTGCACCGCCCAGAGCTTTTTTTCCGCGCATTCCATCGCTTCCAGCACCTTGCCGCCTTTGGAAGTGGCGATAGCTTTAAAACCCGACGGCGCTTTTTTGACGGAATCTCCGTGTGAAGACCAGGCATTCACTCCCACACCTTCTTTTTTGATGCTCTTTGAGCGTTTTGAAAAAACCTCAAAAAAGAAGGTGTGGGGGTTTATTTTTTCTAATCCTTCAAAAAGTTTACTTCTTGTGTCAACGGTCACCTCAACCGGCCCGTAGGATTTGCTTTCCGGTACCGCCTGAATTGAGTCCTTGTCGTTGATATATGCGAGCCATTGCATACCGAGACAAATGCCCAAAACCGGCGCGCCCATATCTAAAATTCCCTTCGGTATTTCGGGGGCATCGGAGTCGGAGATATTTATGGTCCCGCCGGAGAGGATGATTGATTTGGGCTTGTTCGCCCTTGCCCATTCCAAAGATTTGTCGGGTGAAATGATGACGGAATGAAAACCAAGATAGCGCAGAGAGCGCCTGATGATTTGCGTGTATTGAGAGCCGAGATCAACGATTAATATTTGGACTTTCCTTTCTTCCATCTGTGGATTGTATCACAATTTGTGTTTAGTTTTCCTTTCCGTAAAAATGGGCAACAATCAAGAAAACCAAAAGGGCGAAAAAAGCAGTAAGCGCCAGCATCGGTATGGATATATAGCCGCCAAACTCCGATACCAAGCGCTGATAGCAGGATACCCCTGACGCGTCGCACGGCAGACCGGAACTCTCACCGAAATAATAGAAAAAGTTCTGGTAAACGGAAATCAGAAAACCGGCGCAAAGCAGCGGTAGGGCGTAGCGAATTACTTTTCTATCCTTGTACCACAGGGCGACAGCGAACAAAAAGACCAGCGGAAACATAAAGACCCTTTGCCACCAGCATAAAGAGCACGGCGGAAAATGAATAATTTCGGAATAAACCAGAGGAAAGACCGAGGCAAATAAAGAAAGCAGAAAGCCCAGCTTCAAAAAATTTTTATCAACATAGCTCAAAATCGCATTTTTCTTCGGACCGAAAAACAGGAGAAGCACCAAAACAACGGAGATGGCCTGAAGCGCAATGGCGCCTGAACCGAGGAAAACATTCAGGTAATGGATTGTTTGATAATTCATACGGATTTTTATCTTACGGGACTGCTCGCTCCAACATTATCCTGCGGCAATAAAGTAGTTTCGCCGCTCTCTGACGGAAGCGAACAAGCGGTCTTTTCAGCCAGCTGCCTGAGGGGAATTTCCCCCGTTAACCTGGAGCCGTCGGCAAATTCCCAGGTCGGGTAACTTTCAATTTTTTTATCCATACACTCTTGTGTCTGCCCTTGGCCGCTTACAGGGGAACACTCAACATAAGGCAGGAGCTTCTGGGACGTACCGAAAAGTTTTTTCTGGGTTTGGCAATGCGGACACCAAAAAGCCCCATAAAAAACAGCACCCTGGTCTTTCAGGCAGATTGCGAATTTATCATACTTGCCCGGCCCGGCGGGAACGCTTTCCGATTGAAGCAAAATGGTGGCGGCTGTTCCCAGAATTAAGAGAACGATTACTAAAATAAAAATTTTAACATTATTGCTCATTGATTGATTATATCATATTAAAAAACTTTGGTAAAAAAATTATAAGCCCGACAATAATTGCCGTAAGAGCAGACAGCAATACGGCCGCAGCGGCCACATCTTTGGTATCTCGGGCATAAGAGTGATATTCGGGGGAAGTTAAATCTATATCTATCTCAATAGCCGTGTTAAATACTTCCGAAACTATCACAAGACCGATGGCAAATATGAGGAGCGCCCACTCAACGACGGAAACATAAAAATAAAATCCGCAAATTATCACGGCCAGGGCGGCGATGATGTGTATGAACAAATGCCGGGTTATCTTGGAAAAGACATACAGGCCTCTAAAAGCGTTCAGAAATCTTTCTTTATATTTGACTGCGCGCCATGCCTTTTTTTCTTTCTCTGAGTCCATAATTTTGATACCCTATAGTGCGGATTATTACCTTACATTTATTATTATACCGCAATTTTACTGGTATTGTATGTATATCGGCCGGGGGCTTAATTTTAAAAGAGTCTCGGGCGTCATCAGCGCGGTGCCCGCTTCAAAAATATCGTTTTTGTAGAATAATTTAAAACCGGTAAATTGCACTGGCTCCTTATAGATGAATTGCTGGTAGGTATTCAATTTTTTCGCCTGCCCTCCCCACCCGTCCATATGCATTATAATCTGCACTTCCGGTAACGGTTCAATCTGCTTGTAATTGGTAACCATCTTTTGGGTGTAACGGTGAATGACCAGTATCTTCGGAGTAAGATTGTTTTCTTTTACTAGATTGGCCAAGTAGTGCGCCGCGAAATTAATATCGGATGCATCCAGTGTTCCGACCACTTTCCCGGGACGGCTGGTGCCTTTCATGGAAAATTCCGGATCAATGCCCAAATGCACATCCGGCAATTTAAAATATTTTTCATACACAGGTAGTTCTTCCGCTAAAGTGGAAAAACCGACTTGAAAATCTAGGAAAACAATTGCATTTATTCTTGCGGCCATCGCCAACACTTTGTCAATTTCGGAGTCCGGCATGCGAGCTCTGTATTTACCGTTTTCCCCGGGGCTACCCTGCGCGACCACGGCAATATAGTGGAGCGCGGGAATTACCGGAGTGGCAGGGTCGGCATTTTTCCATTTTTCCATTTCCACCTCCAGTCGTTGAAACATTTCCGCCTCGGAATACTGTCCGAGGGCTCCCATCTTGGTTGAATATAAGTTGCCGTAATAAGCAACGATACGATTAAAAGGCAATATCGCGCCGGCATTCGGATAAACCGTTTTAACCGGCCAGAGAATCGGTTTTGGCGGAGGCGGAGGAATCGGTTCACCCGTCACTTCGTCAAATTTTTGGACCACAACCGGTGGGGGCGGGTTATTGGCAAGATCTTTTATTTTTTTATCATATGCAACAGGGTCAAGCGGCGGGATAACCGGAATGGCCGGTGTATCTTTAATTTGCGCGATATTCGTCTCCTGCTCGCTTTTATCATAGGATACTGCCAGGCCAAAAAATCCCGGAAACAGAGAAAATAAAACAAACAGCAAGACCAGTAAAATTATTAAAAAAATCCAAAATCCTTTTGGCATACTGGCAGTATAGTGGAAAAAATGCCTGATGGCAATGTGCGCCGTAATTTAAGCTTGTTTTAGGGAAAAAGCATAATTAACCTTCCGACGGGCGAGAAATTTCCGAGCTTCTTCAACAACCACGACAGAGAACGCGACCGGTATAATTATTAGCCAGTCGGAAAGTCCGAGCGGAACCGTGTGCAATAGTTTTTGCAAGATGGGCGCATAGACCGCCAGTAGTTGTAAGATAATAATGACACCTGTTGACCCGAGTAAAAACTTATTTGAAAATGGGTTCAATTGAAAAATTGACTTTGATTCGGAACGACAATTCCATGCATTAAACCAATGACCGACCGCAAGAGTTGTTAAAGCGATTGTCCACGCTTTGGTGATGTCCGTCCTAAAATATAAACTGAACAGTATTAGTGCCCCAAGCGCGAGAGGGATAGCCATTAGGAATGTTCTTTTAAACATAAATTTATCAACGAGATATTTTTTAGGTTTTTCAAATTTGTCTAGCAGAAGTCCTTCTTCTTTTGGTTCCATCGCAAGCGAGACATCAAGAAAACCATCGGTTACAAAATTAAGCCAGATGATTTGAGCCGGAAGCAATGGAAGAGGAAGTCCAATAAACAGAGAGCCAACAATAGTCAAAACTTGACTCCAACTTCCGGCAAAAAGATATAATATGACTTTTTTTATAGTTTTGTAAATACTTCTTCCTTCTTCAATTGCAGAAACAATGCTGCCAAAATTGTCATCAAGAAGCACTATATCTGCCGCTTCTTTTGCCACCTCCGTGCCAATTTTACCCATAGCTACCCCAAGGTCAGCGGCAACCAAAGATGGCGCATCATTTACTCCGTCGCCGGTCATGGCAATGATTTCTCCACGTTTTTTAAATGCATTAATAATTTTTAATTTATGATTCGGTGTCACACGGGTAAATACTGTTGTTTGAGATAACTTATCTGAAAGTTCATAATCCGTTAGTGCGTCAATTTCATTTCCGGTAAGCAACTCATCACCATCGTGATATATGTTCGCTTCACGGGCAATCGCCAAAGCGGTAATTTTATGGTCGCCTGTAATCATAACAATCCTGACACCCGCTCCTTCCGCCCGAATCATTGCATCTTTAACTTCAGGACGCAGCACATCTTTCATGCCCAAAAAACCGACGAAGATAAGTTCTGAAATGGATTCAAGATTAACGTCCTGTTCCGCATTTTCATTTATCCCGATAGCGACAACACGTTGTCCCTGTTCGGACATATGAGTCAATATTTTTTCTAATTTTTTCTTTTCTTCTTTTAATAGCGCACGGGTATTGCCGACACCCATTATATTTTTTGAAAGCCCGATAATGCTCTCGGGCGCGCCGATTGCCACCAATAAATTTTTACCCGAAACCAAATTCATGACTGCGTGATACTTGAGATTATAATCAAAAGGCATTTCCGATAAGACCGGCATTTCAACTAATAAATCTTCCTTATTGAATCCGATTTTTTTTGCAAAAACCACCATGGCCGCTTCCGTCGGATCACCGGATATGTACCAATGCTTTTCAACATCGGAAAATGAGAGTCGGGCGCTGGCGCACAAAGCAACGGTTTTGCCCACCATTAGCAGTTCGGGATGATTTGCCACATTGATAATATTATTTTCAAATTTTATATTTCCTGCAGGTTCATAACCAAGACCGCTTACTTCAAACATCTTGTCTCCCGTCCATACTTGCCGCACAACTAATTCGTTTTTTGTAATAGTGCCCGTCTTGTCCACCGCAATAACTCGCGCCTGACCGAGCGCTTCTACGGCTTGAAGTTTTTTCACCAACGCATTGCGTTTGGACATTCGCCAAACTCCTGTTGCAAGCACCAAGGTTATAACTATAGGTAATCCCTCCGGAATGATAGAAACTGAAAGCGATACAACGGTAGTAAACATTGTTCGTGCCGATTCACCGGTAGCAATACCTACACCGAACAACACAGCAGAAATTATTCCCACAATAACAATGATTATTCGAGATAAATTTCTAATATTTGCCTTTAGGGGGATTTCCGTATCAATAGAAGAAATTTCTTTGGCAATACCGCCTATGACTGTGGCAGATCCTGTCGCCACAACAACAGCTTTTCCGTTGCCGGAAACAACATTCGTACCTTTAAATAACATGTTCTTCTGGTCGGAAACGGAAACTATGTCCGACTGAAGCGTATCGGTTATTTTATGAACGGGCTCCGATTCTCCCGTAAGCGAGGCCTCGTCCGCTTTAAGATTTTGTGAAAAAAGAACGCGGGCGTCGGCAGGAATTTTTTCTCCTTCTTCCAGGTCTATGATGTCTCCGGGAACAACTTCATGGTCCCCAATAATAAGCGCTTTGCCGTTCCGCACAACGGTTGCTTTCGTTTCTACAAAATTTTTGAGAGCATTTAGGGTATTCTGGGCCTTGCCTTCCTGGATTGTTCCGACAATTGCATTGAAAATAAGTACAGCCAGAATGATATACGCATCGGTATTTTCACCTATGAAATAGATAACAATACTGGTTGCAAGCAATATAAAAATAAGCGGATTATTGAACTGGCTGAGAAAAACATATATTAGAGGTTTTGGCTTCTTCTCGGGCAGACTATTGGGACCGTATTGTTTAATTCTGTTCTGAACTTCGTCGGGAGTAAGTCCGTGCAATGACGTATTGAGTTTTTTAAATATTTCTTCCTGAGACAATAAATACCATTTTGTTTCCATAACAATCATTCAAAGACCTTTCCCCGGATTAAAACTGACACAAAAAGCAAAAAATATTTTGTTGTGAAATAAAATCTTCTGAAAATTTATCCGCAATTGATATTATATCATAACGTAAATTTATTGCGCAAGGTTATGTTAAAAAGTTTTCCCCAGTCCCTTTAAAATTTGGGCATTGGGCAAACCAACCAAAAACTTACCGGAAACAATCAGTTTGGATTTTCTAATACCGCTCCCGATTACAACATATTCGGAATCAAAAACGGCTTTATCAATAAGAATCGGCCAATTCTCCGGCAGCCCTACGGGGGTAATCGCGCCGTACTCCATCTTTGTTTCTTCCACCACCCTTTCCATGGGAGCAAAGGAAGCCCTTCTTGCGTTCAAAGTACGCCTTCCCAGCCCGTTTATGTCAGCCCTGGCGCTTCCCGGAACGACACAAGCGGCAAACCAGGTTTTATCACCCCGCTTGGCCTCCAAGACAACACAGTTAGCGGCTTCTTTGGGATTAATTTTGTAATTTTCGCAAAAAGCCGCGGTGTCGGAAAATTGCGGATTAATTTCCGCCACTCCTATTTCCCCACCATTCCCAAGCGCCAAAACAAAATCCCTGACCGGTGGGGCAAGTAAATCCGGGTTTTCCGAAGCCGAAACTATTTCCAAAGTGCCTAATTTCATGTTTTAAGTATATTAAATACTTCTTTATATTATAGAAAAAATATGTTAAGTTGTAAGGTGTATTGGGAGATCGTCTAATGGTAGGACTCGTCCCTCTGGAGGACGCTATCTTGGTTCGAATCCAAGTCTCCCAGCCAAAAATTTATTTTTTCTTTTTAATGCAGGCCCTGATAAAAGCCGTAAAAAGCGGATGAGGGTTGAGTGGCCGGCTTAGAAATTCGGGATGAAATTGAGTGCCTAGAAAAAAAGGATGTTGGCTTTTCGGCAGTTCGGCTATTTCCATCAGATTTCCGTCCGGAGAGCGTCCGGAGAAAACCAATCCCGCCTTCTCCAAATCGGGAATAAATGACGGATTTACTTCATAGCGGTGTCTGTGTCGTTCAGTTATCTCTTTTACACCATAGCTTGCCCTGGCAATAGTGCCTTCGCCAAGAATCGCTTTGTATGCTCCCAATCGCATAGACCCGCCATATAAATTATTTTTTAAAATTTCCTTTTGAGATTCCATCACGTCTATTACCATATTTTTAGAACCCGGATTCACCTCTCTGGTATTCGCATCTTTGAGCCCTAAGACGTTCCGCGCATATTCTATCACCATCATCTGCATACCGTAACAAAGTCCGAAATAAGGTATTTTATTTCTGCGAGCAAATTCCACAACTTTCAAATTCCCCTCCACCCCTCTTGAACCGAATCCCCCCGGAACGATAATTCCATCGTAATTTCTTAATTCTCTTAATTTTGCCGGGAATTTTTCATAATCGGTGGAATTCAGCCAGGAAATAATCGGCTTCCGATTCTCTCCGTAACTCGAATATTTTATCGCTTCAATCACCGAAAGATATGAATCCGACAGCATAAAATCTCCCGTTTCAAAATATTTTCCAATCATCGCCACTTTTACCGCACTTTCGCCGTTATGCGCATGTTTGGCAAATTTTTTCCATTTTTCCCAAGCTGTTAAGTCCGGCTTTTTGTAAACAACATCAAGGAGGTCGCAAAGTTTGTCGGATAATTTTTCTTTTTCAAAATTAAGCGGAATGTCATAAACACTATCCACATCCGGAGCGGAAAGGACTCTTTCGGCCTCCATGTTACAAAAAATGGAAATTTTCTCTTTTCGTTTTTCGTCTAAGCTGGTCTCACCTCGCGCCAAAAGTATGTCCGGCTGGATACCGGAAGCATTCAAGGCGCGAACAGCATGTTGCGTTGGCTTGGTTTTCATTTCACCCAAATTCCCGGGTGTAGGCAAATATGAAACCATAACAAAAAAAACATCCCTGGGAGATGCTAATTTCATCATTCTGGCCGCTTCCAGGAATAAAATATTTTCATATTCTCCGACCGTTCCGCCGATTTCCACGATGACGACATCCGCTTTGGCTATTTGGCCTGCCTTTTTGATTCTTTCTATCACTTCCATTGGAACATGCGGAACAACTTGTACGCATTTACCCTTATACTCCAAGTTGCGCTCACGTTCTATAACCGTCTTGTAGACCCGACCGGTGGTCATATAATTTATCCGAGTCAGATTTAAATCCATAAACCTTTCGTAATTGCCCATATCCTGATCTGTTTCATCGCCGTCGGAAAGCACAAAAACCTCTCCGTGCTCTACGGGATTCATTGTGCCCGCATCTACATTAATATAGGCATCAATTTTTACCGCGGTCACATTGAGCCCGCGATTTTTTAAAATAAGACCGATTGAAGATGAGGTAATGCCCTTCCCGACTCCGGAAATCACGCCCCCAACCACGAAAATATATTTTGTTTCTTTTTTTTGCATTTGATTTTACGAAATCATGCCGCGCAATCGTCCACTTTAGCGTGGCGCTATTTGTTTAAATATTTTCTGATAACCAGAAAACTGGAAATAATCCCCAGGATTATGCCTGATAATGAAAGTATTACGAAAATTTGAAAGAAGTTTGAAAGGTAATAACCATACATATTAATTCCCAGAAAATCGGTCATTTTAACTCCAAGCCAAGCCGTCGCCGGCCAAAAAATAGCCAAGGTGATTAGTGTCGCAATAATGCCGTAAATTGCGCCTTCAATCATGAAAGGCCCGCGCACATGCATCTTGGAAGCGCCAACCAGACGCATTACGCCTATTTCTTCTTTGGAGATGAAAATAGTCAATCTGATTGTGTTGAAGGTTATAATAATGGAAATAATCACCAAAAGGAGCGTAATCAAGAAACCGAGTTTTTGCGCGCCACTTATGATGGTGTTCAGTCGCTCAATAACCAGCCTGTTTTGATGATAATTTACTTTATCAATGATGGAAGTTGAACCGGAAACAAGGGCATTGTCGGATTTCATAAAATTGGCGATGCTTTCATATTGAGAAACTTCTTTGGCCTTAACATTTAAGTATGCGCCGAGCGGATTATCGCCTATTTCATCCAGGGCCTGAATTGTCGCATAGTCGTTCGCATGACGATCACGAAAAAGTTTCAAGGCCTCATCCGCGCTGGTATAGGACACGGCCGCCACTTCGGGCAATTTTTCCAGGGAAGATTTAAGAAGCATAATTTTTTCTTCCGGAGCTTTAACGGTAAAATAAATTGTTACATCCACTTTGTCCTTTATTTGATTAAGAGAAAAATGCAAAACGGCCTGTAAAAGAATAATTGTGGTAATAACCGAAAGAGTAATCGTCACCACTAAAACTGCCGCCCAGGAAATCAACCCGTTTCTCTTAAAGTTCAGGAACCCGGCTTTTATTATTCTTTTAAGGGTAATCATTGTCATTTCTTTGATTATAGCATAACTCCACATGTCAGACTTATGGGAATTCCCATAAGTCTGACATGTGGTCTTTACTTGTCCTGCTTGGTATCCCTGATAATTTTCCCGTTTTCCATCGTAATCATCCTTTTCCCGACCGATTCAATCACTCCACGGTTATGTGTTGTTAAAATCACCGTCGTGCCGAGGTCATTTATCTTTTTTAAAATTTGGACTATTTCGTGCGTATTAACCGGATCCAAGTTCCCTGTTGGTTCGTCGGCAATAACCAGTTCGGGCTGATTGATAATCGCCCGCGCAATGGCCAGGCGCTGTTGTTCGCCGCCGGACATCTGATACGGAAAGTGCATTACCCGGTGGCTTAAATCAACAAGTTCTAGGACATGCGGAACATCGCTCGCTATCTCCTCTTCGGTTTTGCCGACCGCCTCCATGGCAAAAGCAATATTTTCGTAGGCGGTTTTATTGGAAAGTAATTTATAATCCTGAAATACCATACCGATACGGCGGCGAAGCTTGGTTAAATCCTTGTTTTTTAATTTATTCACGTTAATTGACTCAAAAAAAACTGTCCCGTCGGAGGGATTTTCTTCTGCCAGAATCATCTTGGTAAGAGTGGTCTTACCCGCGCCGGAGTGCCCGACAATAGAAACAAATTCACCGGATTCAACCGTAAAAGTGACATCGTCAAGCGCTACCGTATCCCTATATACTTTTGAAACATTATTAAAATAAATCACTTCTTAAGTATATCATAATTATAAATTTTTTTCCGCCTCAATAAATAAATCTAGGTCGCCTTCCAAAACCGCGTCAATGTTGGAGGTTTCCGCTTCCGTCCGATGGTCTTTGACCATTTTATACGGATGTAACACATAAGAACGAATCTGACTCCCCCACTCTATCTCGGTATTTTTCGTAAATTTCATGCTTTCTTCCACGCTTTTCTTCTCTGCCTGCGCTTTTTTGAAAATCTTGGCCCGGAGAATGGATATGGCCTGCTCGCGGTTCTGTTCCTGCGAGCGTTCCTCTGATGCGTGAACGGCAATACCGGTCGGAATATGCATTATCCGAACCGCTGTTTCTCTTTTATTTACGTTTTGCCCGCCCGGCCCACCGGAGCGGGCAAATTCTATTTTTAAATCCTCCGGTTTCAGCATAACATCCTTTTCTTCCAACTTGGAAAACTTGGGCAAGACCTCCACCAGCGAAAAAGACGTATGCCTTAATTTTTTTGCGTTGAAGGGTGAGATACGGACCAAACGATGCACGCCTGTTTCATTTTTCAAATTTCCGTATGCTCCTTTACCCCCTATTTCAAAAGAAATGTTTCTTATACCGTTATGTTCATTCCAATGTTGATGAATAACTTTCCATTGATATCCCTTGCTTACGACATATTTACTATACATATCGTAGAGCATACGTGCGAAATCTTCCGCATCGTCGCCTCCGGCGCCGGAGATAATGGTCATAATGGCGTTATCTTTGTCATACTTCCCAATTCCTTCTTTTTTTTCTTTCAGCGACGCAAGCTCCTTCAAAACATCCTGTGCCTTGCTTTTATCTTGCCAAAAATCAGGGTCCTGCATCAAGGACTCCAACTCATTTATTCTGTTTTGAATGTCATTTGAGTTCTCCATGAGCCGATGGACAGGATTGAACTGTCGACCCCCGCTTTACGAAAGCGGTGCTCTACCAACTGAGCTACATCGGCCTGCCGCGGAGAGCCGTTGCGCAGGATTGAACTGCGGACCTCGTCATTACCAATGACGTGCTCTACCAACTGAGCTACAACGGCATACTTATAACACCCTTAATATACTAGTTGATTTTGACCTATTTTGCAAAATTATCTTTTATTGATACAATACAAGTATGATGAAAAAATCATTGTTTTTAGGTTTAATTTTTTCCGTCTTTTTCTCCGCGACAGTTGCTTTCGCGGCAGCGCCTACCGTCTCCGGCTTGTCGACTGCTTTTAAAAATTATGTATCGCTGCCCAAACCTATTGCAATTGCGGACTTAGTGATCGCCTATAAAAATTTTATATTTTCCTTACCTCCGGCAATGCCTACGCCATGAATGCGCGGGCTAGTGAACGAAGTTGAAACTGCTATTCGTAATCATAATGGTTATGTTTATATACCAAATTTACTAAGATAACCATTAAGGCCGGCAGCGGAATCAAACAAATAACCACTCATCCCCAATCGCTCCGCGACTAAAACATTTTCTTCTTTATCGTCTATAAATAAACATTCTTCCGGTTTTAGGTTTAAATTATCCAATAAATACTGAAAAATTCTTGGGTCCGGTTTTCTAATGTTTACTTGATAAGAAACAAAAACTCTGCCAAAATATTTATCTAATCCATGAATTTTTCTTCTCGTCTCCGTCCATCCAAAAGGAGCATTTACAAGGCCGTAAATTTTGTATTTAGTAGAAAGTTTTGAAATTAAATTTAAGAGTTCTTGATTGGGAGTGCAAAGACTGGTGATAATTCTATCTGCACTTTCTTTTTTGAGGCCTGTCGTCCTCATTCTGAATTCTTTTTCAAAATCAGTTTTTGAAAACTCTCTGCCCTCCAATTCTTCTCCAAATAATTTGGCGATTTCAGAGACAGCACCATGTATAATGCTCAGCTCTTCTTGGGTTGGCGTCCAGCCTTCAAATGGTTCAATCGGCGTTATAACTCCTCCAAAGTTAAAAATTATCGCTTTTACCATATTTTCATATTATAACAGTTCAAGTCCGATACACCCCTGCATCATACGATACAGGGCTTTGCCGTGAATTATGTAGTCGAAAATTCCAGCATTGTTTTTAAGGAGGTTTTACCTTTTGATGTTTTAAAATACATTTCTCTACGTTTTGCATCTTTTGAAGATTTATATGCTTCATAGAAAATCAATTCAAAAGGCCTCCGTGGTCTTGTGGAAGTTACTAATCCTTTCTGGTGTTCAGAAAAACGCTTTTTTAAATTAGTGGAATAACCAATATACAAATTGTTATCTTTTTTTGATTTCAGAATATAAACATAAAACATATTTATATTCTATCACGTACTATTCAATACAAGATAAGACATACGGATTTGGGCGCCCCGCACCATTCGATGCGGGACAGCCCTGAATCGCATGGTTCAGGGCGCCCCGC
>Ga0209542_10011471_pt1 | contig 15711 bp, 18 predicted proteins | sample RifCSPhighO2_01_FD_184028 | JGI IMG/M metagenome (GOLD analysis project Ga0209542, IMG submission 184028) | Soil microbial communities from Rifle, Colorado - Rifle CSP2_plank highO2_0.1 (SPAdes) (version 2) | ecosystem: Environmental > Terrestrial > Deep subsurface > Rock core/Sediment ... | reverse complement strand
TGTTAAATTTGCGCTTGAGAGTTTTTACTTTATTTATCAATTCAAGGATTGTTTGCTCTTCATTATATGCCGGAATTATTACGCTATATTTCATGCAAGATGCCTCAAGGTAGTACCTAAATAACTACAGGTGCTATAAAATACTCTTGCAAGAAATTATTTGAGAACTTTGCCGGTTTTCATATACCACAAATACAAATCAAGCAAGGAGTGGTTCATTTTTGCCTTCTTTGCAAAACCATCAAGCACATTTTCTATTTTCAAATAGTTTTTTTGCGTGATTGTTTTTGGCAGTTCATCAAGCAATGAGTGTTCGTGCATTATCCTTATTATGTGCCTATCTAAAATTGCGCAGTTATCATGGCCCGTATTTCGCAAAAAATGTGAAGCTTCCTTTAGCCCAAAACCTAAGACATTTCCATATAAATAATCACGCTTTTGCCTATCGGTTTCAAATTCATAGAGCTTTTGCTTTATCCCAAAATGGCTGCGCGCTTTTACAATATACTCAGCGCGCTTGTTGTAGAACCTATAGCCAAGGCCTTTGAGGGATTTTGTAAGATTTTTTTGAGGCAAATTGTAAAACCCGTCAAACCCTAAGGCCTGCTGCACCTTAAGCCCCATCATTGCCGAGGAGTTTGCGGTTGTTAGGCAAAAACACAGTTCGCAAAACCAATCCTCTTCGCTTTTGGATGCAAAGGATTTGAAATCAGAGTAGCGCTGCTCTATTAGATTTGATATTGGGCCCTGCTGTAGTGATTGGAGCTCTGAAAAGAGTGTTTGCATAAAAAGGTAGGGTGGAGAAAAAATATAAACCGGAATACCATATTTTTGGCATGGGAAAACCAAGGGCTGCAAGAACAGCAGGAAGTGGATTTTTGGATAGCCGCTTGCCATTTATCGATCTTCAACTCACTGATGAAAAACACCTGAAAAGAAGAAGGGCTGTTGAGAATCTTTATGGATTTAGAGTAGACCGGAAATATGTAAATGCTGTCACTCGCCACTCTATCGCGCCACAAGAACTTCAACGTGAAATAGATCAAATTACTGATTTTTGTAGATCAAAAATACAGGTTCCCTCAGATGTAGTAAATAGTTTTAACAGAGCATTAATGCACTCTGCTGACCAGCACGTCATGGGCAAAGCGCAGCATGCGGCAAATGCACTTATGGACCTCTCAGGCGTATTTAGCCATATGGGGCATTCGGAATTGGTAGGACTACTTCGTAGTGGAATACCCAATTATCCGGAATTCACACTTGCAAGAATTGCCCTACGCAACGAAATACGAAATAGTAAATTTCGTGCAAATCCATATAGCGCAGCCAAAAGAGAATTTGGTTTAAAGAGATCTGCTGCCAAGAGAGTTCGCAACAACGATCACCGCGCGCGTTGAGAAATCCTCTGCTCTCTCTTGCGCTTGTGCAAGGCTCATGCGCGGGCCGCAAATGCCATACCCAACGGGCTTGTCAAATTGCAAAGAGAGGTCCATTATTTTTTGCGCGGCAGTGTATGCTACAATTTCATCATGTGAAGTTTGACCTTGTACAACTGCCCCTAAAACTACTGCGCCATCAATATCATCCCGCGCAAGCATTTGCTTAAGCGGCAAGGGAGTATCAAATGTCCCCGGGACTTTTATTATTTCTACAACTTCAAGTTCATTTTCCTTTGCTGCTTTTTTTGCTGCAACTATCATGTCTTCACAAATTTTTTTGTGAAAATCTGCAGCTACAATCCCAATTCTTGCCATAAAAACCCCCGTTTTCAATCTAGAAGATTAAGCGCTTGAGCGTTCTCTTTGCCCTGCCTCTGGGCTGTTCCTGCGCGCTTTTCTAGTTCTTGCGGGGCAAAGAGCATCCAGAGAAGGTTTAGCGCATGTGAGGCTGTTCGGTTTTTCATAATTAAAGCAAGCTCAGTGTCATTTTTACCCTCATCTTCATGCACAAATACTTCGAGCACTATTTTTCGTGTGAGCAGTTGCACTTGCCCAATTCCTAGTGATGCTTCGTGGCTGCACTGTTTATCAATTGGCATTTTACCGCTCATTCCGAGTGCAAGCCCGATCTGGCAGCCCTGCTCGAGTAAAGAGAGCATTGCGACAGGGATGTCTTTTATTCCGGGGACTGTTTTTTTTATTATTTGGATTTTCCACTTTCCTTTTTTTGCATTTTCCTCAAGTGTTTTGATTGCGATTTTCCCCATATCGCCTCTGGAAAACATTGTGTCAACTATTGCAATTTTTTTCACTGCAATTTCACCTCTACAACAGATTTGTTTTCAAGTGAGAGTTTTTTTCTAAGATTTATTGGGGCAACTAACTCTATTATATTTGCAGGGTGGTTTGTGCGGTGCGGAAGTATTGCAACAGCGCTCACTTTTGAATTCACTTTGCAAGGCCAGCAATTTATTCCGCCAAATGTTCTTTGAGCTGTTTTGAAGCCTTCAATTTGTATCGGAGGGGCAGATGTAAAAATATTTCTTTGGGCCGGGTCGACTTCAAGGTTTAGAGTTCCGGGGAAGAGGTCAAAACCGAATAATTTTTTGAACTGCTCTTTGTATTGAGGGATTGCAGTGTAGTATGAACCTTCGCCTAGGCCATCAACTACTTTTCCTTTAAGCGATTGGGATTTTTTTTTCGAGAAGATGTCTTTTAGCTCAAGGTAGAATGATTCGAGTTCATTTTTTCCCTTCTGGGTGAAAATGAGTTCTATTCCGGAAGTTGATGCTGCACGCTCAATTAGCCCATCGGTTTCAAGCTCGCGCAGTTTTCTTGAAATTGATTGTTGCGAAAAACCTGTTTGGCGTGCAAGTGAAAATGTGGAAAGCTTGATTTTTGAGAGCAATGCGCCTTTTTTTGAAAGCAATAGGCAAAGAGCAAGGTTTTCCTCTTTCATAAAAACCCTGCTTGCCCAACTACTTAAAAAAGGGTTGCTTAACAAAAACAAGTTACTACGTTCAAGAGCTATTCTACTAAGGGCTGCTAAATGGAGATACTTTCTGGGCTTTTCTCGCCTCTATAGGGAGGTAAAATTGACTAAAAATTAGCTGAAAAATCTAAAAGATTTTACGAATAGGCAAAAAGTGCAATAATTCCTTTAAAGCCGCAAAAATTAAGATTTTTGCAAGATAGGGTCAGATTTAAATTCCTTTCTATAATAGATTACATATTAATTTAGGATTGCGATTTTTCGGTGGGCTAGCTGGACAGAAACCTCAATTTGAGTTTTCCTGACGCGTCAGTTTGCCACTAGCCGAAGCGGAGTGGGTTGGTTGGCTATTGAACGGGTTGCAGAGCATTTTTTGGTTCCAAAGCACGAAATAGTGCCCGAGGACAAGGTTAAGGAAGTGCTCGCAAAATTCGGGAGTTCCCAAGATAGGTTCCCGCAAATTCTATTTGATGACCCGGCAGTAATTGAAGTGGGCGCAAAAAAAGGCGATATAATAAAAATCACCCGCAACAGCCAAACTGCAGGTAAAACCATGTACTATAGGGTGGTTGTCTAATGATACCAAGCGGGGCGAACTAAATGGTTGATGGATGGGCAGTAATCAATTCCTATTTCAGGGACCGCAGCATTGCAAAAATGGAAATTGATTCTTTTAACCAATTTGTTGAAAAGAAGCTGCCCCAAATTACCCATGAAAACAACGAGGTCACCCCAAAAATTGAGGAGGTGCGCGTTGAATTTGACAAGATCAATGTTTTCAAACCGCGAATTGTTGAAGCAGATGGAAGCCCGCGCCAGAAATTCTTGCCGGCAGAAGCGAGGTTGCGCAATAGGACTTATTCTAGCCCGATCTATCTTACAATGAAGCTTCTTAGAAGGGATGTTGAACAGGACCGCAAGGACACTTATATTGGCGAACTTCCGGTAATGCTAAAATCCAATCTCTGCTGGCTCAACGGTAAAACAGGCGAGGAACTTGTTGAAATGGGCGAGGACCCAATGGATTTTGGCGGATATTTTATAATCAACGGCTCTGAAAAGGCCCTGATGACCCAGGAGGTCCTGGCTTCGGATAGGGTAATAGTTTCAGAGCAGACGGATAAAATTGTTGCAGAAGTGATAAGCACAAGGGGGGCGTTTAAAGGAAGGGTTAGGATCATAAGAAACCCTGATGGGATTCTCAATGTAACATTCCCGGCTTCCCCTCGCAAATTGAAACTTTTTGTTTTGCTAAAAGCGCTCGGGCTAAAGACCACGCAGGCAATTACTGAAGCATTCATTGATGAACAGGAGCTGCAAAACGATGTAATGATAAATAATGAAAATATTCTTGTAAAAAGCGAAAAAGAAGCGCTGGATAAGATCGGAAAATTCGTAGCCCCGGGACAAGTTGAAGAGTATAGGCTTCGAAGGGCCCAGGAAGTTATTGATGCATTTTTACTTCCGCACATTGGCCAGGATTCAAAGAATAGGTTAGCAAAAGCTTACTACCTTGTAATGATGGCAACAAAGGCAATTGAGCGAGCTTACAATTTGCGCGAACAGGACGACAAGGACCATTACTCGAACAAGAGGCTTGAACTTTCAGGAAAATTAATGGAGCATTTGTTCAGGTACAGTTTCAAATATTTTATCAAGGATTTAAAATTCCAAATTGATAGGACTGTTACAAGAAGAAGAAAATTAAACATTTCAACAATTGTTCGCCCAGGGGCAGTTTCAGAGCGCATAAGGTTTGCAATGAGCACCGGAAATTGGATCGGCAGGGCAACCGGCGTTTCAAAATTCATGGACAGGGTAAATTTCATCTCGCCTCTAACTGATTTGAGAAAAGTGAAAAGTCCGCTTGATAAGAACCGCGAACTCTATGAAGCGCGCGATGTGCACGGAACACACTGGGGAAGGCTCTGCCCGATAGAAACTCCGGATGGGCCACAGTGCGGCTTAGTAAAAAATTTAGCAATGCTAGCTCAAGTGACAACTGAGGGCGAAGAAGAGCCGGTTGAAAAACTTTTGAAGGATATGGGAGTGAAACTTAAATGATAAATATGCAAGGCAAGCGAGCAAAGTCTGATGAAATCAGGCTGTCTCACGCAGCAGTTGAAAAAGGACGCGAAGCCACCCCCATCCGTAAGGATGGTGCCTCGTACCCAACAGACGAAACTGTTGTGAAGGACATGGGAGTGAAGTTAAAATGAGTGCGAACGAAGTGAGCAAGTCGGGCCTTGTGCCCTACGCGGTCCCAACGGTCGCAATCGTTGTGGGAGTGAAATTAAAATAATTGAAATAAATTTTTGGGTGTTGTGAATGGTTTCTGAAAGTGCAAAAAACGCAAAAATCTACATCAATGGAAGGCTCATTGGTTTCCATAATGATCCGATCAAATTGACAAAGGAAATTATTGCAAGGAGAAGGGAGAACAAGGTCTCGGAGCAGATAAATGTTGCATACCACGAGGACACTAATGAAGTTTACATTAATACTGATGCCGGAAGGGTGCAGCGCCCGCTTCTTGTTATAGAAAGCGGAAAGCTAAAGATCACTGATGAGCAGATAAAGCTTCTAAAAGATGCCAAGATGACTTGGAATGATCTTGTAGAGCAGGGCTTTGTTGAATACTTGGATGCTGAAGAAGAGGAAAATGCATTCATTGCAACAGCAGATGAGCAGCTAACAAAAGAGCACACCCACCAAGAAATTGATTCTTCAATAATGTTAAGTATAATCAGTTCAATGGTCCCCTACCTCGAGCACGACATGGCAGGAAAGGTGCTGCACGGGGCAAAGATGTTTAAGCAGGCCCAGGGCTTTGGAGTTAGCAATATAAATTTGCGCACAGACACTGAAGGATTCTTACTATACTATCCACAAAAATCACTTGTAAAGACAAAGACAATGGATATGATTGGAATAAACCAGCGCCCAAATATCCAGAATTTTGTTGTTGCAATAATGCCATACGGGTTTAACATTTTGGACGCGGTTGTGCTCAATCAAGGCGCAGTTGATAGAGGGCTTGGAAGAAGCAGCTATTTTAGAACTTATGAAAGTGCAGAGAACAGATACCCGGGCGGGCAAATAGACAAATTTGAAATCCCTCCAGCAGATACTGTTGGGCATTTAGGGGAGGACGCTTATAAAAAACTCGGGGAAGACGGAATAATCCAACTCGAATCTTATGTGGGCGAGAATGAAGTCATAATCGGAAGGACATCACCACCAAGATTTTTGGAGGAAATAAATGAATTCGGGGTTGTGCAGGAGAAGAGAAGGGAAGCTTCTGTAATGATACGCAAAGGCAAGGAAGGGCATGTTGACAAAGTGTTTGTAACAGAATCGGAAGCCGGAAATAAGCTTGTGAAAGTTAAGGTTAGAAGTGAGAGGATCCCTGCGCTTGGGGATAAATTTAGTTCAAAGCACGGGCAGAAAGGCGTTGTGGGTTTGATTGTCCCGGAAGAGGACATGCCATTTACACCGGATGGGATAAAACCTGACCTAATACTAAATCCGCACTCGGTCCCTTCGAGAATGACAATTGGGCACTTACTTGAAATGCTTGGCGGAAAAGCAGCAGCACTTGTTGCAAAGCAAATTGATGGCACTCCGTTTACAGGAACCCCGCAAGAAGAGCTTGAAGAGCTATTGCAAAAAAACGGCTTTAAGAAAAATGGCAAGGAAGTTTTCTATGATGGGACATCCGGCCAGAGAATTAAGGGAGAAATTTTTACAGGGATTGTTGCTTATAGAAGGCTCTTCCACATGACAGCGCACAAGATACAATCAAGGGCAAGGGGCCCTGTGCAAATACTAACACGCCAGCCAACTGAAGGAAAAGAAAAAGAAGGGGGCTTGCGATTTGGTGAAATGGAAGGCGAAACACTTGTCGGGCACGGAGCTGCAATGCTTCTGCAGGAAAAATTCATTGATGATTCTGACAAGGTGACAATGTGGGTTTCAGAAACTGCAGGAGTAATAGGATTTGAAGACCACATCCGCAAAACAAAAAGGGCACTTGAGGCAAATGATAGCAAAATCTATCCGGTGGAAATGAGTTATGGGTTCAAGCTTTTACTGGATGAATTAAAAGCGCTCGGAGTGTACCCGAAATTGATACTAACGGATAAGGTGTAAGAGGGGCTGAATTGATATGATGATGAAAAGGATAAAGGCAATTGAATTTAGGATACTCTCACCAGAGCAGATCCGCAAAATGTCTGCTATTGAAATAAAGAGCCCTGAAACTTATGACAAGGACGGCTTTCCAATGGAGGGCGGCCTTATGGATAACCACCTCGGAGTAATAAACCCGGGCCTTCGCTGCAAAACATGCGGAAACACAATGAAAAAATGTCCGGGGCACTTTGGCCATATAGAACTAATAAGGCCTGTTTGCCACTCGGAATTTGGAAAAAAACTCGAAGGGATAATGCAGGCAACCTGCCAATCATGCGGCAGGATTGCAATACCAGATGACAAATTAGACCAGCTCAGGGTGTATATTGGCGACCAGAGCATTGATATTCCTAAAAAAATACTTGCGCGCACAAAAAAAACAAAAAAATGCCCGCACTGCTCTGCAGAGAGAAAACAAATACTTCTAGATAAGCCGACAAATTTTTACATTGATAAAGACAGGATCTACCCAACACAAATACGCGAGTGGGTTGAAAAAATACCGGATAAGGACCTTGAATTTTTCGGATATGAAAAAGGTAGATTGCGACCTGAATGGTTTGTAATGACAGTCCTGCAAGTCCCGCCAATAAATCTTAGGCCAAGCATTACTCTTGAATCTGGAATAAAAAGCGAAGATGATCTAACGCACAAACTTGTGGATATTATAAGAATTAACATGCGCTTAAAGGATAACATTGATGCAGGAGCGCCACAGCTAATCATTGAGGACCTTTGGGACCTTTTGCAATACCACGTGACCACATATTTTAACAATAATACAGCAGGGGTTCCCCCGGCAAAGCATAGGAGCGGAAGGGCACTTAGAACACTTGTACAAAGGTTGCAGGGAAAAAAGGGTAGATTTAGGTATAACCTTACAGGAAAGCGTGTGAATTTTGCTGCAAGATCAATAATAACGCCCGATCCAATGCTCTCAATTAATGAACTGGGGGTCCCTGAGGAAATTGCCCTCAACATGACGGTACCTGAATATGTTACGAAAAATAACATTGATGAATGCAAGGATCTTGTAAAAGATGACAAAGTCGTTTATGTGATACGCCCGGATGGCATGAGGAAAAAAGTAGTGGAGACTAGTAAGGAAGATATCATAAAAGAAATTGATATTGGCTATAAAGTCGAGAGGAAACTGCGCAATGGGGACATTGTACTATTCAATAGGCAGCCGTCTTTGCACAGGCTCTCTATGATGGCACACTACGCAAGGGTTATGAAGGATAAGACATTTAGGCTAAACCCAATTACATGCAAGCCATATAACGCAGACTTTGATGGCGATGAAATGAACATGCATGTGCCCCAAACACCGGAAGGAATTACTGAAGCTTCCGAATTAATGCTTGTTGAAAAGCAGATAATTTCCCCACGCTACGGAGCGCCGGTAATAATTCTTGATGAAGACGGAGTGTCAGGATGCTTCATACTCACAATGAAGCAGACAAAGCTAACAAAGGACCAAGCTTACAAATTTTTCCACATAATGGGAATAACAGATATTCCAAAACCTGATGTGGGAAAAGATCACTATAGCGGAAAAATAATTTTCTCACAGCTCTTGCCAAAAGACCTTAACATGGAATACAAAACAAGATTTTACAACCATGTAAAGAGTTTGGACCCAAACCATCCGGCACTAAAGGACCCTTTTGAAAATGATTTGATAGTAAAAATCGAAAATGGGCACCTTAAGAGCGGCGTAATTGATTCAATGAGCCTTGGGGAAGGGAAAGGAAAACTCGTTGACGCGCTTGCCCGCGATTACCCGCCGGCAGTCCTTACAGAGTTTTATGACAAGATTTCAAAAATAATTTCAACTTTTATAATAGATGTCGGAATGACGGTTAGCCTTGAAGAGTACACAACAAGCAGCAAGACACTAAAGGTTCGTGAAAAAGCTGTTGAGGAAATGAGAGAAATTGCAGCAGAGCATGTGAAAAAATTCCACAAAGGCAATCTTGAGGTTTTGCCGGGAAGAACATATGCAGAGAGCTTTGAAATTGCAATGATGAGAACTGCAGCTGCTGCTAAAGAGAAAATACAAAAGCAGATAATGAAAGAGACAGTTGAGAGCGTTCTTACAGAGTCGCCAAGCTTTAACAGCAATGTAATGATACTTTCAGGTTCAAGGGGGTCAATCCTCAACCTAACAAACCTTTCAGGTATGTGGGGACAGGCATCAGTTAGGGAGGGAAGGCCTAGGAGAGGGTTTAGAAACAGGTTAATTGCGCTCAATAAAAGAGGCGATGTGGGGGTTGATGCCGGCGGATTTATCTACCACAACTTCATGGAAGGAATGAATAGTAAAGAGTACTTCTACCACACAATGGGGGGAAGGCAAGGAGAAGTTGATACAGGTGTTTCAACAAAGGTCTCCGGATATTTATACAGAAGGCTTGCAAATTCACTCAAGGATTTGGTTGTAAATAACGATGGAACAGTGCGCACTGCAAACAAGAACATTGTGCAATACAAGTACGGAGAGGACGGAGTATTCCCTGAAAAATCATTCAAGGGAAGAAGTATTTCTGTAAAACGCGAATTTGAAAAAATGAAGAGCTCGGAAAAGTAGGTTGAAAAAAATGGCACACAAAAAAGAACTAAAACCAAAGGCACCAAAAAAGCCAAAAACCCCAAAAAAAGTGGTTGAGGAAAAAAAAGAGTACGAGAGGCTCTATGTGCAGGGCGAATTATTTGAAAAAGAGGGCTTGCCGGAAAAAGTAATGAATGAATTTGAAAAAGCGTCACAAGAGCTATCACTTAAACCAAAAGACAAGGAAAAACTTTTTCAAAGAATTACCGACTATTTTGAAACACTAAAAGTTGAACCCGGAGAAGCTGTTGGAATTGTAACAGCGCAAAGTTTAGGTGAACCGGGAACACAATTAACACTTAGAACAAAACACTATGCCGGTTCAGCTGAAGTTTCTGTTGGATCCGGAATACAAAGGGTTGAGGAAATTGTAGACGGCAGAAGCAAGGCAAAATACCCGACAATGACAATCCATATCCTTGATGCAACACTTCGAAAGGATAGCCAAAAGCTCGAAGCGTTTGCAAAAACACTTATTGATGTTAGAATTGATGATGTAATAAAGGTAAAAGAGGACCTCTCAAAAGGCAAAGTGACAATTGAACTTGACAAGGATGCAATTGAATCTCGCAACGTGAACGCACAAGAGCTTGTCGATAAAATCGAAAAGCAGCTAAAAAAAGAGGGCAAGAAAAAGGAGAAGAACATTCTCGATTTCACTTTCAAAAACGAACCCTTGCTAAAAATCCGAAGGATGCTAAACAAATTGAGAAATATCAGAATACAGGGAGTTCGAGGAATTGAAAAAGTCATAATTTCAAAATCAGACGATGACAATGTGATAAAAACCAGGGGGACAAACCTAAAAGCAGTTCTCAAATTGCCGGAAATTGACGGCTCAAAAACCACTACAAATGATATAAAGGAAATTAGTAAAGTTTTGGGTATTGAAGCCGGAAGAATGGCGGTTGTAAATGAACTCTCAGGGGTTTTGAAAGAGAACGGGATTGCAGTTGATATTAGACATATAATGCTCCTCTCAGACCTAATGACATGGGATGGGGACATTCGCGGAATAGTCAGGACAGGAATTACAAGGGGCAAATCATCCCCCTTTGCAAGGGCCTCATTTGAAGAAACAGTTAAGCACCTACTTGAAGCGAGCTTTAGCGGCGAAATAGAGCACCTTGAAGGGGTTGTTGAAAACATAATTGTCGGCCAGCCAATAAAAGTGGGAACCGGAAGGGTCAGCCTTGTTATGAAGAAATAAGCACCCTTGAGAAAAAAGTACTGAAAACTCGACTTATAAATCAGCCCCAATATAAGTTGCTCTGTGGGGGCACATTATTTATTCAAAGTACCAATACAATGGAAACTTATTTTCAGGCTCAACGGGTTGGAATGGGCAACTCGCGGAATTCGAGGAGATTTTCACGGATGAAGAGGGCTTTAAGCAAAATAATAAGTTGACTTTGAAAACGATATAAGATTGCTTTAAATTCAGTTAAAATTCTATAGTAATATGGCGCAAATCCCAAGCCCAGAAAAGATAATAGAGTTCAACCTATTGGCGCTCGAGCTGATAAAAGTAAAGAAAGCCGACCAGCCAAAAGTTTTGAGCAAGGCAAAAATAATGCAGGTGCTTGAAGACTGCGCACAAACGGAAGGAGACATATACGAAAAGGCAGCGACGCTTCTCAAAGGGCTCGTGCAGAAACACCCATTTGCAAGCGGCAATCGGAGAACGGCATTTATAGCAACAAAATATTTCCTAGAAGCAAACAACGCAAAAATGGCAGTTGACGACGACCCGACAAATGCTAAAGTAATGCTTGGCATAAGGGAAAGTTATTACAATGACGAAGAGATAAAGGAGTGGATAAAAAATGGAAAAATCAGGGAATTCGAAAGATGAAAACCGGTACAAAATAGTGGCAGAAGAAATAGAAGAGTTCAAGAGGCTTGTCAAAGGGCACGAAAAACTGCTCAGGGCGATAGGGGAACTATAAGGTTTTTGACTATGCGATTTTCCGGCAAGTCGTCTACTCTTTAGAGCCGCACTGGCAATAATTTTTGGGATTACCCCTCATGCAAACCCACCGCTCCATTTAAAAAGCTTCATAAGTAAGTAATTTTTAGTCAATCCTTGAGAAGCGCCATATGCGCGGAGTAAGGTCTTTTTCTCTGGTTTGATCTTTAAATTTGGTAAAATTTAGGGTGGATTTTATGGTGCAAGTTGATGCTTCAAAAGAGATCAGAAGGGCAGTAGATACGGGAAAAGTTACTTTCGGGACCAAACAGGCGGAGAAAAGCCTTAAAAACGGTTCTGCAAAGTTAATAATAGTTGCAGGCAATGCGCCTTTACTTTCAAAGGAAAAGCTTGTTTCTTTTGCTCACATGGGCAGAACACCTCATTATGTGTTTTTAGGGACTGGACTTGAGCTTGGGAGTATTTGCGGAAAGCCCTTCAACGTCTCTGCAATGGTAATAGAGAACGAAGGCAAGAGCAAGGTATTGGACCTATCCAAAGAGTGATGTTATTTGAAATTCGGAATTGGACAGATCCAACTCATGAATGCGCTTGACGACATTGCAAAAGTGAGGGCAAAAGATTGCTTTTTGCAAGGGAAAGATGTTGTGTTTGTGATCCCTTCGGATCAGATGAGTAGGGCCATTGGCAAAAAGGGGGCGACAATTGAGCTTCTCAAGAAAAGATTGGGAAAGCGCATTGAGCTCTTTGAGCACAGCGATGACCCGCAGAAGTTTTTTGAAAAAGCATTTAATGCAAAGATGGAAAAAATTGAAGTGCGCGAAAATGATGATCATAAAATTGTAATAATAAGTGCAGATGGAACAAACAAGAGAATAATTCTGCAAAACATGGGAAGATTAAAAAAAATTAAGGAGATTGCAAAAAGGAATTACAAAATCGAGGAAGTTAGAATCCGGTGAATGTGAATGGCAGGGGAATTTGCAGCAAGAGCGCTTGAAAAGAGGCGAAAGAAATGGAAAAAGAAGGACAGGCGCTGGCAAAAAAAAGTGCGCGCAAGAATGCATGATGATCATGGCGATTTAATGGAAGGCTCTCCGCAGGCACGCGGAATTGTAATTGAAAAACGCGGAGTTACAGCAAAGCAGCCGCACTCGGGGATAAGAAAGTGCGTTCGCGTCCAGCTAATAAAAAATGGCAGGCAGTTAACTGCACTTGCTCCAAGGGATGGGGCAATAAAATTTATTGATGAACACGATGAGGTTACTGTGGAAGGAATAGGAGGAGCCCAAGGCGGCCCTAAAGGGGACTTGTGGGGAGTGAAATATAGGGTTACTCATGTTAATGGCATTGCACTAGAAATGCTACGCACAGGAAGAAAGGAGAAGGTTAAGAGGTAATTGAAATGGTCGTTGCAAAGCAAGTTCTGTCGAGCCACAGAGGCGAAGACAGTACAGGTCTGGCGGCGAACCTTTTCGCCGAGGGTAAGAGGTAATTGAAATGGCTGAGCAGAACTTTTTGGTTTTTGGCAAATGGGATCCATCCCAGGTTGTAATAAAGGACGCTAGCCTTACGCGCTATGTTAGCCTAAAGAGCAAGCGCATTCCGCACACTTTTGGAAAAGGCACAAGGCACAGGTTTGAAAAAGGGTCACTTAGTATTGTCGAACGCCTCATAAATAAAATAATGAGAAGCGGACAGGGAAAACGAAAGCTCTCGGGAAAATATATTAGAGGAAGGCACGGTTGCGGAAAGAAAGTAATGGCAATGCATATGGTTGAGGATGCATTTGATATTGTTGAAAAGCGCACGGGAAAAAACCCAATGCAAGTACTAGTGGATGCAATACAAAACGCAGGGCCACGTGAAGATGTTACAAGAATACAAAAAGGCGGAGTATCATACACTGTTTCTGTTGATGTTGCGCCTCTAAAAAAAGTTGATGAATCGCTAAAAAACCTCTCGCTTGCAGCATTTTCAGGTTCATTTAATACAAAAACAAGCGCAGCAGAAGCTCTTGCAAAAGAACTAATAGCAGCAGCCTCTGAAGATAACACTAGTTTTAGCGTAAAGAGAAGGGACGAGATGGAACGAATCGCAAAGGCCTCAAGGTAATTGAGGAGTATTGATTTTTCATGGTTAAAAAAGAAGATGTTGTAAAGCTTGCTGAAAAGCTAATGAACACGCGGGAAAATATAAGAAATATAGGAATCGTCGCGCACATTGACCACGGCAAGAGCACGCTTGCAGATTCTTTGATTGCAGCCTCTGGGCTTATGAGCGAAGAATTAGCCGGCCAGCAGCGCGTAATGGATTTTGAAGACCAGGAGCAGGAGAGGGGCATTACAATAAATGCGGCAAACATCTCGCTTTTGCACACCCTTGATGGCGTTGAATACCTCGTAAATTTAATTGATACTCCGGGCCATGTTGATTTTGGAGGGGAGGTAATCAGGGCAATGAGGGCAGTTGACGGGGTTATTTTGGTAGTGGATGCTGTTGAAGGGGTAATGCCGCAAACAGAAACCGTCATAAGGCAGGCTCTGCGAGAGCATGTGAGGCCGGTACTTTTCATCAATAAAGTTGATCGATTGATTAACGAACTGCAGCTAACAGAGCAGCAGATGCAGGAGAGGTTTGTAAAAACAATCACCCATGTAAATACTCTCATCCGCAAAAATGCCCCGGAAAAATTTGTGGATGAGTGGACTGTAAAAGTGCAAAACGGCTCGGTTACTTTCGGAAGCGCTTATAACAAGTGGGCAGTTTCAGTTCCGCGCATGTCAAAAACAGGGGTTTCATTTAAGCAAGTGTATGAGTATTTGAAAAGTGATAACCAAAAAGAGCTCTCAAAAAAGAGCAAGCTAACTGAGGCAATACTTGACATGGTGACAAGGCATCTTCCAAACCCTCTAAAGGCACAAAGCTACAGAATGCCGGTTGTCTGGAAAGGGGAATCGGATTCGCCAATCGGAAAGGCAATGACTGCCTGTGATGAAAACGGCCCATTTTCAATGATGGTAACTGATGTTAGCGTTGATAAGCACTCTGGAGATATTGCAACAGGAAGGGTGTATTCCGGAAAAATTACACGCTCAATGAAAGTGAAATTAATAGGGAGCCAAAAAGAAGTCCAAACCCAAAAAATAGGACTTTTCATGGGGCCTGATTTTGTTGAAGCAACAAGTGTACCAGCAGGAAACATTGTTGCGCTTGTTGGGTTAAAGGATGTTTATTCGGGAGAAACAATTAGCACGCAGGAAATGAAGCCATTTGAGAGCTTTATGAGCGAAGTTGAACCTGTAATTACAATTTCAATTGAAGCAAAGAGTACAAAAGATCTTCCAAAATTAATTGAAGTTATAAGACAATTAAGTAAAGAAGACCCAAACCTTCGCGCAACAATAAACCAAGACACTGGCGAGCATTTGCTTTCCGGAATGGGAGAATTGCACCTTGAAATTAACCAATACAGGATTGAAAAGCACCACAATATAGCAATCACTGTTTCCCCGCCAATTGTTGTCTATCACGAAACGATTACAAAAAAATCGCCGGTGGTTGAAGCGAAAAGCCCAAACAAGCACAACAAATTAAAGCTCTACGCTGAACCGGTCCCTGCTGAAATTTTAGAAAAATTAATCAAGAGCCACTTTGATGGAAAAGTTAAACCAAAGGATAAGGAAAAAATTGCAATGTTCCAGGAAATGGGTTTTGAGAATGAAACATCTAAAAAAATCTGGGCAGTGCACAACCAATGTGTTCTAATTGATGGCACTAAGGGAATTGAGGCGCTGCATGAAATACGCGAACTTGTAATACAGGGATTTTTTGATGCAATGGACCAAGGGCCGCTTGCAAAGGAGAAATGCTTTGGGGTAATAATAATTCTAAAGGATGCAACATTGCACGAAGATGCAATACACCGCGGGCCGGCACAGATGCTCCCGACAATTACACGCGGCTGCTATGCGTGCATGCTCTCGGGCGATGCGGTATTATATGAACCAAAGCAGACACTGACAATTACTGTCCCTGA
>Ga0209542_10011469_pt1 | contig 15712 bp, 15 predicted proteins | sample RifCSPhighO2_01_FD_184028 | JGI IMG/M metagenome (GOLD analysis project Ga0209542, IMG submission 184028) | Soil microbial communities from Rifle, Colorado - Rifle CSP2_plank highO2_0.1 (SPAdes) (version 2) | ecosystem: Environmental > Terrestrial > Deep subsurface > Rock core/Sediment ... | reverse complement strand
CAGGCGTGAAGGGTGGCTTCTCTGGCGGCCCTAAATTTAGACTTACGGCTCCACAAAAAACCCTTCGTATGTTTCAACAATCTTTTTCTCCTAGCATTTGCAATTGTACCTCTTTTTACTCTGGTCACCTCGGTTGGTTAATCTATTGTAAAATTAAAGCTTTTGCTTTTCGGATCAATTCTTGGGGTGCTCTAATCTGACCATGCTTGATCCGGCTTTGCTGACCTGTCGCCTTAGCATTAAAATGATTCTGGCCAGGCGGCCGCTTCATTATTTTGCCGCTGCCGGTTATTTTAATTCTTTTCAGAAATGATTTATTTGTTTTGTTGAACCGTATAGCCATTTTATTTTGTATTAGACCTGTTGTTTAATAACTTCTCTACTGCAAACCCAGAATTTTGGCCATAAGATAATTTAAATTTTTTCGAAATAGTTGTCGCTATTCCTTAAAAATTTAAATAACTTCTGTCTCAAAATTCTAGATTTTCGTTACGAGAGCTATCAAACAACAGGTCTGTTATTTTTTCTTGTTGTCTTTTTTAATTACTATTATCCAGCCGAAAGGGGATTTACTGACTGGGTTCTGGATCAAATGAGGCTCGCTTATTAGCTTGATGAAATTCGCGAGCTTTTCTTTACCCATATGGGCCAGAGCTTTCTCTCTTCCTCGCAGGGTCAGCTCTATTTTAACCGGGTGCCCATCTTTCAGGAAATTATCAATCTGTTCAGATTTGAATTTTAAATCGTGCTCTCCGGTTTTAAAGCCAACTCTTACGGTCTTCATCTCTTGATCCTTAGGCTTCGGTCCGCCCTTTTCCTGCTTCTCTTTGCGATACACATATTTACCATAATCCATGATTTTGGCAATAGGAGGCTGCATCTGTGGTCCCACTTCGACTAAATCAAGGTTCTTCTCTCTGGCCAGTCTTAGGGCGTCAAAAGTCGGCATAGCGCCAAGCTGATTTCCCTTATCGTCGATTACCTGAACTTCAGGGATGCGTATTTGGTTGTTTACTCTCAGGTGTTTTTGCAATGTTTTATGGAGTGAATTATACCAAATCAGCAATAAAAATGGAAGGACCCAAAACGAGCCGTATTTAGTAATGGGGCTATCGAGTCGAGTTCTAACAACTTAAAATCCCGCTAGTGCGGGAGGAGCTAAATGTATGCAAGCCGAGCTAGAAATATTTGAGGACTCCTTGGAGAACGTGGAAGGGTCGGAGTACGTCAAATCGACTGATAACCCCCACCACCTTATGATCTTTATCTATGACCGGTATCGGGTTGACTCGATGATGTTCGCGGAACAGTTTAATAACTTCATCGTAAGAGGCATCCGGAGTAAGGGTTATCGGGTCTTTGTTCATTATATCTGAAACTTTAAGTTGTAGTATCTCTTCTTGAAAGTGGGCCTCTTCTTTTTTAAATTGAGGCAAGTTTCTTAAAACAACTTGGAGGGTAGGCAGGTGAACGGCCGATGTTTTGTTAATCAAGTCGTATTCAGTTACAAGACCGACGAGAATGTTTTTATCGTCAACCACCGGAACGCCATCGAAGTTGTGTTCGGCCAATGTTTTGGCAACATCAAGAAGAGGTGAGTCGGCCCGAATTGCTATAACGTTTCTTGTCATTATGTCTTTGGCAAATACTTTTGTAGCTTCTTTTTCCATAGTTATTAATAATTGTTTTACTTCTTCTTGCTATAACTAAGTATATTCAAGGGTCGTAAAATATCAAATCGGCTTATTATTCCGAGGACCTCATTCCGGTCATTAACGATTGGAATTGGATTAACTCGATGATGAGCTTTAAATGTTTCTATGGCTTCTTCGAATGTAGCGTTTTCGCCGAGTGTTAAGGGCTCTCTATTCATTATATCTTGTACCTTAAGTTCCGAAATATCTTGAGTGCCTATTTTTGGAGGGTCTTCTTTTTTTTCGGCATAGATGTCGGTTATTATTTTCTGGAGGAAAGAAGCGTTTATGGTCGATGTCTGGGTTATAAGGTCATATTCGGTGATTATACCTACCAGCCGGTTGTTCTTATCAACCACCGGAACGCCATCGAAGTTGTGTTCGGTTATTATTTTGGTTACTTCGGTTATGGGTGTTTCTGGTGAGACAGATATGACCTTCTTAGTCATTACATCCCGTAGGTATATTTTCTTTATTTGGTTATCACTCATAGTTAAAATCATTATAACATAAAGCCATATTTAAATGTAAACACCCGGAGCTTTATGTGGTATTATTATAGGTGTGCAGGAACTAATGTTCTAAGCCTAGCTATAAATGGCGCTACATAAGCAAATAACAAAAAATTCAGGCAAGATTCTAATTGTCGAAGACAATATATTCATGGCCGAGCTTTTGGCCGAGAAGATTTCCAATATCGGCTATGAGGCGGTTACTGTCTACAACGGGACAGAGGCTCTGGATAAAATATCCAAAGAAAAACCAACCCTAGTTCTTCTGGACATGCCTTTGCCCGGAGATGTTACGGGAGCCGATCTCCTGACCAAGGTAAGAAAAAGTTACGATAAGATTGCCTTACCGGTTGTTGTTCTTTTTAATCTTGATCAGCCCAAAGCAGCGGAAGAAATTATCAAGCTTGGCGCGAATTACTATTTAATTAAAGCGTTATCAAACACCGAAGAAATAGTTACCAAGATTCAGGAGATTTTGAACAGCAAAACAAGAGAAATTCCCCTGGAAAAGTCTTCTAAGGCGGTAAAGATTGAGGGGATTAAGAAGCCCGAAAAGGAAGTTGCGGAAGCTCCGAAAGAAAAAATTGAGATTCCTGTCGAAGCGCCGAAAAGACTGAAGGAAAAGATTGACAAAATGCTTACCATGCCCGAGAACGAGATATCCATTATAGGCCTCGTCGACAGCTTGATGGAGTATTCTTTTTTGGCCAGGGCATCGGATATTCACTTAGAGCCTACCGAGCAAAAACTCATTGCTCGATTAAGGATAGACGGCATCCTTCACGATATTTTTATGTTCCCAAAAGGGATACACTCGGGAGTCGTTACTAGAATTAAGGTTCTGGGCGGTATCAGGACCGATGAACATCAAGCAGCCCAAGACGGAAGATTTAGAATAGCTATTGCCAATCCTCCCCGCCAATTTGACGTCAGGGTTTCAATAATTCCAACCTACTATGGAGAAAATGCCGTTCTTCGGTTATTGGCTGAGCAGACCCAGATTAGGAGTATCGACAATCTTGCTTTAACCGATGTCGACAGAGATAAAATAAAAAGGGCGATAAGACGCTCTCATGGAATGATTTTGGCTACCGGACCGACCGGGTCTGGTAAAACGACCACCCTCTATACTATTCTAAAAGAAGTTAACACTCGGGAGGTTTCGGTAATTACTATTGAAGACCCGATCGAATATTCTCTTGAAGGAATAGATCAGATTCAGGTTAATTCCAGAACCGGACTTACTTTTGCCGCCGGACTTCGCTCAATTCTCAGACAGGACCCCAACGTTATAATGGTCGGAGAGATTAGGGATCAGGAGACCGCTTCGATTGCGGTTAATGCCGCGCTTACGGGACACCAGCTCTTATCCACTATTCACACGAATGATTCAGCGACGACCCTGCCGAGACTTTTGGATATGGGTGTTGAGCCGTTCCTGGTAGCTTCAACGGTAAATGTAGCTATAGGCCAGCGTCTGGTTAGGATGATTTGCCCCCACTGTAAAGCTAAAAAAAGACTTACTGATGCAGAATTTGAAAGTCTGCAGGAACACATTCCAGTGGCTCTAGTCGATAATCATCGGGACTTTTTTTACGGCAAGGGCTGTGCCGAATGTGGGAATACTGGCTATTTCAGCCGCATAGGCCTGTACGAAGTTTTGGAAGTGAATGATTTTATCAGAGAAGGAATTATGCGAAGAGCCGATGCCGGTGAAATCAAGAAAATCGCCGTGAAAAACGGCATGGTGCCCTTGCTTGAAGATGGATTCAAGAAAGCGCTTAGCGGGATAACAACCATAGAAGAGATACTGAGGGTGGTTAACGAGTAATTGCTAATTTAAAATTTAGAATTTTCAATGAATTTTTAATGTCTCAATGATCTGGATTTAGAAATTGAGATATTGATTGAAAATTGAAAATTGAAAATTGAAAATTTTTTCTACAAATATATTTTTCCGCCTCTCCCTCAAAGAAAAGATGCTTTTTGCGCGCAATTTAGAGGTGATGATACGTTCAGGAATGCAAATATTACAGAGCTTGGACATTTTAAAAAAACAGGCCAGATCAAAAGCTTTCGTTAAAATTCTTGATAGCGTCATTTTTGATGTTAAGAACGGACATTTTCTTTCAGCCGGACTAGAAAAATATAAAACCGTTTTCGGAGAGTTCTTTATAAACTTGATTAGAGTCGGCGAGGCTTCGGGAACTTTAAGCGAGAATCTTAAGTATTTAGCTGATGAATTGAGGAAGAAGGATGAATTGACCAAAAAAATCAGGGGAGCGATGGCTTATCCGATGATCATTATGCTAGCCACCGTCGGCATAACTTCGATAATGATATTTGTTATTTTCCCCAAGATATTGCCGGTATTAACCAGTATTAACGTCGAACTTCCGTTAGTTACCAGAGCTTTTATCGCGATGTCTAATTTTCTGATCAAATATGGATATTTGGTCGGAGTCGGTTTTGTCGGTTTGATTATAGGAATATGGCTTATTCTGAGAATCCCTAAAGTTAGATTTTTCTGGCATAAAATACTTGTCTCGATGCCGATTATAAAAGACATGGTTCGTTCGGTTAACATTATAAGCTTTGCCAGGACAATAGGACTTCTTCTCAAGGCTGGAATAAAAATAGTGGAAGCTTTAGAGATAACAGCCAATACCCTCGGTAATATGGTTTATCGCCAGGAAGTCTTAAGGGTGGCGGAAGGAGTCAGAAGAGGGGATCCGATGTCGAAGTATTTTGTGGAAGATACAAAATTATTCCCCCCCATATTTTCCCAGATGATAGTAGTCGGAGAAAACACCGGCAAACTGGACGAATCAGTGTTATTTTTGGCCGATTTTTATGAATCTGAGCTGGATGAATCAATCAAAAACATTTCCACGTTTATTGAGCCGGTATTGCTTTTGGTCATGGGACTCATTGTTGCTTTTGTTGCACTAGCCATAATCACTCCTATATATAAGATAACGCAAGCCATAGGAAGGTAATTTTCAATTTATAATTTAAAATTTACAATGAATTTTCAATGTCTAAATGTTTCAATGTTTGAAAATTAAAAATTGAAGCATTGACTGAAAATTGAAAATTGAAAATTGAAAATTTTTTCTAAATCTGCCGGTTTTACCCTGATTGAGACTCTCATCGCTATCGCCATTTTTGCCATTATTTCAACTGGTACTTATTTGGCTTATTCCAATGTTCTGGACATAACCATTGCCTCTCAATTGAATTCTACGGCCTTAACCGTAATTGCCAATGAACTTGAGGTAATAAGATCTCTAGACTACAAAGACGTAGGCGTTCAAGGCGGTTCGCCCGCCGGAATATTGATGGCTCAGAAAAATATTAATTTTTCCGGCTTCCAATTTATTCTAAGCACTACAGTTCGGAATATCGACGATCCCTTTGACGGAATACTTGGCGGTACTCCGAATGATACAGCCCCGGCCGATTACAGGTTGATTGAATTAGAGCTGCTGTGCTCCACTTGTCCAAGATTTATTCCCATTCGGAGTACAACGACAGTGGGTCCGGCCAATCTCGAAAGTTCTTCCGAGAACGGCAACCTTTTTATTACCGCTATTGATTCGTCCGGCCAACCAGTGCCTCAGGCCAACGTGTCGGTTATAAACAATTTAGTTAATCCCGCCATATCCATAAATGACATCACAAATAACAGTGGCCAGCTTCAATTAGTTGATATTGCAACCAGCTCGTTGGGGTATCAGATTATTGTAACGAAGCCCAGTTATTCCACAGACAAAACTTATCAGCCCGGTGCACCCTCAAACCCTAATCCGGTTAAGCCTCATGCCACCGTTGCCAAGCAGCAGGTTACTTTGGCCACCTTTTCCATTGATCGTTTAAGCACTCAAACTCTCCGGACGAGAGACAGGTTTTGCCAAGCTGTACCGAATATAAACTTTAATCAACAAGGGACAAAGCTTATTGGGACTGACCCAGACGTTCTTAAATATTCTATTAACGATGAAACCGATTCTGGCGGGAGTAAAACCAGTTTGGTTGAATGGGACGCCTACTCTATCCAGAACACCGATCCTGGCTATAGTTTAGCCGGAACCTTGGTTCTTTCCCCATTCAATATGAGTGCCAATACGGTCTACGATATCAACTGGTTGATGGAGGCTGATACGCCCTTGTCAATTCTTGTAACGGCTCAGAATGATAGTGGCCAAATGATAGACGGAGCGGACATTACTTTAACCAAATCCGGCTTTAGCGTCTCCGAAGTATCGGGCCATAATTATTTTGATCAGACGGATTGGTCCAGCGGAAAATTTACTCAGAAAAGTTCCAACATCGAAGAGGCTGATCCGTCAGGGGAGATTCATATTGCGCAGGTTGACGGCAAATACGCATCTATGAGTCAGGAATTTCTAGAGTCTCAGACTTTCGATCTAGGCGATGCGGCAATTTTTTATAAATTTAAGTGGAATCCTTCCAATCAACCGCCCCAAGCCGGAGTCAACAGTTTGAAATTCCAAATTGCCGTTAATAACGATAATGCAACCTGGAATTATATTGGTCCCGACGACAGCTCCGCTACTTATTACACAGACTCGGACTCAGTTCTTAATGATATATATAACGGGAATCGCTATTTTAGGTATAAAGCTTATTTAATGACCGAAGACGAAGATTATACCCCGGCTTTAAACGATGTGAACGTGGAATTTTCGTCTGCCTGTATTCCTTCTGGCCAATCTTATTTTTCCGGTCTAACTAACGATATTTATACTCTAACTGTCCAAAAGACCGGTTACCAAGCATATTTCGCAGATATTGATATTTCAAATTCATGGCAGGAGCATAGGGTGGTACTGATCCAGTAGAGTAATTTCCAATTTAAAATTTAGAATTTAAAATGAATTTTCAATGTCTCAAGGTTCCAGTGTCTGAGAATTAAGAAATTGGATCATTGATTGAAAATTGAAAATTGAAAATTGAAAATTTTCCGCCAATTAAGGGGCTTTACGCTTATCGAGATTCTGATCGCTATGGCGATCTTGTCGGGCATCGTGTTGATAATAAGCATGTTCGGTTTGGATATTTTTAAGTTCCAGATATTTTTTAGCGATACTTTTACTATGCAACAAGAAATAGGCCTGACATTGACCGAGATGGGCGTAGAGATAAGAGGGATGGGGCCTTCGGCTAATGGCAGTTATCTCATAGAATCGGCATCGGCCACGTCTCTAGTGTTCTATACTGACAAAGATGGCGATAGTCAGTTCGACAGAGTCAGGTATTTTGTTTCGGGTAGTACTCTCCGGCGAGGAGTGATAAAGCCTACCGGCAACCCTGCAATCTATCCTTCGGCTGACGAAGTTATAAAAGATGTTGTCAGTAATGTTATATTACCGCCTATCGCTAGCCAGTCCCTGTTCTTATATTACGATCAAAATTATACGGGCACTCAAGCTCCGATAACTTCGCCCGTAAGCGTAAATCAAGTCAGGCTGATCAAGGCCACAATTTCTACCGACAGAACTCCCCAAGATAAAATGGCAAGAACCGAATATTCTTCAACTATGATGATAAGAAATTTAAGAAATACTCAATGAACAAGCGACAAGCGACGAGCGACGAGCGACGAGTCGATCAGCGCGGCCAACTGACCATTGCTGTTTTACTTTTTGGTTCTCTGGCGATCATTATATTAGCTGGTTTAATAATTTGGGTAGACTCAACTTTAAGATCGGCTCAGAGAAATATTCATCGAGACCTTGCCTTCAGGATTGCCGAAGCAGGAATAGAATATTATCGCTGGCACCTCGCTCACGCCCCTCTTGATTTTCAGGACGGTACGGGCCAGTCTGGGCCATATATTCACGATTTTTACGATAAATCGAGTAATTTACTTGGAGAGTTCGAGCTGGAAATAATCCCGCCCCCCCTCGGCTCTACGGTTGTTACGATAAAATCAACCGGAAAGGTTGATGGTGTTTCCGGACTCGAGAAGACAATAGAAGTTAAAATGGCAAAACCTTCTTTCGCCAAATATGCCGCCGTTCTAAACGACAATGTCAGATTCGGAGCGGGAACGGAAGTGTTCGGTCAGATTCACTCCAACGGCGGAATCAGGTTTGATGGCTTAGCTCACAATATCGTTACCAGTGCCGCAACCAGCTATAATGATCCTGACCACTCCGGTGGAAATGAGTTTGGTGTCCATACCCACATTGTCCCTGTCGATCCTTTGCCTCCGGCGGCTATGCCTTCAAGGCCGGATGTGTTTGTGGCGGGTCGGCAGGTTTCTGTTCCGGCCGTTGATTTTACCGGTATTACCCAATCATTGTCCCAAATAAAAACCTCGGCGCAGACCGACGGTAAATATTTTGGCCCTTCAGGTTCTAAAGGCTATGAAGTTGTTCTAAAAATAAACGATACGTTCGATATTTATAAGGTTACAAAGCTTACCAGCCCTCCCGGCGGCTGTTCTAACTCTCTTAGTCAGTCTGGCTGGGGAACATGGACCGTATCCACCAGAACTCTGATTGGCAATTATCCGATACCGGTCAACGGCCTAATATTTCTAGAAGACCACGTTTGGGTTAGCGGGCAGATTAATACCGTCAGAGCTACTATTGCCTCCGGTAAGTTTCCTGATAGTCTATCAACTCGGACTAGTATTACCGTCAATGTGAATCTTCTCTATACGAATTATGATGGCCAAGATATACTAAGCTTAATTGCTCAGAATAATATAAATATAGGGCTGACAAGCGCTAATATTTTAAGAGTTGATGCTGCGCTAATTGCTCAGAATGGAAGAGTCGGGAGATATTATTATTCATCCTCGTGCGGCTCATCGTACATCAGAAGCACCATAACCTCCTATGGCATGATCGGATCTTATCAAAGATATGGCTTTGCCTATACTAACGGAACGGGCTATCAAACGCGGAACCTTGTCTACGATAGTTACCTACTTTACGGTCCGCCGCCAAGCTTTCCACTAACCTCCGACTATTACGAGCAGATATTCTGGAACGAGGTGAAATAGTCTTTTTATGGTGTGGATAATTAGTTTTTCGGAAAGTGTTAGAATTAGTACTGTAATGGTCGACTATCCGTCCGAAAGCGCTTGGACAGATAGAAAAAGTAAAATTTAACTTATTTGATTTAAAAATGAAAATAAACAAAAAACAGAGCGGTTTTACGCTCATTGAAATTTTAGTCGTTATCGGTATTATAGCCATCTTAGCGGCAGTAGTTATCGTTGCCCTAAATCCGGCCAGACAATTTGCGCAAGCAAGGAATACCCAGCGATCGTCGAATGTGAACACTATTCTAAATGCTGTCAGTCAAAGAATGGTAGACAACAAAGGAGTCTGGGATTCTGATTGTACTTCCGGTACTGTTGCACTTCCTTCGACAGCGACCAATATTGGTAGTGGCGCCCTTGATCTGGAAGATTGCGTATCGCCAACCTATGTTGTCTCGGTTCCGTTTGATCCTTCTGGAGGAGATGCGGCTTCATCCGGCTATCATATCTGGGAAGATGCCGATGGTAGAATCCATGTTCGAGCTCCGAAAGCTGAACTTGGTGAGACCATCGAAGTTGCCAGATAACTCTAGATTTTCTAAATCAAAAATCCCCGTTAAGGGGATTTTTGATTTAGGTGCTATAATTAATAGGACTTACCCATTTGCCCAAGGTTAGTGCGTAAGTCCTAATTAAATTATGCTAAAGAGGCTTATTATCCTAACTTCTTTTCTGGTTTTACCTATTCTGGCCTCTGCTCACGGGACCAATTATCTCGAATTTAATCCCGACTACTTCAGAACCAAATCTCTAAATGTTTCGTCGGCCGGCAATATCTACGAGATACTTCTTCCGGTGAATGAGTTTTTAGGCGGAATGGATTTTTGGTTTGATAATGCCGGTAGTTCGGGTACAGCAACTTTTGAGTTACGTGATCAGAATAATAACTTTCTAACCTCTCGAATCGTAACTATTCCCCATATCGATCCGGTATCCGGCGGACAAAGAGTCCATGTTGATTTAAGCTCGCAGGCTTCTGTTATTGGCGGGAACGTTTATCGGATCAAAATATCAAGCGTTCTCCCGCAACTTAGGATTTATTATTCCGATAGGGTCAAATTTCTTCCGCACAATGAGCCCCACATTTCCGAATATGTTAACGGGACAGCTGAGATTAACGGCGAGGAACAGCAATTCAGTTTTAAATTCGCTCTTTATGAAACGGTCGAGTCGTCCGCTCCGATTATTTCTAATATCGCCTGGACGATTATCTCCGAAGCTCAAATTAGAGTTGATTTTAATGTTAACGAGCCGACCGATTATCGTATAGAGTACGGACTGTCGGGTCAGGGTTATAGCAAGAGTACCAGTTTTAATGCTGATTTCGAAATTTGTATTGACGGAATTACGACATGCGACTTAACTTTGAATGTGGAACCAGACTCAACTTACCAATATCGTTTAACCGTTAAAGATTCATGGGGTAACCAAAGCCAGGCAACCGGAACCTTTGCTTCTGGACAGAGCCAAGTTCCCACTCCCATCCCCACCTCCACTCTCTCGGCCACTCCTTCCCCCTCTCTGAGCTTAAGCCCTTCGCCTACGGCCTCGGCCACTCCGACCGGAACTACTTCTCCCGTTCCGATTCCCAGCCCTCCAGACGGTATTCCTCTGGCCATATCAAATCTTCGAGTAGCGGCGGTTACTGACAGGTCGGTTGACATTGCCTGGACGACCAACGAAGCGGCTAATTCTCACCTTTTGATCAGCACCCCGTTTTTGATAACCGTAACCGATGCTTCAGATCCGATCTTAGAGCTGGAGCATTTGCTGAGGATAACCAGTCATATCGGGGCCAATGTTAGATATCTAGCAACGGTAACCTCAAATGATGTAAGCGGGGATACTTCTAGGGCAAGTCTGAGTTTTACTACTATGCCATTTATGCCACCTGCTACGCCAACTCCATCACCCGTTCAGCAACCACCCATTACCACTCAATCGGGCGGCAGCGGAGGATCAATTCAGTGGCAAGCGCCGGCTAGCGGCGAGCCTAGCAACGGATATAGAATCGATGTATTCGATGAACAGGGGAATCTCGTCAGAACGATACATGTTCCGGCCGGATATAGTAAAAGCGATATTAGCGATCTGGCCGATGGCGAGTACAAGGTTATTGTTTACGCAGACAATAAAGGCGTATTTGAGAAAATAAATCAGCCAGTGACTCTTGAGGTGGGGTCGCCGTTCCTTAAGCGTTTGTTAAACTTTTGGTGGGCCCTGATTCCACTTTTAGCCGGGCTAGGGTATATTGTTTGGAGGAATAGGAAAAAAGTTACTCCGGCTTTTCAAGTCCCGGTTTAACCTGTATTATAGTTCAGTAAATAATTTTAAATTATCAATTTTTAATTTTCATTGAAATCCCAATGATTTAATTTTCAAGTTTCGGGAATTAAGCATTGATTGAAAATTTTAAATTATAAATTGTAAATTTTGCTCGTGTTAAGAGTTCTCTATGAAGACAATCACATTATCGCTGTATATAAGCCGGCCGGTATTTTAGTTCAGGCGGGAGACAGAAAAAGCGGCAATTTAATGGATGAGGTCAAAAAATACATAAAAGAAAAATATAAAAAAGAAGGCAATGTATTTTTGGGACTGGTTCATAGGCTAGACAGGCCAGTTTGCGGAATTGTGGTTTTTGCCAAGACGTCCAAAGGAGCTTCCCGGCTGTCGGAGCAATTTCGTTCCCGCGAGATCAAGAAAATATACATAGCTTTAGTCGAGGGTAGGGTCTCCGGTACCGGCGACTTAATGCATTTTATAAAAAAGGATCCGGACAGATTAACTGCCATTGTTCAAGATTCGCCGAGTGCAGATTACCAGAGGGCAGAATTAAGTTATCGAGTCTTGAAGTCAGGAGACAAGACATCTCTGCTTAACATTAATTTAAAGACTGGCCGTTTCAATCAGATTCGGGCCCAGCTTGCTCACGTAGGCCATCCGATTATCGGAGATAAAAAATACGGCGCTAAAACAAAATTATCAGAAGGGGCGATAGGTCTCTGCGCCACAGAGATCACATTCAAAACGGCTACGACGGACGAATTAAAAACAATAAAAATTGATTATCCCCGGGAGTGGGACTTAATGCTTATATAACCAAACGCCTCAATCCATTGAGGCGTTTGGTTATATGTGGAGGCGGGGGTATTGAAACCCCGTCCAATATTTGCTTCAAACCTATTCTACAAGTTTAGCTAATTTTTTATTGCCTGACTTTAAAATTAGCAAAAGCGTCAGGCCAGCATTCTAGTTGAATTTTCCGCTTACGGCTTAAAACACACCAAGACCCCGTAAGAAGTATCTCGCTAATAGCGCTCTTCTCAAATAGCGAGAATCATTGAGAGAACGACGTTTAAGCAAAAGCTAAAGCGTTTGAATAATTGGTTTTGGCAATTATAGTTTTTAGACGTTATTTAAGTGGGTGTCTAAACCACTACCTGCCTAAGTTTGAATAAGAACATTGTCGAAACTGACGCCCCCATACATATAATTATAGCATAAAATTTAATCTTTTCAAGTTTTAGGAGGGCCGGCCCATTTATTGACGTCCTTTTTGTTATTTGCAATACTTCAAGAGCAGTTTTTTGAAATCCAAAGAGAAACAGAAATGCGTAAGACCACACTGTCCGTTTTAATGTTAGCTCTGACTTTTGTTGCTATACCGTCTTTTGCTCAAGCCCAGACTACTGTGCCGGATGTTTCCGGTCCGAATTGGAATCTTATTGGCGAGGAGAGAGTTGACTTGGCTCAGGTGTTTGACGGTAAGCACACCGTAACTACCTTTGTGGCTGTAGCTAAGACTTACAATAACGACAAAGACGGACTTATGGCTAGCGTGCTAACCTGGGATGGCACTGAAGTGGCGATTGCTTTTGGCAAGGCAACTAATTCAAATTCTGCTGCTTTTGCTCTAAAGGTAGGCGGCAAGTGGTATCTTGCTAAGAACGGCGATAAACCCCCAGTTATTTCTGTTGTTCCAGGACCAAACGGAACACCGACCGGAATCAAACTGACTCTTGATACCGTCGATGGCCCTAAAGAGCTCACTCTCAAGATTAGTTGAAACCCCGATACGGGGTTTTTCATTGCCAGAATCCCTTAATTTCGCAGACCGTCTTTTTTCGACGGTAACATAATAGTTAAATTAACTGATAATTTAGCCACTAAACAAATTAGAGCGGAGTATTCGATGGAGAACTCTAATTTTGTTGGCTAAATTGCGTAAAGCAACGAGGTTGCCACGCAACTTTTCGTTGAGGTTAATTTAACTATTTGTCGGAAGGAATAAAGTAGGTCGAGAAGTTAAGAGATTCTGGTAATAGAGTCTCTCGGCTTAGCGCTACAGAATTATTGACTTATTCCTCTTTGTTTCGCCCTGGCGACATCCTTTTTCTTTATTGATTCTCTTTTGTCATATTTCTTTTTACCTCGAGCGACGCCTATTAAAAGTTTAATGAGGCCTTTCTTACCGTAAAGCTTGATCGGGACAAGAGTTACTCGGCTGGCCTTGGATTCATCGGTTAAATTAATTATTTCTTTTTTTGATAATAATAATTTTCTTGAACGCTGGGGATCGTAATTTTTCGGGGTATTAGCCGGCTGGTAGGGGGAGACAATCGCACCAATTAAAAAGGGCTCCTCGTTTATAATTTTTACGTAAGAACCTTTTATAGACGCTTTCCCGGTTTTTATAGACTTGACCTCCTGGCCTTCTAAGACAATTCCAGCCTCAATCGTCTCGAGAATTTCATAATCAAAGTTTGCTTTAGGATTTGAGGCGTAATCCATGACATATTTATTCGCGTTAGTCCTCGAGCTTCTCAACTTTTTCTATTGCCGAGGTTGTTTTACCGTTGCCTGCCATGTCAGCGCCCTGGATTGAGGTGATTTCCAAGAACATGCCCTCCCCTATAAAACCGACCTTTATTGCCGAACCGCCCCAGGTAGAGCCAGATATTATTACTTTCTTTTGGGTGGGGCACCATTCCGGGCTACCGGACATATAAAAACCGTCTTCCCGGTGTTCGAGGATGTATTCGGTGTTTTTGGTGGTGATTCTAAGCTTCTCTCCGACAAGTATGTCTTTAAGAAAAAAACCAGGAATTCTTTCTGCCGCCTCAGTTTCCCTATTCAGTGTTCGTTCGAATATTTTGGCCATCCTATTTCCTCTCTATTAATTTAGTGCGCAGGTTCAGTGTGTCACTTCCTCGTATAACCGTCAATTCAATATTATCGCCAACGGTGCATTTTTGTATTATATCTTGGAGATCTTTCTCCTCAGTTAATCTGTCTCCGTTGAGAGAGATTATAATATCATTTTCTTTAATGCCGGCCTTGTCGGCGGGGGAGTCCGGAACTACGGCGACAGAGTTAGGAACATGGTCGCGAACAACAAGAGCTCCATAATCAACAGGGAGAGAGTATTTGCCCTTCAATTCACTGTTCAGCATTACATACTGAAGTCCTATGAATGGCTTAATAATTCTTCCGTGTTTGATGATATCTTCCAAGTCTTGCTTTGCCCAGTTTATTGGAATCGAAAAACCGATATTTTGCGCCCCATAAATTATGGCCGTATTTATGCCGACAACCTCGCCATCTAAATTAATCAATGGTCCGCCGGAGTTGCCCTGGTTAATGGCCACATCGGTCTGAAGAACTCCTCGCAAGTGTTCCATCTGTCCGCCCTGGCCCAGGGATGCAGAAATTTTTCTGGACAAACCGGAAACAATACCCTTTGAAACGGTATTTGAAAAAAGTCCCAAGGCATTGCCAATAGCAATTACTGTTTGTCCTAGCTCCAGCTTGCTGGAATTGCCCAGTATGACAGCTGGAAGACCGGTAGCTTTTATTTTTACTACGGCGATATCATTGATCGGATCGCGAGATACGACTCGGCCTGGGTATTCTTTGCCGTCTATTGTAATTACGGTATATTCCGCATCAGCGTCAAAGACAACATGTTTGTTGGTAAGTACAAGTCCGTCAGGATGAACGATAAAACCCGAACCTCCGCCAACTTTTACTTTCTCGGTTTGGCCTTCCGTTTCACCAAACATGAAGGGTCCCAAAAACGGAGCGCGATAAAGGCTCTTAATCTTTGGCATTTGTTTTGATATAACAATACTAACGACGCTCGGGGCGACCCTCTTAACTGCCTCTATCGGTAATTTATCGTAATCGATTGAGTTCATCCCCACACTCACTTAGGACATATCCTCTTGCGATTTAAGCATATGAATACTAAGTGGAGATTATTAGGTTAACTATACTCTCCCACATAAAAATTTAGAATTAGAATACCGCAAGTCCTAAATGAGTGTGGGGATTCATATTTATATTTTAACTTAGATATTGCCTGAGCGCAAATCTTACTATTTATAATTTTTTGTGTTGACTAAAGCCATATAAAGGGATAT
>Ga0209542_10011468_pt1 | contig 15713 bp, 19 predicted proteins | sample RifCSPhighO2_01_FD_184028 | JGI IMG/M metagenome (GOLD analysis project Ga0209542, IMG submission 184028) | Soil microbial communities from Rifle, Colorado - Rifle CSP2_plank highO2_0.1 (SPAdes) (version 2) | ecosystem: Environmental > Terrestrial > Deep subsurface > Rock core/Sediment ... | reverse complement strand
TTGGTAAAGAACTCTTCCATATCTCTCTTAAAACCTTCATGGCTCACTTCATACTTATCCAATTCTTTCTCCCCAATCCAAACAAAGGCTGTATGTTCATGGCTTAGTTTTACTTTATCAGAGCCAGCTTCTGCTTCATATATCATGCCAAGAAAGTTATCTCCTAAATGTTGATAAGAATCCATCCTTTTCAACCGTAGGTTCTGAACCTTCAAACCAGTCTCTTCCTCTATCTCCCGTTGCATACCCTGCAGAGGTTGCTCACCGCCTTCTAAATGACCCCCAGGGAAAGCCCAATAAGGCTTATCAGTCCTTTTTAGCAACAAGACTCTATTCTCATGGCTTACTAAACAAACCTGCACTACACGAAAATAAGGACGATCGTTCTTCATATTGCTCTCTTCATTTAACTTCTTACTTGTTAGTTTTTCTTGATCACTTGGTTGATGTTTGAAATGAAGGTTTTGGCATTCTTGAGTGAGTCTTCGGCTGGTTCTTGGTTGGCTTGAGCGACTGTATTGTAGGTGTAGTTGCCTCGTTTCCATTTTTCGTCGTGGAATATCTCGAGGAGTGTGTCGGCTCGGATGACGAGTTTCTGGTAGATTTCGAGAAGTTTTACATCTAAGATTCCAGTGTCTACGAAGTGTTCTTTGAAGGCATTGAACGTTTTCTTATGAACTTCGGGGGAAGAAGTAAGAATGTTCTTGGTTAAGAGCAGGGCTTTGGCAGCGTAAAAAATAGTGTAATACGAGTGAGAAATAACCGAGCTGTAAAAAGTCATGTCTGGATGAATTTTCAAAAATTGCTTTGCTTTTTCATCCTCGCTTAATATTTTGAGTTTTTCGGCTATGACAAGTTCATTGTCGGCTCGTTCGAGGAAGAGTTTAACCTTTGTATCCATGCCGTATCACCTCATCCATGAGTTTTAGGTAGGTTTGTCCGCCTTTTAAAATGAGGTGGTTTTTGGCGATTTCTTTGCCGTAGTTGAATTGGTTGTTGAGCAGCATTTCGAGGAAGTCTTTGTTTCTGAATACGTATAAGTGCATGGGTGGTATGTTCATTTCGCAGAAATGAGATAGTTCGGCAATGGTTTTTTTGGGTTCGGCAGAGTCTTCTATGATGATGACGATGTCGATATCAGAGTCATCTCGTTGCTGGTTTCTTGCATAGCTTCCGGTGATAAGAAAGATGCAACCTTTTACAGAGATTTTGTTGATGGCTTCTTGAAGGTCTCTGTATGGTATGTGTTTTTTGTTCCAGGCATCGTGTTCCAGGACAAATCCAGCTGTGACTTGTGTTTTCGTGGAGGAAGTGTTTAAGGCATAGACGGGTAGGTGTCCTACAGGTTCTTGAATGAGAATTCCATTCGTGACTAGTTTTTTTAATACCAGTGCCAGATAGCTTTTAGACTTCTTGTGGGCTGCTTTCTGTAGCTCGGTGAAGGTGTACCTCTTCCAGGGTTCTTTGGCAAAGAGGTGCAGGATTTCGCTTTCTTTTTTTAGCATTCTTTCTCTCCTATTTTTAGGATTACATTTCCCTATTTTTAAGTCTATCTACCCCTATATTTAGGGATTTATATAGTTTATGGTTAACCCCATCGAAGGAGGCAAGTTTTATAAGCCTTCCAGCCTCAACCTTGATAATGGAAGTGCTATGGATTCGACACGGAGAAAGCTTAGGTAATGTAGAGAAACGAATCCAAACAGAAGAAGAGCCTTTAACTGAAGAGGGAATATTACAGGCAGCGAGGCTTAAGAAGAGATTTGAAGGTGTGTCTATCGATCAGGTCTTCTGCAGTCCTATGGTACGGTGCAAAGAAACGGCTAAGATCATTTTTGGAGACACAAATACTCCAATTGAATTTGTCAAAGAGATAGAGGAAAAGCGCAATGGAATCATGGAAGGCAAGAAGCTTGAGGAAGCTGACTGGACCGAGATCAATAAGGCTCCTTTTGAAGAGCGCAAGGCTCCGCAAGGAGAAAGCTTGCGAGATGTCGCTAAGCGAGCACAATCTTTCTTAGACCGGCTTAAACACCTGAAAGACAATCGAGTTTGTATTATATCACACTCTACGATTCTACGAGTTATAATCGCTCTCACTCAAGATAAGCCCCTTGAAGAAGCCATTCTAACTACGAAGATTGATAATGCTGAGATCGTCAAGTCTACCGTTACATCAAATAAGATCGTTTTTAACTTTTAAACGAATTATCCGGCCCTGTAAGGAGGAGAAGGAGTTCGGCTACTTTTTCTGGCCAATATTTTGTTGTATATTTGTTTACAGAGGAAGATAAATAAACCTATTGCTGCAGCTATTGCAATATTATGGAATATATCATGATATTTCCTATATTTCTTCTGGTAAGTTAAATTAAAATGATGGTCACTTAAAGGAGGCCAGCTTCCTGCACCTACTCTCTGTGTCGAAACAGCTGCAAAATTATTAAGAAAGAATGAATCTACCTCTGCTTGATTTTTAAATTTATTTAGCACGCAAGGCTTAACACCACAAGAAGGACCGTAATCTTTTACACCAAATTTGAAGAAGGCGCCATTCTCATGTGCCCCTGGAGCAAATATCTTATCATTGGGTTGTGCTGTGAAATGAACTTCAGCATAAGGGATTAGATCGCCTTTATACGTTAAGGTTAAGTAAGAATCACCTTGTTTATTCTTATTGCGCTGCTTTAATTGAGGGTTATAAGAGTCCAATATCTTATTATAATCCTTATCAAGTATCCTTTCTGACCAGTCAACACCAATCAAAGTTAAGTTTTTAGGAACGGTAAAATCAAGGCTATCTAAATATTCGGTGTTGAATATTCTAGAAGTGATCTTTCCTATTTTTTTGTCAGGTTCGTAGGAGAATTGAAAGTCATGCAAAGAAACACTATGTGCTGAAAGATTATCATCAGGATTAATACGTACTTCAAACCAATAAGAATCCTGAGTATCAAATGAAACATCGATAGGAGAGTAAAAAATTAGCCATACTAACGCAAAAAAAGATATCCCCCCGAGTATCAACTTCCAATTAGCTTTAATGAACTCTTTCATTTGAAAATCAATAAAAGCACCTCCACAGTAAACTAAACATAGGTAAAGGAAAGCCCCTAAAGCCCCAAATACCTTTATTTAAGTAAAGCGCCCCCGCTGGGATTCGAACCCAGGTCTCAAGCTCCGCAAGCTCGCATGCTGTTTGGTTCCTACCTAACATGCCAAAAACCTAGAGGTTTTTGAGCATATCCAAGCTATACCACGGGGGCTTGGAGAATAAGAGAAAGAAGTTGTTTTTAATGCTTTTGGCTTTCGGGCAGGAAATCTCGAGGAGGAACCAATAATCCCAAAGGGTCGGGAAATTCCAATTGATGAATCGCATCACCTGTTTGAACCGATCCGGTTCGGCGCACACGGGCGTAGAATCCACTTCTGCCCCACATATGATCCAAAAATTTTCCTTCTTTCACAGCCTTGTTGTAAATCATAGCTCCAATGCTTCGTTGAGGTGCAGGAGTGTATCGGTCTCGAATCGTAGCGCAGGGCTCGCGGGGTTCCGTGATTTGAATCATGACTTTATCCCCTATCTGGTAAAGATCACCAACACGAATAAGGCGATAATCCAGGCCTTGGGTGGTAAAATTTTCACCCAGGGCTCCCGGAAATACAGCCACTCCTTCATGTACAAGTTCTTCGAGTACTTCAAAAGAAAACAAACAAACGGCTTTATCAGCTCCACCGTGTCCGCGAAAATCCGTCGGCTTAACCCGCGGTTTGCTCATGTGGTGGGTCTGGTCATCTCCTAAAACGCGCTCAAGTGTGACCGTAGCAGAAGCAATAGGATGTTTGGGAATGCCTCCTGAGCCGACATTGATCTGATAAAGGGTGCCTTGCATGGAGCTAAGAAAAGTCAGCCGTATTTATACTTTACTTGCTTGTTTTTTTAAATAATACCGTAAGAACAGATTTGCATTCAGCACAGTTAAGAACACCAATCCAAATAGCACCAACAACAGCGCACTGGTTCCATTTTTCCCGCTTTCATCAATCACATATCCGGTAATGGCTGCAGTTCCTTGGTTTTGCAATCGTAAGCTATGTGCAATGTCCATTTCAATGCCGACTCCATTCAGTGCAGTGCTCAGTGCTTTTGCGGTTAGGGGTGCAGATGTCACAGAGATTTGAACGCTTTGTCGATTGCTGAGTTGATGGATGTTGTCTTCAGCGTAGACCGTGCATTGAATTTCATCGTTTTCATGAAACCCTCTAAGCTGATGGCCTTGGATGCGTGTTTCTTTGCCATTGACCGTCCAAGTGTAGTGCAGTTTCACAGAGTTTAATTGCTCATCTTCTACTTTTGCCAGGCATTCCAGCGTGGTGTCTTCATACACCGTAGTGGGGGTTAATTGAGCTTCTTGAAGGATAGGGGGGGTGTTAATGATTTGAACGTTTGCATACCCATAGGTTTCACCTTGAATGGCTACAACAAGGGGTAGAAGTAAAAGAATAATCACTGCATACTTAATCATCATACTTTATATGACGTTATCTTATTTAAAGCTTGCGGCCAGCGCCATTCCAAGACCACCTAAGACCAAAAAAGGCAGATACTGAACCAACACAAGCTTCCATTTCTCCTTCCAATGCAATGTACCATACACCAATCCATACAAGAGCGCAAAAAGACTTATTTCATAGGTGAGGTTCAAATGAACGGTGGAGAGTCCAAAAAGAAAACCCATCGTGCTAGGTCCAGCCATATCTCTCGCCTTATAATACAAGGGCAGGTACAAAGCAAGAGCCAAAACCAGGAGTAAGTAATGCACATAGTACGCCATCCAAAGCGCAGCAATCAAAATCAAAATCAAGGAAAGCCGTTCAAATAGCCTTCGGCCTTGCTGTGCTTCCTTTCCGCACTGTTTCGCAAGAAAGTAGCCTCCAACAGGCGTTAAGTACAGAAGGATGAGCAAAATCAAAGAAGAGATCATGGTGGGGGAGGTATGGCCATGTAGTCGCCACAAAGTGTTCCGGAAACATTCAAGGCAGGGTTACCGATGCCGCTTTTCTTGCCGCTATCTGTAGAGATTGGAATGATGCGTCCTCGGCTGTCTTCCAGATAGAGACAGTATTCACCGCGGATGCCCAGTTTGTCGCGCAAAGCGCTGTAGTCCATCTCTCCCAGTTCACTCAATCGAGTCTGGTTGAGTTCATTCGTCGAAGTTAATATGTTCGTAGCGCTATCCGGTTTTAGCAGGCGATTCGTAGCCATCTGCGCTTCCTCTTTAAGCATCGGATAATCCGAAGTCGAATTCAAGCTGAGGCTGATGTAAAACAACGCAATAACGCCGATAAAAATGGCAACACCAATCAGCACATCGGTAGACCAAAGCTGCCCTGTAATAGAGGACAATTGCCTGTTTTTTTTACCCTCCACTATAGACGAGGAAAGGACACTACTATGTTTTTTTATTTTCTTTCCAAAGTTTCGCATGGTAAAAAACAGCAAAGCCAGTTTATATAAGTTCTCATTAAAATCCATACAATTGTTCTCACTCAGCGATTAAACTTTCTTGCAAGTATAGAAAAAAAATCGTTCTTTCATGGCGGGGAAAGAAATGAGTCAGCTTCATTTTCCAATACCTTTATATACTTAGACCATTTTCGATATATAAAGTTTGTGGAGGGGTGTACTTGAGTTTTGTGAAGAAGTGTCCGGAGTGTGGTGGCATTAACTTATTCTGGAATAAGGATAAAGGCGAAGTCATCTGTAAGGATTGTGGTCTTGTGGTCGAAGATCGCATGGTCGACTTTGATCAGGAATGGCGTGAATTTGACAGCGAAGCTGCAGCAAGAAAACGCCGTACCGGCGCTCCGATGTCCTATACTCAATTCGATCAAGGCTTGGGTACGGATGTTGGCCGTAAAGCAGACCTCTATCAATTAGAAGGCAAATCCAAGAACAAATTCTTCCGTTTGAGAAAGTGGCAGCAGCGCATCTCCACAGCCATCGAACGTAACTTAAAGCTAGCCTTGTCTGAGTTAAAAAGAGTCTCTTCTTATCTTAAGCTTCCTGGCTCCGTAGAAGAGGAAGCCTCGAGAATCTACACCTTGGCCGTCCAAAAAGGGCTCGTCCGTGGAAGGTCCATGGAAAGCGTCGTTGCCGGTGCCTTGTACGCTGCCTGTCGACGCCATGACGTCCCAAGAACCTTAGACGAGCTCAGCGAAGCGTCCGGCATTGACAAGAAAGAAATCGGCCGTACCTATCGTTTTGTCACGCGAGAATTAGGCATTAAAATCTTGCCAAGTAATCCTGCTGATTACATTGCTCGTTTCGCGTCAGCCTTAAAGCTAAACGCAGAAACCCAGTCTAAATCTGTGGAGATCATCGAACAGGCACAGAACGTCGAGCTCACCAGCGGTCGGGGTCCTACAGGCATTGCCGCAGCAGCACTATACGTGGCCGCACTCATCAATGGAGAAAAGCGCACTCAAAGAGAAGTGGCGGACGTGGCTGGCGTTACCGAAGTCACCATCCGTAATCGTTACAAAGAACTCTTAGATTGCTTGCAATTAGAAAAAGAGATTAAGAAGCAGAAGAAGAAGCGCCGGGATTAGCGCCAAAGTACTTTCTCAAAATTCATAATTTTTCCTTTTTCAATGCGTATGCCTTCTTTTTGCAGTAGAGAAACTTTCTTAGTTAGGCATTTCCCGGTTCGTTTTCCCATGAACCCTCCCGGGCTGCCATCACTGGCCACAACACGATGACAAGGTACTTCAGGCGCATACGGATTACGCTTCAAAGCCTGTCCGATGGCTTGATATGCCTTAACACCGAGTTTCCTGGCTAAAATCTTATACGTCGTTACTTTGCCTTTAGGGATCTTCCGGCAGAGCTGCCACACTTTCTGGTTGAAAGAAGAGCCTTGAGTAGGTTTGAATAAAGGTTTTTCCATCTTGAGTAATGGAATGATCTTGGTAGAATTTAAAGGTTGCTGTACGGATCTTGCTAGGGGATCCTTCGTAAGAGAGTTTGGAAGGGATTTGCCTAACTTTGGGATTCGAGGAAGTTTGTGTCAAAAGTAATAAAAGTTTGTAAGATCTCCAGCGTTCAACGTAAAGGTCACGACCATGCTGGTGTGGAATAGGATGAAAGGGGTAATCTTTGCAAAGAGGGCTATATGCTTCACCAAGAAGGCCTATGAAATCAGTATAGGTTAACGATTGCGTAGATTGAATAAGGCTTTGTGTTAGCTCTTGGACTTCAGGTTCGTGAGGATAATAGGTAGAAAGGTGGTGAATCAACGTTTCGAGAGAATCTGTAGCTTCAGGCATAAAGAGTGAAAAGGGGTGATTTTATTAAGTTTTCGTGTCAGAGCTCCTTAGCTAGTAAGAGAGCCTTCACTTTTGTGCTTCTCAAAAATTGTTCAAATTGCCGCACATTCTTCGGCCGAATGGTTTTTTTGCAGCGTTCGAAATCCAACAGCACAGGTTCTCCATTGCGTATCAACAAGTCTTTGTAAGGTCGAGTCAGTTCAAGTTTGTTGATTCCAAGTTCATCCATTTTTTGAGCCTGTTCAAGGATTTTTTTTACGACAATTAGGATCTCTTTTTTAGAGTGTTTTTCAAAGTAGTCATGGATGCGTTCGCCTTCAATGAATTCCAATATCAATCGTTCACCGTCAAAATCCAAAAGCCTAGGTCCAATGCCATATGGATTCAATATTTTCAAGAAGTTAGCTTCGTTTTCAATGCGATTTTGCGCGGTGCTTTCCGGGTTTTTTGTTTTGACCGCGACTGGTTGACCTTTCCAAATTCCTTTGTACACGATGCCGCGGTTGCCTTTGGCGAGAAACTCCAGGTCGGTCAGTTCGGATTTCATAGACGTACAACTCTTCAAAGTCGAGTTTGAGTTTAGATAGGGTCTTGTATTTATATCCGTTTGTCTTAAGGGTTTGATGAACGTGTTCAGGGTGGGATAGATTGCTCAATAAGAGAATGATCACTCCGTCTGATTTCAAGTGGTGTCGTGCATACAGTAAGAACTCATCAATGACCTCATAGCCATTTTTCCCGCCATCCAAAGCCATGTCTTTTATGCGAGGGTCATTAGGCAGATAGGGTGCATTGAAGAAGATTGCATCAAACCTTCCATTTACATGTTGAAAGAGGTTGCTCTGCTTCACTGCTAGATTATTCAAGTGTCGGGTGCGTTCATGCACGTATTTCACAGCTAAGGGGTTTAGGTCAACGGCTAAAACCTGCTTGGCATATTGCGCAGCTTCCATCGCCAAAATCCCGCTGCCCATTCCCATATCCAACACATCACCTTTGGCATACTTCGGAACTTGCTTCAAGATCAAGTAGCTGTCCTCATGAGGTTCATAGACTGGGTGCATAAGTATTCAGGTAAGGCAAGAGGTTAAAAACTTTTATATAACAAAGCAGTGTTTCTTTCTTCATGGACGATAAAAAGCACATCGTGGCCATCACAGCGGTGGTAAAGAATAAGAAAGGAGATCAATTTCTCATCGTGAAGCGTAGCAAAAACGAAATCGCTTACCCTAGCAAGTGGGCTTTCCCAGGGGGCAAGGTAGAAAAGGGCCAGACCGTTCTGGAGACGTTAAAGCGCGAGGTTTTGGAAGAGGTCAATCTAGACATCGAAGATCAGCATGTTTACTTGAAGGATTACACCTTCATCCGTCCAGATGGGCATAACGTGGTGGGCTTTGCTTTCTCGGTCCAGGCAAAGTCAGAAAACGTAAAAATCTCAGAGGATTTTGAAGACTTCGCTTGGGTTTCCCCGAATGAATTAAGCCAGTACGACTACATCGAAGGCATGGAAGTGGAAGTGCAAAAGGCGTTTAGGAAGACGATTTGAAGTGTTTTCGTATCAATTCAGCGCGTTCGTCTCTGCCGGTTCTTTCGTAAAAGAGCAGCGCTTGGTTCAAGGGCAAAACAGGGAGGTGCAGTCCTTTCCAGTCAATGAATTGGACAGAGTCGAGGAGGTCAAGAAGGGGGTCATTGTGGTAAATGACTTCGACTTCGTTGCTTTGGATTTTGAATTCTAAAACATGGGCAGGAAGGCTGTCCTTGTAATAGTCCTTTACAAGCTGGTCTCGGAAGAGGGTTCGAAAGGTTTCCAGTCCTTCAGCGTTTGTAGTTAGGTCTAGGTCTTTAGGTAGAATATCAACTTCCTGTACATGGAGGTTGGCGCTGCCGCCAAGACGCCAAAGGCAAGGGTGATTCTGTAGGGTAGTGGTCACGGTTTGCAAAAGACGATAGAGTTCTTGATCGTTCATAGATAAAGGATATGTTAATGGGGGTTATATACCTTACTGCAAGAACTTCTTATCCGCTTCTCGAATGTACTCTTTCACCCGGGCAATAATACTCGTCAAATAGTATTTTTCAATGTTTTCAACAAAAATAGCCTCTAAAACTGTATTCTCTCGGATCCGATAATTGTTCTTAACTTTTTCAACAAGGAACAAGTCTCTGAGTCGCAACAGTTGCCTGCGCACATTAGAAGGCGCAATCCCCAGAAGGGGCAACTTGTACTTCTTGCGATTCGCCACCGTGTGTTCCTCAATTTCTTTAGAAGTGAGTTCTTTCTTGTTTTCCAGCACGACCTGGAACACATCCACGACAACATCTCTAGAGTCTCCAGGTTGCAATAATCCCAAAGACAGGCATACCTTTCGTACGAGTTCCCGATTTTCAAGGGTGCCGGGCGCTTCGTATTTACGGAGTGTCAGCTCAGCGAGTGGTGTTTCTACAGCTATGGTCTTTGCCAATGTCTATTCCCCCCAATTAATGACTGTTAAAACACAAACCTTGTATGGCTTTTAAGCCATGAAAGGAAGTGTTTTAACCTCAACACATCTCACGCCTGTAGGCTGAGGTTGTTGATTGTTCTCGAATGGACCGAGAACACCAAAAACCGTAGGTTTTTGATTAAAATCTTTAAGAAAAGACTGCGGATTCATATAAAAAGCTATCGCTTTTAGTTAAACTTTTTCCACAATCACTTGGAATGCCTTGCCTCGGATGGTTTCTTCCTTAAATCCAGCTTTGTCTTCAAACACGTTCTTAATGGTGATCGTCTTGGCACCGACTTTGTGTTGAATCTCGCTCTGGTGTTTTTCCAGGATTTCCGGGTGCAAGGTAGCTATGGTCAATTTAATCAGATCTTGCTTAGTTAACTTCTGTTCTTTACGAAGTTGCTGAATTCGCCGAACCAATTCGCGTGTATATCCTTCGCTTTCCAGTTCAGGGGTTAGTTTCAAATCAATGTAAGCATAGCCTCCCTTAAACCCAGCCATTTGGTAACCTTCAGGCGCTGTGCGTATGGTGTCAAATTGGTTTTCTTGGAATTCCCATTTTTCTAATTTTAAGGGTTTTTTATTTTGTAGCTGTTCCAAAATAATTTCTTTGTTTTTATTGATCACTTCAACTATGTTCGCTGTCTCTTTCCCAAAAGTCTTGCCGAGCGCATTATAATTGGGTTTGAAATCCAGGGCAGGCTTCATTTTTTTATGAGTGATCTTTTTAATGTTCGTTTGTCGCAGGATTACGGCAGAAAGTTCTTGGGCAGCTTGTTCATACTCTTTCTGTTCAGTGTCCAGGATCAATTCAGAGAGTGGCCATCGTACGCCTAGTTTGGCTTTGTCTCGGGCAGAAAGCGTAGCAGTGATCAATTCATTGGCAAAGCCCATATTCTGCTCAAGTTTCTCGTCCGTTTTTCCAATTTTAGGCAAGGGTTCTAAGTGCACGCTTTCCTTGGCTTTTCCATGCAGTCCGGAAAGGTTTTGATAGATCTGTTCTGAAATGTGCGGGTTAATGGCAGCCGTCAACACAACCATTTTTTGCAAGCATTCGTGCAGGACGTGAGCCGGTGCAACATCCTCTCGGTCTCGGGTCAATTGTACATAGGTTCTGCTCAGGTCGTCAATGACAAATCCGTACAGGGCTCGGCCTGCTTGATGGAGTTCAAAGCTTTCATATGCATTTAACACGGTCTGAATCGTGCTATTCAGTCTAGATAGAATCCACCAGTCTTCAGCTTCCTTGATTTTGACAGGCTCCTCTAATTTCTGATTCAATAAATAGGTGTGTAAATTCCACAAAATATTGAAATACTTAGTGACATCGCTTTGCAGAACTTTCAGGCTGAACTTTTGCAATTCATAGGGTGCAATGTCCCAACAATAGTAGAATCGCAAGGCATCTGCTCCAAATTGTTCGAGAACTTTCTTAGCTTCAAGCATATTGCTGCTTTTACTGAATTTTTCGCCTTTTTCATCAACAACCCAACCCGGCATGCTAACAGCCTGGAAGGGTGTCTTATCAAAAACAGCTACAGAGCAGAACATCAAGTGATAGAACCAGCCTCGGATTTGGTCTTGACTTTCATTGATGCGAGAAACCGGACAGTATTCTTCAAACACATCTTGATTGTGTTTGGGATAACCCAAACTTGCATGAGGTGCAGAACCGGCATCATACCATACATCGAAGATGTCAGGAATGCGCTTCATGTTTTTCCCGCAAAGGCATTTGAGTTCGACCATACTAGCAGTATGTAAATCAAAGTCTTTCGGAACCGGTTTAGTAGCATTCTCTTGAAGTTCTTCCAGGTTGCCAACCACTTTCATCTCGCCGCAGGTGCAGCGCCAAAGAGGAATGGGAATGCCCCAGTATCGTTGTCGGGAAAAGTTCCAGTCATCTGCATTGGAAGCCCAAGTTCGCAGGCGTTCTTTGGCAAATTCCGGCTGCCATTGGGTCTCTTCATTGCAAGCAAGCATCTTTTCTTTTACAGGATCCACTTTGATGAACCATTGATTGCTCAATCTAAAGATGAGGGGGGTTTTGCATCGCCAGCATAATGGATAACTGTGCTCGATTTTCTCATAGTGCAGTAGTTGTCCGCTTTTGTGGAGGTGTTCTGCAATGGCATGGTCGGCGTCTTTCACAAATTCTCCTTGATAGACCCCTGCATCATCCGTAAATTTGCATTCATCATTCAATGGACTAGGGGCGGGCAGTCCATAGTGTTGTCCGACAATAAAATCGGTTCTTCCGTGGCCCGGCGCGGTATGCACCAAGCCTGTGCCATCATCTACCGTCACAAAGTCTTCATACACATCTTTCTTTGTGAGGCCTTTTTTTTCTTTGATTTTGCTCGCGACGCGTTCTTTGAGCATAGGGATGGACATATAGACGCGCAAAGCCTTGGAGTTTTTTTGCAATTCTTGCTGCACAGGCACATTCAGCAGCGGCTCATATTCCCAGCCGTCCATCTTTCTTCCAGGGAATTCTTCAAGAATCTTGTACTTAACTTCAATCCGATCTAAGAATTCCAGTCTTTTTTTAGCGAGAATCAAGTTTCCTTTGTTCGTATCAACTTTCACATATTCTTTGTCCGAGTGCACACAGACAGCAACATTGCTGGGCAGAGTCCAGGGCGTCGTTGTAAACACAAGCAAGTAAGCATCTTGTCCTTTCAATTTAAACTTGACATAGACACTAGGGTCAGAAACATTCTTGTAGCTATCCGTAACTTCATATCCTGCTAAAGCCGTCTGACAGTGGGGACACCATGTAACTGGTCTTTTGCCTTCATACACCCAGCCTTTGTTCCAGATTTGTTGGAAGCCCCACCAGGCGCTTTCCAAGTAGCTATTATGATAGGTTAAATAGGGTTCTTTCCAGCTGTACCAACTCCCTAGAAGGTCATAAACCTCAAGCCAGATGTCCTTGAACAGGGTCGCGTTTTCTTTGCAGAGCTGCACAAACTTGGCAATGCCGTACTTTTCAATGTCTTGTTTGCTTTTTACGCCAATCTTCTTTTCAACCACGTTTTCAATGGGAAGTCCGTGGGTGTCAAAGCCTGGTTGAAACAGCACTTTCTTGCCTTGCTGAAAGGCCAGTCGAATATAGAGGTCTTTGTAGACAGTATTGCGAATGTGTCCGACGTGAGGCACATTATTCGGATAAGGAGGGCCATCAAGTAGAAAATAAGCTTCCCCCTCCATGTTTTTTTTCTCGAGCAGTTTGAGTAGGTCGATCTTCTTCCAATGCTCACGCATCTTGCGTTCCGTCTGAAGGTCATAGGGCATGGTTCTTATCTCCTTAAACTTCATTTATATTGCTTTCTATTATCTGGGTTGTTTCGCCTGCAAAGAGCAAGCTAGCTCAGTAGATAATAGAAATAAGGGCACGAATGGATGTGTGCATGGATAGTAAAAGTAAGCTTGGTTTTATATAGTTTTTTATTCCAAACCAAAACCTTTATAACTATAACTATAACTATAGTTATAATGCACACCACCATTCAAGTGTCTAAAACCACCAAACAGCTTTTGGAGATGGTAAAAGAGCAAAAAGAGGCCGCTTCTTATGATGAAGTAATTAAAACCCTTCTAAAGAAGGACATGAAAATTCCCGATTCCATGTTCGGAGTGGACAAAGGCTTAAAGTGGAATAAAAAGACAGACCGGATGAAATTCCATGAATGGTAATTACGTTATGGATACTTCAGCTTGGATAGAATATTTTAGCGGAACGCAGAAGGGAGTTAAGATAAGTCACATTATAAAGGACAAGCCAGTCTTCACATCCGTTATAGCCATTGCAGAACTAGCAGAAAAACATGAACGGGAAGAGCGTCCTTTTGAGAGTCGCTTTGAGTTCATCAAAAACCGTTCTTCCATCATTTCTATTGAAATAAGGACAGCATTGCTCGGCGCAAAACTTAAGAACAAAATCCGCAAGTTCAATCCAAAATTTGGCCTTGCCAATGCCTTCCATCTCGCCACCGCCCAACAGGAAAACGCTGTTTTAGTAACCTGCGACCGAGATTTTCAAGGGATAGAAAACGTGATGCTCATCTAATGTTCTAATCCTTCCAAATACTTCTCCGCTTCCATGGCGGCTTGGCAGCCACTTCCCGCAGCAGTTACAGCTTGCTTGTACTTAAAATCCTGAACATCTCCAGCCCCAAACACCCCCAATAAATTCGTGTGCATGCATCGGTCTGTTTTCAGGTAGCCTTTTTCATCCAGGTCAAGTTTGCCTTCAAAGGATTTGGTGTTGGGCACGTGACCGATCGCTAAAAACACCCCATCTGTCTTCATTTCAGTAATCATACCTGTTTTCACGTTCTTTAGTTTGACGCCTGTCACGCGCTGCCCATCACCCAGAACTTCTTCCACTACGTTGCCCCAAATGAATGCAATCTTAGGATTTTTCTTGGCGCGGTCTTGCATGATCTTGCTCGCGCGGAGTTCGTCTCGCCGATGCACAATGGAAACTTTATTCGCGAATTTAGTGAGAAACATGCCCTCTTCACACGCGCTGTCCCCTCCACCGATAACAGCGACTTCTTTTCCGCGGTAGAAGAAGCCATCGCACGTGGCGCACGTACTCACCCCTCGTCCTTTGTATTTCTGTTCAGAGGGGATATCCAGCCATCGAGCAGAAGCCCCGGTCGCGATAATAACACTCTTTGCCTGAAGAACTTGCTCTCCGATTTGAACTTCATATCCTTCTTTTATCACGTCGAATCGTTTCGCTACGCCTTCAATAAATCGGGTTCCAAACTTCTCCGCTTGTTTGCGCATCATTTGCATGAGTTCAGGGCCTTGAACACCAGAAGGAAAGCCCGGATAATTCTCTACTTCCGTCGTCAGAGTCAGTTGTCCGCCCACTTCAGGACCCCCAACTAAGACGGGTTTCAGATTGGCCCTTGCCGTGTAAATCGCAGCCGTATAGCCTGCAATGCCTGCTCCTAGGATAATGACGTTTTCCATGTCCTTCTCAAAAAAGCCGAGGGTTTATATGGTTTATGCTTAAGCGCAACGAGAGATATCCAGTCTAAAATGCTCCCTATGCTAAACCTTCATCTAGACAGATACTTTCCTAATTTTAATGACCGACACACCTAAGGGAGGGGTCTAGTCACATTCATGAAAAAGCTAGTTCGCTCCTTCTCATCTATATTCCGAACTGTAACACTTTAGTGTTGTTTATCTCTTGCCTTATTTGACAGTGTTGTTGAAGTTATCTAGATTAAGCACAGGCGTTGTCGACGGTATCAACAACACTTGTCTTGGACAGTTCGATGTCCTAGATAACGAAATGTACCAGATTAAGTATGTTTATCTTCTCTTTTTTATACGATAAATGGCATTAAATCAACTCTAAAAAACCTATTTACCGTCGATATTACCATACTTATAATGGTGCAGTTCGTCCTAGATAAGCTGTACATCCTATTTCTACCGACGCGCCCATAGTTAATTTTGAAGCTTCCCTCATTCTACGGGCCGGGTATGCACCGCCACTAAATCGTGTCGCATAGACCTCATTGAACAAATCCAGATCTTCTAAATTTACAAGAGACACATCAACGCTACAGACGCTACCTAAGTCCCTACTAATAGCGTTCAGAGCTGCTGCTATGTTGTCAATAGTCCTCTCAGTCTCTGGTCTAATACCACCGCTGACCAACTTCCCGGTCATCGGATCTTGCCCGATCTGTCCCGCTAAAAATACGAAATCGCCAGCAACAACTGCTTGCGAGTAGGGTCCCACTGGTATTGGAGCTTTATCCGTTTCAACCTTTCTTAATGAGTCGTCCATTTTTACCCTCCTCCACTTTGATTTTAAGAAGGTGTATTCCAAGCATCTACAGAGATTCCGAAAGTAGGCTTTTG
>Ga0209542_10011467_pt1 | contig 15713 bp, 15 predicted proteins | sample RifCSPhighO2_01_FD_184028 | JGI IMG/M metagenome (GOLD analysis project Ga0209542, IMG submission 184028) | Soil microbial communities from Rifle, Colorado - Rifle CSP2_plank highO2_0.1 (SPAdes) (version 2) | ecosystem: Environmental > Terrestrial > Deep subsurface > Rock core/Sediment ... | reverse complement strand
CGGGCGCCATGCAGGACCACAAGCGCGCTCTCCTGGTGGGGGATACAAGCTATGGTAAGGGATCCGTGCAGGAAGTTATTAAGGTTACAGACAATACGCTTCTTAAAATCACAGTTGCTAAATGGCTAACACCTAACGGAGCGTCTATTTCCGAAAAAGGTCTAACCCCCGACTATAAAGTAGGAATTACCAAAGAAGATACCGCAGCTAAAGTAGATCCTCAAATGAATAAAGCAGTAGAGTTATTAAAAAATTGGCCCGGAGTAAAATAAGCGAAAATAAAAATATATGAAAGTAATATTTCTGCATGACGTTCCGAGAGTAGGTAAAAAGAATGATGTCAAAGAAGTAAATGGTGGATATGCTACAAACTTCCTTCTTCCCAAGAAGTTCGCGACCCTAGCAACACCTAAAGCGCTTGCTCAGCTAGAACTTCGTAAAAAAGAAATCACAGTGGAGAGGGAAGTCCAAGATGATCTCCTGGTAAGAAATCTAGAAGAGATAAAAGGAAAGACAGTGACAATAAAAGCCAAAGCTGATGAGAAAGGGCACTTATTCTCGTCTATTAAACCCGAAGCGATAGCAGAAGCTATGAAAACAGAACATAGAGCAGACATCGACCCCGAGTTTATAATTCTAGAAAAACCCGTCAAAGCAGTAGGGGAATTCGAAATCCCGATATCAGTCAAAGGCAAAAAATCTTCGTTTAAACTAGTAGTGGAGAAAATTTAAAACTATATTTAGACAACGTTTACAACTTTCTTAACTGAAGTAGTTCCGTTGAAGGAAGTCTTTCTTGTAGAGCTGAATTTTACAGTGCCGGGTGTGAGAGCAAAGAGGGTATGATCCTTACCCATAGATACATTGGTGCCTGCAAGTATGATTGTACCGCGCTGACGCACTATAATAGAGCCAGACTGCGCCATTTGGCCGTCAGCAAGCTTCGTACCTAGGTACTTTGGGTTTGAATCTCTTAAGTTTTTGGCGGTACCGCCGGCTTTTCTATGTGCCATAGCTTTGTATTGTTTTAATTGATTTAAATGCTAAAATTCACTTATAAAACCATTATAAACAATTCCATGCAGAAAATCAAGCAATTCATTGAGAGCGACAAGGGAAAGGATATTTTAATCATTCTGGTGGTAATTTTAGTGGGTTTGGGCTCCTTTGAGCTAGGTAGGCTCTCTAAAGAAAGCAGTTCTTCTGGGATAAAAATAGAATATTCAAATGGGGAAGTTAGAGGGGAAAGCCAGCAGGCGAGTGTACTTTCATCCGTAGAATCTAATGGCTCGACGGTAAATAAAGTAACTAAACCATCCGTAAATGCCTTCTTCGCTTCCAACAGAGGCAGTAAGTACTATTCCTTAGGCTGTACCGGTGGTAAAACTATCAAGCAAGAAAATCGTGTTTATTTTAATACTAGTGCCCAGGCCGAAGCCGCAGGCTATGAGCTCTCTAGTTCCTGCGACTAAAAATATTTATGCAAACTTCTACCAGGGTTCCAGATAAAGGATTCTACTATCACTACAAGCACGACCCATCTGGGTCAGTAAATAATTATGCCTATGAAGTGTTGGGCACCGGACTCCATTCCGAAGGAAGCCACGGAGTAGTGGATCCAAAAGATATGCTTGTCGTCTACCGCCCTATTTATGAAGCTTTTGTATTTAAAGAAGGGGAGCTGTTCGATATAAGGCCATTAGACATGTTTATGGAAAACGTCATCAAGGATGGTAAAACTTTTCCAAGATTTCAAAAAATTTCTGACGCGAAAATAATCGGGGAACTAGAGAGAATAAAAAAAGAAATGTACGGGTTGGATTAGAGATTCTTTTTAGAAAGAGACAGGAGGGAAGGTACTTAGAGAACCTTATCTACAGTATAGTACCGTGTCGCACAATATATCTTTTGTTCAGGCTAAGTATACTAATAACTAACCGTGGGGGCCGAGTTTTGATCTTCTGTGTACTTCCCGTCTCTGATGCGTTCCATATTTTCAACAAATGTTTTCCAGAGAATGTTTACGAAGACATCCTTCCATAAATAAGTTGCCGGGCCTTTGAAATACTTTTGCCAAAGGTCCACTGTCCCTCCCCCGACGTATTCTAAATTATCCTGGGCTTTAGGACTCTCGACGACACTCTGTATGCTTATATTGAAGTAACTTAACGCTAGTATGCCGAGGAAGCCTAAGAAGAGGACTCCGAGTAAGCTTATGCCATTGTTACTCATTATTCTTTATTCTTTCTGATATTAAAATTTTTCATTTAAGGGTAGGCTTACGCTAGACTCGCAAAGAAGTCCTTAACATAATTCAAGAAAATTTCTAACCAACGTATGATTTCAGAAAAAGAAACACCAAAGTATTTCATCAAGAAAATAAGAGCAACGATCAAAATTATTAGACGTAAGAATCCTCCTTGTTTATTTTTGAAATTCTTTAACATATTAATATTTTACCACGTAGTCATGTTCAACGCTAGGTGTACTATAACTATAACTGTGGAAGGTATTTCATAGGGTCAAGGTAGGCATTGGTAGCGGCTATGGGTTGAGTTAGGATTTTTCCTAGGCAAGACTTACTTGGAATACTTTTAACTGAAACTGCGGGGTTACCTTCAGCATCTTCAGATGCATAAAGTGATAGATGTAAATGCGGACCCGTAGAAGACCCGGTGTTCCCACTGTATCCAATAATTTGACCAGTGGAGACTCTCTCCCCTTTTGTAACTTTAATAAGTGATAGGTGCGCATAAGTACTAGAAAGTCCATTGTTGTGTTGTATTAATATCCATTGCCCAAAAGAAGCCTTTGGACAGGAAAGATCTGTATTGCCAGTACCCAAGACCACCCCATCAGACACAGTTTTTACTGGAGTTCCTACAGGTGCTCTGAAATCTGTCCCTCCGTGAAATCCACTACCCCTTGGTCCATATGGCGAAGTAATAAATACATAGTCTAACGGCCAACTTAAAATTCTACCTGACGGCAGCGACGACGGATTTAAAACAAATTTTAATTGCGATTCATAATTTCTAATCTCTTGTTCAAAAGCTATTTTCTTGGCTGTGTCCATGGCCAAGAGTTTCTGATAGTTTGCTTCACTATTTTTTGTTTGAGTGAGTAAGGTGTTTTTTTCTTTAGTATTTTGTTCTACTATTTTTTTCTGGTCGGCTAGCTTTGACCGCAGGAATGTGAGTTCTGCTTTGGCATCTATTGTACTCTGCCTAGTGTCTTCGAGCTCACCCTTTACGACCCGGAGTTTCTTTACATTATCTCTAATACTGTCTCGGACGGTGGCCATATTGTCGATGTCATTCCAGATGAGGGTAAAGTCATTTTCCGACAAAATAGTAGCCACGAAGCTCGCCTGCTCGAGTTCGTTTGTTTTTTTAATATCAAGTTCGATGGCGAGGGTTGCGCTGCCAATGGAGTCTTCCTTGTTAACAATCTGTGAACTTAAGCCTTGAATTTTTAAATTAGTCTTGTCTATCTTATCCTCAGTGACTGATATGTCAGCGTTCAGTTTTTTCTTAGTGATGTCGAGTTCCTGGATGGAGCCACTCAAAGAGCTTTTCTGCTTACCTAGGGTATCGAGCTGTACTTGGTACTGCTTGATTTCTTTTTCTAGTTTTTCGATGTCACGGCTTTTCTGGTCAATTTTATCTTCTAGTTCACTGGCTGTTTGGGCATAGGAATAAATAGCCGGCACAATTAAAAAAATGCTCAGAAAAATGGAAACTAAAGTAAAACTCCAGAGAGAATTATAAGGCTTTTTGTAGTCGGGAAATTGTTTCATTTTTTCCTATTATCGAGGCAATAATAAATGGATCGGGGGACTTGTCTCGTCCAGAGAGGGCGTATCGGACAGGATGGAGTAGCTCTCCCCTGCTTTCAAGCATTTCAGCAATTAGCATAAGGGCTGTTTTGACATTCTCGGTAGTAAAATTCTCTTCCATTATTTCGCTGAGCGCCTTGATTGCTACTTCTAAATTATTTTTAATTTTCTCGGGTGGAGTAGTTTTAAAAATTAGCTTTTGTTTGTCTAGCATCTCGGGTGCCTTAAAGAATACATCAAGCTCCCCCATCCTTACCATTTCTTCCACGTCGCTCCATTTAGAAATGCGTTCAAAAATTACAGGAATAAGTTTTTCATTTCTGTATTCAGTTGGTAAATTTTCTAGAATATTTTTCTCCACTTCTTCTTTTGAAAGAAGCTTCATGTGTTCTTTGTTGAACCATTCAAGTTTTTCTTCACTAAAAATAGCAGGACTTTTTTGTACCCGAGATAGGTCGAAAGATTCAACTAATTCTAAATGGGTAAAGATTTCCTGGTCTGTGCCAGGGTTCCATCCTACGAAAGCCACTCCGTTTAAGACAGCTTCCGGTAAATATCCAGATTTCTTATACTCCATTGCTGGTAGGGCTCCCCGACGCTTTGAGAGTTTTAATTTATCTCCACCTAGGACAAGTGGTAAATGGGCGTAAACCGGAGTCGGCGCACCTATTGCTCTTTGAATCAATATTTGGCGCGGAGTGTTAGAAGTAAGGTCTTCTCCGCGAATTACATGGGTTACACCTTCTTCGAAATCGTCTACTACTACTGTGAGGTGGTGCAACGGTTCTTGTAAATTTCTTGCAATAATAAAATTTCCTAGGTCTGTAGTGTTGGTGGTTACGTCGCCTTTAATTTCGTCGTGAAAAGTAACATCAATATTTGGATTTTTAAAGCGCACAAGGTCTTTCATTGCTCCAGAACCATCTTTTGCTTCTTCTTTGGAAATATAAGCATTTCCGTCTGCGATCATTTTTTCTAAATAGAAAGTGTGCTTCGCTATATTTTCCGACTGACGGTAAAAGGCGTCATACTCAAGGCCAAGCCACTCGAGGCTCTGTATTATATTTTCTTCATATTCTTTTTTGTCACGTAATTTGTCGGTATCTTCAATACGCAGGATGAACTGGCCTTTATTTTTTCTAGCAAAAAGATATGCAAATATAGCGGTTCTATATGTACCTAAATGAAGTAAGCCCGTAGGGCTTGGGGCGAATCTAGTTACCACTTTTTTCTCATTATTTTCGGGCATAATGCTATTTTAGCATCTATCCCTCATGACTCAAAGCGGTGTCCACTAGGGCTCGAGCGATAACAGTAGCCCCGTCTCCTTTAGCAAATATCTTAGCACTCTCTGCCATTTTTGCATACTTAGTTTTATCATTGATTATTTGATCAATTTCCGAATTTAAAATATTAGCAGTCATGTTGGCTTCTTCTATCACATTACAGGCTCCGGCATGGGCGTAATTGAAAGCATTTTTCCTAGCATGGTCAGCATTCGACTCCGTGAAAGGAATCAAGATCGAAGGAATGCCCCAAGTTGCTATTTCAAAAATCGTAGAGCCGGCTCGGGAGATGACAAGAGTAGCTGCGCCGGAAGCCATCTTCATACCAAGTGGATTTAAAAAAGAAATGGGAAAATATCTTTCTTTATTTTTATTGGTTTGCAGTACAACATCTGCCTGGTCGATCACGGCTTTAAAATTTCTAACTCCGGTTTGATGGATAACTTGATATTTTTCCAAGAGAAGTGGTAGCGCATCTATCACTGTGTTATTTATTAATTCTGCACCCTGAGAACCACCCAAGATTAGAATAGTCGGAAGGTTAGATTCAAATTTGAAATATTTAAGGGCTTCTTCTTTAGGTGCTACGTTTTCTATTTCTGTTCGGATCGGTTGTCCGGTCCAAGCCACTTTATTTCTAGGAAAATATTCTCCAGCTTCCCTGAAAGACACTGCAACTCTCTTAGCAAAGCGCCCCGCCCATTTATTTACTCTGCCGGGCGCGGAGTCTGATTCGTGAATTATCACCGGAATACGCAGAAACCAGGCGGCGAAAATAGTAGGAAAAGATGCGTACCCACCCTTGCCAAAAACTACATCCGGGTAAATAGAAAATAATTTAAAGATAGCATTCACAGTGCCCCCAAATATTTTAAAAATATCAATAAAATTTCGGAAAGAAAAATAGGTACGCATTTTACCAGCGCTTATTTCTTCATAGTGGAGACCATTCTCGTACAGCATTTCCTTGTCATAAGAGTCCGAAGAAATAAAGTAGAGCTTGGCACCCACAATATTCTCGCGGTCTATTATTTGGTTTACTTTTTGGGCAACGGCGATAATTGGATAGAAATGCCCGCCAGTTCCGCCTCCCGTAAAAACTATTTTCATAAGTGTTTTTTCTGAAATTTTGATATATGTAGCACCATGCCGGTAGCGATAAGGTAAATCATAAGGGACGTGCCTCCATGGCTCATAAAGACAAGTGGTACTCCAGTCAAAGGGAAAACTCCAGAGACGGAAGCAATGTGCATGAAAGATTGCACTACAATAAGTATAACAATTCCTGACACTAAAAGTCCACTAAAGTAATCCGGGCTCCGGTTCGCTATCCGCATACCACGCAAAGCAAAAAGTGAGTAAAGAAATATAACCATCGACACTCCGATAAAACCAAATTCCTCACCTAAAACAGCAAAGATGGAGTCCCCTTGTGGTTCCGGTAGATAGCTAAATTTCTGAATACTCTGCCCAAACCCCCTACCAAAGATGCCTCCCGAGCCCAGGGCAATGGCCGACTGCTGAACTTGATAGGAAGCCCCCCTGGGGTCTATGGAGGGGTCTAGGAAGGTTTTTACTCGCTCTTGGAGGTATGGGGTAAAGAAGACTAGCGATCCTAGCAGAAGGGCTGATCCAGCCCCTAAGTATAAAACATATTTTATCGGAACGCCGGAGATAAAAAGCATTGAAAACCCAGTAACGGAAATGAGGATAAAGCTCTTTGTGTCTGGTTGTTTGAGCAAGATAAAAGCGATGACCGATAGCATTATCGCAAGCGGTAAGATTCCAAATTTGAAATCCTTTACTCTGGTTTTAGCCCAGGAAAGCCAAGCCGCAAAGTAAATTACGAAACCGAATTTCAAGAATTCTACTGGTTGCATTGATACTGGACCAATAGTAATCCACCTCTGCGCTCCACCGTGGCTCCAGCCCAAGGACGGGATAAAGACACTAGCGGTGAGTAAAATTGCGCCCAAGAAAATAAAAAGAGAGTAGCGTCGCCAGAATTTATAATCAATCTTAGAAGCTAGATACATACCGATGAGGCCCAAGCCTAGACCCAGTACTAGCTGATTAAAAAGTACGGAGCGGAAAGTCGTTGCATTTTTGGACAATATTCCCAAGGAAGCCGAGACAAAGATAGCTACTCCGATACCAATCAAGAGAATAACAACTATCAGAAAAAATTTGTCGACCTTTTTGTTTCCCATTTTCTTTGTATTTTGTACTCTACTAAGGCCTAGCGCCTAAAGCCTAGTTCCCTACCTACTCATTATCGCTAAAATTATTCCAATGATCGCAAACATGATGGACAGAATCCAGAAACGCATGGTTACTTTATAGGACGGCCAGCCGATAGCTTCAAAGTGATGATGGAGTGGCGCTAACTTGAATACTTTTTTACCCCCACGATACTTCTTAGAAAGCATTTGTAAAATAACCGAGCTTGAAGTAAGGACTAAAGGCATAGCGATCACTGGCAGGATAAGCACTGTGTCTGTGAGGAATGCTAAAGTTGCCAGGGTTAAAGTGAGTCCCATTATGCCCGTCTCCCCCATATAGAATCTAGCCGGCGGAATATTAAACCAAAGAAAGGCAAATATCGCTCCGGCAATAACACCAGAGAAGGTAGCTAAGTCTATTTGATTAAAAGAATAGGCAATAACTGCATATGCGGCAAAGATGGAAGCAAGTACTCCACCCGAGAGCCCGTCGATACCGTCAATAACTCCACCCGAGAATATTGCGAGCGCCACTAGTATGAAAAGTGGGATAATGAAAATTCCTAAAAATATTTCTCCCCCGAATGGAATATGAATGGAGACAATTCCAAGCTTGTAGAAAAACCAGCTTCCGATCAGTAGCGCCACACCCGCAATGAGGGATGCCTTCCAGAGTCTCCAGGATTTATTGTCTTTTGCAAACTTACCTTTTCCGTAAATTTGGATTAAGTCATCCCAGAGTCCGATGAATGCGCCTACAAGTAGGGTAAAAAATGGGATGAGGGTCTGATTCCTACTTAGGAAATTCATTTTCTCATTATTTTCCGTAGGAAGCAGGATGGATATTAAATAAAAAAGTATAGTGGTTAGAAGCACGGAAGCCCAGATTATGATTCCACCCACTCGAGGAGTATTTAATTCTGCATGTTCGTTGTGAATTTTTTGGAACTCGTCCCCTACCCCGTTACCATTCCGGCCGTGCCTCTTCCACATTTTGTATTTGTAGAAAAAGTGGGTAGCAAGGGGGGTAATGGCGAGGCCTAAAAAAAAGGCTAGAGCGGTGGGTATGGAGATTTTAACTAAATTTACTAGCATGGCCGTAATTATAGCACATTTTAACGGCTCAACAGCCCGTTGAGCCGTTCATCCCGTTATTCCCGTCAGATTTCATAATTACAAATTATACAACACATTTACCAGTGTTTCCATATCAGTAAAACGTCCTTCAAATGTAGATCCTAATACTGTCACAGCAATATCATCTCCCTTTTGGTCTTTAAATATTACTGCCAGACTTCCTCCCCCAGCGTCAGTGTAGCCAGTTTTTGAAAGTATTAGGTTTGGAATTTTGTCTAAAATTATATTTGTATTTTTGAAAGTGTGTGTAAAGCCCGACTCGGAGGTTAAGGTTATTTCTGGTTGTGTTGTCACATTAAAAATTTCTGGATATGCGCGTAAGGCATACATGGCCATAATGTTCACATCAAGAGCTGTAGCAAATGCTCCTGGATGCGAGATATCTATATCGAGTCCAGTTGTATTAAAGAAAGATGAAGCCTCGGCGCCTAATTTTTGCGTCTTCGTATTTATTTTTTCTAAAAAGTTTTCACTACTTCCAAGCATAAATGCGCCGTCGTTGGCAGAACTTATTAGGGTTAACCGCGCAAGGTCTTCAATCTTCCACTTCTCGTCTGCAAAAAGACCATAATCCCCTGCTTGCTTTATGGAGTCCGGACTTAAATACACAATTTCATTTTTTGAATGATTATTTAATGCCACAACCACGTTTATTATTTTTACCAGAGAGGCTATTGGTATAGACACATCATCATTCTTTCCGTAGACTTTTTTATTTTCGGTTATGTTGTACACGGAGACAGCTCGGGCTACGACTGGCGTGCTGTCTAAGGTATGTTTTATTCTCTCTTCACTCTCTATTTCCATTTGATAGAGTTTATTTAATTTAATATTGTGAGATAAGGAAAAAAAGGCGACCACTGCCACGATAAAAAATAAGGCTATAAGTAATCCGTTTTTAGTTTCGTTCGGCGTCATTGGAAAGTTCCGTAGCTAAGTTTTCTGCAGAAATTTTAATCGAGTTATTTATATCGTTATACGCTGGAAGCTCTTCCACGGACTTTATTCCCATAAAGGACAGGAGTTCAAAGCTCGGACGATAAATATATCTGCGGCTGTCCGCTGGGTCAGTAATCTTCTCCACTAGCCCCCTCACAGATAGGGCGCGTAGGGTGAAGCTGGAATTCACTCCTCGGATGTAGTCGACCTCAGAGCGACTCGCTCCATTTTTATAAAGCACTATCGATAAAGTTTCCAATGCTGCGCGAGAGAGGTCTTTATTTAATTCTTCTTTTTGTAAATTTTCAATAAGGCTTGAAAGCTCTGGTACGGTACCAAAGGTAATTTCATTATCCTTTTCAAGTAAGGCTATTCCCCTACCTTGCAAATTATTTTTTAGTTTCTCGATACTATCATTTATTTCTGTTATTCCCACATTTAAAATCTCACCCAGCTTTTTGCGTGACATAGGCTCCCCCTTCCAGAACAATACTGCTTCTATCTTTTTTTCTAATTCCATAAATTTATAAATTTTCAGTTACTTTATCTTGTTTTTTCTATAAAAATATCTTCCCCGTTATTTTCTTGAATAGCGTTCATCATTCCTTGACGTACTAGCTCAAGCATTGCTAGGAAAGATACTATCACAAGAACTTTTTCTTCTCTAGTCTTAGGCTTCCCGTCTATACCACTTAAGTCATGGAAATTCATTTTGAGAGAATTCTGGATGCGCTCGGTTAATTGGTTTATCATCTCCTCAATGCTTATCACTTTCTTTACTTCTACTTCAGTGAGAGGTGTTTTCTTAGGAATTCTGCCCAATACTTCAGTGGCAAAAGCCATCATAGACTCACGGGTTATCTGACTGTCGGGCAAAAAAACCAACACATCATTCTTCCTCTCCATTGGCGCGAAAATTATTCTTTTACTGAAATTACTTTTGATATTTCCGGCAAGTTTGGTGAAAATTTCATACAGACGGAGGCGCTCTTCTAGGCTATTAATGTCCCCTTCTTCCTCAGTGGTAAGATTTAAGTCTGGTAGTAAGGACTTTGACTTGATTAAAATCAGCGTTGCTGTTACTACAATAAAGTTTGAAATTTCATTATTACTTCTAGCATGAATTTCACTTACGTATTTTAAATAATCTTCTGTAACCTGGGCAAGCGACAGGTCATTAATAAAAAGCTTCCGTTTCTCTATAAGGTCTAACAGGACGCCAAACGGCCCTTCAAATACAGGTGTTTTTATTGTATAGTTTTCTCCTGCCACGGTTATATGCTAACATTTCTTTATGCAAAAGAAAAATGACGTTCGCCTGCCTAGCAGTGTCGTTCCAGTAGAATACAAGATCGAGCTAAAGCCAGACCTAGAAAATTTCACTTTTGAGGGAATTGAAACTATATCCCTTTCACTTTTAAAAAGCTCTTCCTACCTCACTCTTCACTCGAAAGAATTAGAAATAGAAACAGCCAGTATTTTGATTGCTAAGGAAAAGGTGTTCGCAAAAATTTCTTACAATGAAAAGAAGGAAACAGCAACTTTCTTATTTCCGAAATTAATACCGAAGGGAAAATTGGAGCTAACGCTTGTTTTCAAGGGAATACTGAATGATAAAATGCGTGGCTTTTATAAAAGCCAATACAAAATTGGAGAAACAGTGCACCACATAGCTACCACCCAGTTCGAAGCCACCGACGCACGCAGGGCCTTTCCATGTTTTGATGAGCCAGCTCAAAAAGCCGTATTCCACGTTTCTCTTATTGTACCTCACGGTAAAACAGCTATATCGAATACGCTACCTGCTTCGGTGGCGGAACATGAATCCGGGTTCCAAATTATAAAATTCCACCCTACTCCTAAAATGTCGACTTATCTGCTGGCTTTCATTGTGGGAGACTTTGAATACATTGAACGTAAGTCGAATCGAGGCGTCATTGTCCGCGTCTACACGATTCCAGGTAAGGTTCATCAAGCCAAATTTGCACTCGGTGTTACTGTGCGTACACTTGAATTTTATGAAAAATATTTCGATATTCCATACCCTCTTGATACTTTAGATATGATCGCTATCCCGGACTTTCAATCTCTCGCCATGGAAAATTGGGGCGCTATTACTTTCCGCGAGGTGGGGCTTCTAGTTGATGAGCAGAATACATCCACTGGCTCCAAGGAGTTGATCGCTGAAGTTATCGCGCATGAATTGGCACATCAATGGTTCGGTAATTTGGTAACTATGGAATGGTGGACACACTTGTGGTTGAATGAAGGCTTTGCTTCTTATATTCCCTACTTGGTTATTAGTAAATTATTTCCGAAATGGAATATTTGGGAGCGCTTTACCACCGACACCCAGGGCATTGCACTCCGGCTTGATGCACTTAAGAATACGCATCCCATAGAAGTAGAAGTACACCATCCGGACGAAATAGGTGAAATATTCGATGAAGTTTCATATTCTAAAGGAGCTTCCGTTGTCCGAATGTTGGCGGACTATCTGGGAGAGGCGGACTTCCGAGACGGCTTAAGGCATTATTTAAAGAAACATAGTTATAAAAACACTGAAACCCTGCATCTTTGGCAGTCCTTTGAAAAAGTCTCTCGTAAGCCAGTAGAAAAAATGATGCGCAACTGGACGTCTAAGCCAGGCTATCCGCTCGTTCGCGCAGAGATGATAAAAGGAAAGGTTACTTTTTCGCAAAGTAGATTCTTTGCAAATCCAATTTCAAAAAAGAAAGCGAAGGATAAGACCAAGTGGGTAATTCCTATTACTTTCAAAAAAAATAAAGTAAATTATGGAGAAAGCGGATTTTTTAGAACAGAGTACTCAAAAGAATTATTGGAAAAACTTTATTCTCCGGTCCAAGATAAAACACTTTCTGCTCCGGACCGCTTGGGAATAATTAGGGATCTTTTTGCCCTAGCAGAATCAGGTACCATTTCCACTACTGACGCCCTGGAATTTCTGTCCGCTTATAAAAACGAAGATAGCTACATAGTGTGGGTAGAAATAGCCACAGGGCTCAGCCGTCTGGAGCAAATTCTAGCAAAAACACCTACTAAGAATGATTTACAGAATTTAGTAATTGAGTTATTCTCTCCGCTTGTAAAGCGGCTCAGCTGGAATAAAAAAGAGGGTGAACTACATACTAATGCTCTACTTCGCTCACTCGCTATCGCCCGTGCAGGACTCGCAGGAAATAAAAAAATTATAGAAGAAGCCAGAAAAAAGTTCGCTACCATGAGTAAGGGCGGACACATTTCACCAGATGTGCGCTCGGCTACTTATCAGATCATCGCTTGCTATGGCGAGATGAAAGAGTATAAAATTCTTACTGCAAAATATAAAAAGGAGAGATTACACGAAGAAAAGAATCGGCTTGGTCACGCTCTAGGATACTTCTCTCAGCCTAAAATTTTGAAAGAAGTATGTAAATTTGCTATGAGTAAGGACGTCAGAACTCAGGACACTGTAAGTATGATTTCTTCAGTTGGTCTAAATCCGGCTGGCCGAGATATTTGGTGGAAATTCGTGACGGAGAACTGGAAGACTCTCGTTACGAGGTACGGTGATGGCGGACACACCTTAGCGCGCGCCATCAAGGCAATTTCTAATAGCTCCGAAATGAAACACCTTTCTTTATTTAAACGTTTTTTTCAAATGCATGATGCTCCTGGCGCCAAGCGAGCTATCGAGCAAGTTCTAGAGAGGTTGGAAGGAAATGTTTTGTGGCTCAAGAGAGATAAAAAAGCAATCGCTAAATTTTTAACCCAAAAGTAATTCCCTACTGTGCAAAATATTCAGGAGTATTTAAAGACATCCAGTCTAAAAGTTGTCGCATTACGGAAGATGCGTTAACGCTGTTCGTTGTAGGTCCGGACTCCATGAGTATTGTAAATGCATAGCGAGGATTTTCATACGGGAAAAAGCCCATGACCCAAGAATTCACCCTATTTTTACTGAGTCCCAGCTGGGCCGTACCGGTCTTGGCTGCCACTTCCACATACGGAACATTTAAAGACAAAGCGGTGCCCAGGGTCACCGTCTGCCGCATGCCTTCCTGTACTATTTTGAAATACTCTACCGGCAAATCTACTCTCGAAGTATCTTCTTCTTTTTCTTTGTCTCCAAGGACGAAATGCGGCCTCACTAGAGTGCCAGAATTTGCGATAGCGGCACCAGCACGTGCCATCTCAATGGGTGTAACCTGGAATCCATACTGTCCGATCGCAGTGTGGTAGGTATCTCCAATACGCCAGATGTCGCCATTAAAATTCTCTAATTTCCATTCTGGGCTCGGGATTACACCACCTTTTTCGTCCGGTAAATCTACACCAGTGGACTCCCCGATTCCAAAAAGCTTGGAATATTTTTCTATATTTTTAATTCCCAGACCCTTCTGGTCTTCAAATCCTCCTCCAATGCTATAGAAATAAATATCGCTCGATACAGCTATGGCCTCTCGCATGTCTGTCCAGCCGTTGACTTGCCAGTCTTTAAATATAGTTTTTTGATCAGGGAAATATGGATTAGGTATCGAAATAGATCCAGTCGATAAAATTTGCTTATATGGATCAATGATACCCTCTGCTAAGGCACCCAATGCTAAAAATGGTTTTACGATTGAGCCCGGAGTATAGAGGCCGGAAATGTTTCGATCTAGAAAGACCTTCCTTTTGTCTTCTAAATAGTTTGAAATTGTTGCGCTATCTTTTCCTAAAGATAAAATTTCAGAATTGTACTCCGGGAAGCTGGTAGAGGTTAGAACTTCTCCATTTGTTATGTCCATAATTATTCCTGAACCACCCGAGAATAAAAAGTTTTCCGCCGCGTTTTTAATTAGAACAAATAATTCTTCTTGAATACGCGCGTCTACTGTCGTGACTAGATCATTGCCTCTCTTTGGCGGGTTCACAATATTTTCTGATTGCACTTTACCCCGAGCATCTGTTTCCGTTATTTTAGAACCATTCTCTCCTTTGATTATTTCATTGTATTGTTTCTCTAGACCATCCTTACCTATAAATTCATTCTGCCAGTAGTTTCCGAGCTTATCTTTAGCGGGATAGCTAACATAGCCCAAGAGGTGGGAAAAGCCAGCTGGTTTGTAGGATCTTATTTCGAAAGCGTTAATGGCAATTTGTCTTTCTTCAGGCGCGAGAGTAGTGGGCACTTCTTCCGCCTTCTTGTTCCAAGCTAATTCGATTTTATTGCGGTCATAAATTATTCCCCTATCTGCAAAGATAATAGACTGCCCTAAAGTATTGTCTTCGCTTCTTGCATAGTAAGTACTACCCTCCTTTATTTGTAAGTATCCCAGCTGGACAAAGAAGACTAGGACAAATACAAAAAAGAAAAATCCGAAAAATAAAATAGTACGTTTGGAAATTGGTTTCTCGATCCTTCCTTCGAATTGCTGGCGGTTAAAATTTTCTAAATTTGTTGAATCAAGGAAAATCTCGTCTGGTTCCACCAGCGAACTTCCTCTCCGTACTTTTCTTTTTGTAAAAATTCTAGCTATCATATCTTTATTATATTCATCAGTTATAAAATTTCAGCTTCTTCTTTAGAAGTTCTATCACTAAAAGCAGTAGAGCAGAGCTCAAGAAAGAAATGTAGGTTATACCCCAAAGTCCCACCAGGGGCGTCCCGTATAGTAGATCTGATAGCAGGAATATCAAGACCGCTTCCCAGAAAATTGAAAAGTAAAACATAAATATCGGCACCAAAAGTACAGACAGCCAAAACGGCATAAAAAGCACACTCATTATAAGTAAAATTGAAGCGGAAATACGTAATACCATTTACCTATATTACCTTAAAGAGAACTAAGACGCGAGCTTGGATGCAAGGCCGATGTAAGTAAGTGGTGTAAATTTCTTTAGTTCTAGTTTGATATGTGGTGCTACTTTGAGTTTATCAATAAAATTAGCAAAGTCTTCTAGGGTCACCTCTTTCCCGCGAGTAAGCTCTTTTAGAGCTTCATAAGGCACAGGGTAATTTTCTCGTCGTAAAACTGTCTGGATTGCTTCCGCGATTACTTCCGGATGGGCTAATAAATCTTCTTTAATTTTTATTTCATTGACTCCCACCTTACTTAATCCTTTAAGAAGTGAAGTGTAGGCCAAGTATGAATGACCAAAAGCTGTACCGAAGGCGCGCTCCACAGTGGAATCCGACAGATCTCGCTGTAATCTAGAAATCGGCAACTTGCGAGCAAAAAATTCAAAGAGCGCATTGGCCACTCCCAGGTTTCCTTCGCTATTTTCGAAATCAATCGGGTTTACTTT
>Ga0209542_10011466_pt1 | contig 15714 bp, 6 predicted proteins | sample RifCSPhighO2_01_FD_184028 | JGI IMG/M metagenome (GOLD analysis project Ga0209542, IMG submission 184028) | Soil microbial communities from Rifle, Colorado - Rifle CSP2_plank highO2_0.1 (SPAdes) (version 2) | ecosystem: Environmental > Terrestrial > Deep subsurface > Rock core/Sediment ... | reverse complement strand
TGTAAGTACTTATTCTCATTTTACGAACCTCCCGGCAAAAACAATATTTCTCTTTTGTCTAAACCAATAACGCCAAATAATTGGACTTAGAATTGCAAAGGGTATAATTAATGCTGCCCACTCAGGCGCTAAAGAAGTAGCTGTTTCTACAGTAAAGTATGATATAGGTGATCGAAACAGGGGTAAAGTCGTCGAGTCCGTCGTCAGGGAAAAATTAATATCAGTCTGCGCCCCAAAGGTTGCAGGCACCTGGGTACTGATTTTAGCCATCATCTCAATTGTTGAATTTTCTCCAGTTCCAATAAAAAGAAGCGCATTACTGTCTGTACCCCCCACAGCCAAGTCATCAATGGTAATTGTTGAAGTACCAGCTACTGCTGCATTGTTAGCATCAAACGCCGCATAGACCGCGCCATTTCGAAATGTTTTCGTACCCGTCTCTGGCCAATAAGTGTTCCAGTTGGCCTGCCCGGATTCGGAATCTTGGTTAAACGCAGTATTGGTACGAGTTAGCGTCTCCTGCCCTACCCAGAACCAGACAGTTTTTAGAACCGTTGATGATGTGTCTGCCTGAAATTTGTAAGTAATTACAATCTCTACAGACATTCCCGACCAATCACCACCACTATCATTTCCGCTTGCTATAAAGGTGGTCTGGGGGGAAGAGAAATTAGTATTGAAGAACCCAGCTACATCATCCAAGGCCATCGTACTCCCTGTTTGCTCTGCCGTGTTTAAATACGAAATACTTGCTTGCGTTGAAGTCGTGCCTGTGCAATTTGCTCCTGTTGAAATACATGTTGTTATTGTCCCCGCAGCATCCGTACCAGTCCCGTAGTATTGTATGTATGCACTGGTAAACGGGCTTGCGGTTAAATTTTCCGGAATATTTATGGCTTGGGTAGCAATCGTTGCCTGTGCCCCGTCGCCCGGGTCACCCGTTCCCATCATATACCTTACTGTCTTGGTATGTTGATAATCATCTGCCTCAGCCTTTGAATAATATGCATATTCAAAGGTGATCACCCATTCAACGCTCCTCGCAGCAGTACTAACACTCACGTCATGCCGGATACAGTTATCGGTTGTCAAGTTAATCGTATTGGTCGTATCAAACAAGACAATGTATCCATAGGCGGAGGCCAGACTTCCGTCTGCCACAGCTACAGCACTTTGTGAACCGCAGGTACCGCTGGCAGCATAACTTGCCGAAATTGTATTATCTGCACCATTAACAAATCCTTTCAATATCGCAAAACTGTCCTTAACGGAAATACTCCCTTCAGTTAAATTTGGATTTATAACCGCATCTAAATCTGTCGTTGAAGCTGCCCCTGTCTGCTGGGTGCCATAAAAGTAAACGGTTTTAAGCTGCGTTGTAGAAGTCTGGTCATACTCATAGGTTAGGATCAGCTTCATAGAATCTAAGTTGCGCGTAAATGTACCTGCGCTTGTCAGCTGTGCATCAAACCAATATGTGACCGAGCCTCCCGCCATCGCCGCAGTTGCGTCTAAGCGCACCACTACCATATTACTCTCAGCCGTTGAGGTAGTCACCGTATTACTCCCTGTATCCGAAGTTGTCGTGTCGGAATCGCAGAATTGAATATTATAGTCTGATGCTGCAACAGCGTTTGCAGCCGAATGCACTGTTCTCCACTCAACCACAGCGCTTCGAAATGTCACCCCTGATTCGGGAATATTAATCGTTACAGATGGATCCGAATCAGATGAGCCGCAAGTGGCCCCATAGGCAGTGTTATCAATTCCGTTCCCTGTTGTAATTTCCGTACCAGAATTGTATTGATACAAGAAAAATTCAACCGTTTTTATCTGTGTTCCCGCTGTAGCCTCTGCTAGAGGAACATTAAATGCCATTCTTCCAATAATTAAAGAGACTATTATAAGAGTAACCAAAGTAATCTTTCCTAGGTAGCGAATGTGTCTCGGGTGGATTTCGAAGTCGTCAAAACGGGAATTGGCTGTCAATAAGCTTAAATAACTATTGTCAAATTTACTTTTGTCCATAGCCTTAGCTGGTGCTCTGCCTGGTAGTATTCCTGCAATGAACCTGAAGAATCTTCCTCTTGAGAGAATATCTGTGATGTGACCTGTCTTAGGAGTCCTAAACCATGGACCCTCAGAGTGTTCAATAAAGCCTTTTACTGCTGCATAGGCTTGGAAGGGAACAACTATGTAGGAAAGGACAATGAAGGAGAGTATTCCTTGATAATCTTTGTGTTCTGATTCCTCAAGAAACATTCCTACAGAGTTCATCAAGGGAAGGGAGAGCATGTTGGTGAGGACTAAACTCCATCCCCAGAGACTTGTCCAGAAAGGAAGACGGGCAGGAAATAGTGTTTCTGATATAAACCAACTGACTGTTCCAATAAGGAAGAAGAAGGCTTGGAGATAGTAGGGAGAAAGATATAGGAATTCTAGTTTCTCAGGAGTAGTTAAGTTCTTACTTCTAAGAAGGGGCAGAAACATGCGTCTGATGTTGAAACTATGTCCTTCACTCCAGCGCATCCTTTGCCTGACTAATCTCTTGATTGTGGATACACATTCACTTGGTGCTTGGATGTAGGGTGTGTAGACTACTTTGTAACCTAAAGCGTAGAGCTTTAGGGTTAACTCAAAGTCTTCTGTAATTGAGGTTCCCCAACCTACCTTGTCTAGTACATCTTTACGGATTAAATATACACTTCCTGATATCTGTTTTAATCCTCCATAAAGCTCTGTTCCGCTTCTTTCAATAACATAACTTCCTGAGTATTCAGATCTTACTCCCCTTGTGATCCAATTCTCTGATTTATTTAAGACATGCCATTGGTAACCTTGTACTGCTGCAATGTTACTTTCCTTTACTGAATTACTGAATGATTGATTTACTGAATTATTACCAGTGGAGGCTTTGAAATACTTAAGGAATAGTGTCAAGGTATCAGGATAGGGTACAAAGTCAGCGTCAAAGATACTTACAAACTCAGTTGCTGGGTCAGATAGCTTTCTTGCTAACTCTAGGGCTCCTCCTTTGAAACCTGAACGGGAGGTACGGTGAAGATGTTTAACTACAACCCCAGGTCTAACCTCAGCAGTAGTCAGTGTGTATCCTTCGCCTTTTGTCTGAATTATTGACTTTACTGACGTTACTGATTTATTGAGATAATCTCTGATTATCTCTGTTGTCTCATCAGTTGAATCATCACAGAGGATTACTTCATACTCTCCTTCATACTGGAAGTTAACAGCAGCTTGGATACTTCTTTCAACGACCTTCTTCTCATTGTAGAAAGGAATATGGACTGAGATGAATGGGTATCTATCTAGTCTGATGTGGGTTAGGTCGGGAGTTAGACCCACAGGGTTAACTTTCTTGGGTCCAAAACCTGATTTATCAAAAGAACCAAGTAACCAAGAGAGGATATTTCCCCTTGTTGTCTGTTGTTTGTCGTCTGTTGTCTGTTGTGAGAAAGAAAGCACTATAGCTAAAGTTATATAGTACTTAAATGAGTAAAGAAGGAAGAATGTACCAAGAATCAAAGCAAATGTCGCAAATATTAACCCTAGGGAAGAAGACAGCGAACCTGCGGAAAGAATAATACCAAACCAAGAAATGAGCCCTAAAGAAAATAACCCAGAAGTGACAAAAGAAGTAAAGAAAGGCTTAACAAGTTGCTTAAACGTAGGAGGTGGTGCTGGAGCAACTGAGGGAGTGAAGGTTTCCCAGATTGACTTGATACGATTCAAAAGATCGGTAAATACCTGAATTGGAGTGAGACTCTTCTTGGGTGTGGCAAAAGCCAAACGCTCTTGAAACTTTGAGAGATTATGTTTCTTAAGGATATTGTATACTCCGTGTGTCCCAAGTGAAAGTTTTCCTGATTGCATGTGTGCTACTTCGTAAGCGATTTTTGAAGCGCTATACTCAGGATGATTTTTAACTAGCGACAGTACTAAATCGGACACACCCGGGACAAAGCGCCAGTGGCCATCTCCCTGGGGTCTTCTGGTTGCAAGACTTTCGTTACCCGACTTATATAATGAATACCATTTATAGAAAGTCGGGCGTGAGATACCAAACTCACGACAGACGACTGTAACTGGTCGGCCCTGTTCAACTACTGCTTTGATAAAATCATTACGGCTTTTTGAAGACAGTTCTAAAAACGCCCTACCCGAACGCTCTTCTACCCAATTAGTTCTTTCTCTTGGAATGGTTAAATCATGACTTCGCAAGATATTCCAAATGCCGTGGGCACTTACTGGTTTTTTAAATCTCTTCGACAAGACTTCTGCATACTGTTTACAAGTAAAGCCAGGATTTTTTGATACTATATTTAATAAATTCCACTCTACTCTACCAGACAAGGCTCTCCAATGAAGCTTTCCTTTTGGATTTTTAGAAATTAAAGCAAGTTTCTTACCTCGTGGTCCGGTGCTTTGATAAGTTTTAAGCCAGCGATAGAAAATTGTCCGGGATATACCCACCTCACGACAAAGCCTGGCGATAGGTTCGCCAGATTTAACGCGAAAAATAAGCCTAAGCTTCTCTGAACTGGGCAGGCGAGAAGACATACTCTTTCATAAAAAGTGTAAACAATAACGGGAATAGGCGTCAATGGGTAATTAGTCTTGGTATACATTAAAGTTTTTTGTACTCACAAAAGCTCAAATATTTAGCTTCAAAACACTATCATTTCAATTCTAAGGCGCTTGCCAGTCTAAATTGGCTTAATTAATTGTCTTTAAGCGAAAAATTTAAATATTAGAAGAATCAGAGGCTAAATAAACAGTGTCTACACGAACTAAAGCCCCAAAAAAATACTCTTATTAAACTTCTGATATCAACTCGATAATATAGGATAATAGATTAGTCGTTTATCTCATCAGAAGCAAATGACTTAAGTTTAGTAGTTTAGCTGTATTGATATAATATATTACCCAATAATTTAGCTTTATTTACTTACATTATTTTTCTATTTTTATTTTTAGTAAAAACTTACTTTACTCAAAAATAGCCCCCTAAACAAACGTCAATGGTAAAACTAGAGGTCTTTACATTCTAGTACATACAATTCTTTAATGAGGAATGTCAAACTAAACCATGCTTAATCAAGACAGTTTTTTGATAGTATATGAACAGATTAATGTCTTATTTTACTAAGAATTACTCATAACATTATTGACAATTAGTTAATAATGAATATCAACTAATATTCGCTTTGTTTGTTTATTTATATACGCATAGTAAGATAATATATTACATTATCAATATATATGTTAACCTGTGAACCTAAAGTTCAAAAAATGCCAATTTGAATCGTGTCTCAATAACTTTCTTATTGACATAATAGTTATATTCGTTTAGCATGAAACTATGAATAAAGAGCAACCGATTCTGACAATTTCTGTCACTGCTCGGCTTTTGGGCCTTCACCCAAGAACTCTGATGGCTTATGAGAAGGTACAGCTTATATCTCCGCACAGAACAGCAACCAAAAGAAGGATGTTTACAGGCAAAGACTTAGACGATATACAATTTCTGAAATACCTAAGCCAAGAGCGCAAAATAAATCTTGCTGGAATAAAGTTCATCCTCGAAGCTATCCGCGTAGCCCAAGGTAATGATGTTAATCTAATAAAAGCCTTATTTCCTGACTTCAGGGTTAGAGCCTTGCTCTAAGACAAAACTGTACGAAAACCACCAGAAAAACATTAGCCAGATGACGGTTACAAAGGCGGCAAAATAATCGTGCAAAAGAGACGCAAAAACCGCATCCACATAGTAAATGCCGACAGTAATAAAAACCATTCTGAAAATGTTGATTAAAACGGTACCTATTAACCCAAATAAGATACATTGTATCATTGAAGAGCGGCTGAAATTCCCTTGTAATCCAACAAATAGTGATATTCCCAGAAGAAGCAAAGACTGCCAACCCAAACAATTCCATTGTAACTGAACCGGAAAATACTCCTTTCCTTTCAGTAAGTAAAAAGACGCTGTCTCTCCTCTATTTGCAAGATATGCGGGAACTCCGAATAAGCGAACGATAAAAACTACAAATCTGGACTCAAGGGGAACAATAGTGTCTTGAATTGTTCTGTAAAATCCAATTCTATTGACTAACTCTGTCAATACTGAATTAAACGTAGTTACAAATGGCAGGGTAACTAGGAGCATTGTCAGTCCTAAAATCACAATTTTAAATGTTCTTTTCTGATCCATCTAATAAACCTTTCTCCTCTTCCATCTTTTAATAAACCCTGGGACTACCAACCCCAAACCTAACAACATCCAAATTTTTTCCGGGATGATTGCGTATTTCCAATTTACCGTATAGGGTGATCCCGTCCCCGTTGTCCACTCGGCAAAGATCATCCCGTCACCCGAGTAATTTGAGGTGACGTATGTATTAGTACCTGTGCTGTAAAAAGAGGTAGCACTGGTATCCCAGTTACCCGATGCATAAGGAGAGACGCCTTTTTTATAATAAATTGTGTTTGATCTTATCCACAAAGCATATAGATCATTATTGGCAGTATCAATAGAAATTGTGGCATAGTCATTGCCCGCATTAGTATCAAGATTCACGGCTGTTTGCCATGAAGTAGTATATTCCTGATAAACGGCATAGTCGTTAGAGTCGATATATAAAAGATGAGCATATCCTGAAGAATCAGCTACCATTGACATATTGTTATTTAAACCTGTACCACTGGTAGCAATAGAGGTCGGGCTACCATCCCACGAGGTCCCGTTGTACTTTTTACCTTCGATTGTTGTGTTATCAATCCAAACCGCATACATATTCCCCGAGCCCAAAGAAACTATTGTTCCGTATTTATTGGAGTTTGCAGATGAGTCTAAAACCGTAGAACCCAGCCAAGCTGAAGTATCATTAACATTAGTTGATTTTTTTACATTGAAATAATAAGTTGAACCACTCAAACAAACACCTGTCGCAAAAAAATATCCGCTTGAGTCTCTGATTATTGCCGGATAAGTACATGGCGCACCCACCGATCCTCCAAATACCGATGTAGCACTTCCCCATGAGAAGGCTGTCCCCGGATAAGAAGAAGCTGTTCTTGCATGTATGCTATAAGTTGAAGGATTGTAGTAAAAAATAAATGCATTTGATGAATCAGCCTCGATCGAAAAATCATTGGTAGAAATAGCAAGTGTAGCTGAAGAGTTTTGTGTCCAGTTGGTACCCCAATCTGTCGAGTAATAAAAAACGATTTGAGTTCCATCGTGAAATGCCCGCCAAAGTTGCGTTCCGTCATACCAAGTTTTTCTCTGGAAAGAATAACCCGTAGCACTGGATGAGGTTGATCCGGGACAGCTGTCTGTAGTAATTGTCCAGTTGGTATTGTTTCCGTCATTTAGAGTATTTGTGGCGGTAATTGCCGTGGTGGCATTTGAATTGGCAACCCTGACATAGCTGACACTTTTAGTTCCGGTTGCGTTAATTGTAAATTGGCTGCTGCCATCTGTAGAGTTTAAGCTCACCAGCGTGCTGCAGGCTCCTCCATTCAGGGTCAAAGTACCTGTGATGGTTGTTGTATTGGTAATGCCAAACAGCATTGATTTTGAAGCTGTGCTGACGGTAAAATTATTAAAATCCGAGCTTCCAGGTTCGACAGTTGAAGATCCTGCGCCGTTAAAGACAATGGTTGAGGTGTTTTTTGTAAAAGTAGCGCTATTAGTAAAATTTCCGGAAACTGTAATAGTCGAACCATTGGCATTAAAAGTTCCCGCGGTTATAAAGATATTTCCTGCCGTCACTGCATAATTAGTTCCGGAAGTGCCAAAGATACTTGAGATATTTCCCTCTTTGGTCAAAGTTCCAGAAATGGTCAGCGCACTCGATAACGTATAAGTCGTGGCGCCTGTATTTGCCAGCGTAAAATTATTATATGTGACACTGCTAGGATTAAGGGTTGTCCCATTTAATCCATAAAGAACCATGGTTGACGTCCCAGCACTCAAGGTCCCGGCTGTCCAGGTCCAACTACCACCTAAACTAATGATGCTGGCAAGATTTAAAGTGCTACCGTTTGATTTATTTACGGTAGTATTGGGAAGGATTCCCTGCGCCGCTGTTCCGCTTCCGGTTAGAGTTTGGGATTCGGTGCCGTTTATATTTAATGAGGCCCCTCCTCCCCCATTGGTTGTGTCCGAACCGGTATTGGTAATTGTAATGTCTCCTTGAGCGTTAATTGTTCCGGTTCCTAATCTAAGTGCATAGGCGCCTTTGATCGCCATTGTTCCAGAAATAGTAAGTGTATTGGAAACCGTAAAAGGAACCGAAGATCCATAATTATTGTAAAAAGTGACATTATTTAATGTATGTGTGCCACTTATGGTTTTTGATGAATAACCGCCATCATAGAAAGCTACGGTTGAACCGGTCGTGATAAGAGTTCCGCTTCCCACTGATGTAAATGTCCATGGACTACCACCAACCGTGATAACAGAAGAAAGCGTCAAGTTGCCGCTAGCTTTGTTGATAGTTACCGGTCCAAGCACCCCCTGTCCTTCTGTCCCGCTACCGGTTAAAGTCTGATCGGTAGTACCGTTGATGGTAATAGTTATAACACTTGCAGTCTGTCCTGCCGGAATTGTCGCCGTGTTAGTAACCGTAATATCACCTTTAGCACTAATTCCTCCACTTCCACCTATTCTCACATACTGCGATCCTTTTACTGCTAGTGTCCCATTGACCGTCAGCATAGTTCCACTGGTTATAGTATGCCCGCTCGTATAGGTATTGACATTGCTAAAAGTAACGTTATTTAGAGAATGGGTACCGGCAATATTATATCCGCCTCCGTTAGTGTCGCCAAAAAAAACTGTTGAACCGGTTGTAATCAAAGACCCTGTTCCCATTGACGTAAAGGTCCAATTGCTTCCTACAGAAATAACGCTAGAAAGGGTGAGGTCGCCGCTGGCTTTATTGATAGTTACCGGTCCAAGCACTCCCTGTCCTTCTATTCCGCTTCCTGTGAATACCTGATCGGTAGTTCCATCAATATTTACAATCGCGGAGCTCGCGGTCTGGCCGGCCGGAATTGTGGCTGTATTGGTAACCGTAATATTACCTTTAGCTGCGAAATTCCCCGTTCCACCAGCATTAGCAACACGAACATAATTGCTGCCGATAATGCTCAATGTTCCATTAACGGTTAAAGTATTATTATTACTGAGACTAAAACCGCCGGCAACATAGGTATTATTATTACTGAAAGTAACGTTATTTAGAGAATGGGAGCCAGCAATATTATATCCTGCTCCATTATTGTCACAAAAAGCCACGGTTGAGCCGGTTGATGTAAAACTTCCGGCAACAGTTGTATAAGTCCACACGCCGGCTACTGATATAACACTGGATAAGGTTAAATCTCCACTGGTAGCTTTATTGATAGTCACCGGCGGAAGCGGTCCACCACAGTCTGTTCCACTACCGGTAAAAGTTTGATTTCCGGTGCCATTTATTCTTATAACCGCTGCGCTACCTTGTGTTTGGCCGGCAGGAATAGTAGCTGTGTTTGTAACTGTAATGTCTCCTTGCGCATCGATATAGGATCCGGTCGATCCGCCTAATCTAAAATACTGTGTTCCTTTAACAGCTAGCGTTCCGGAGACTGTTAAAGTTGTACTGGCACCTATGCTAAAACCGCCAACAAAAGTTTTATTATTGGCAAAAGTTACGTTATTTAACGTATGGCTGCCGGAGATAGAAACTCCGCTTCCATTATTATCACAGAAGGCTACAGTTGAACCGGTGGTTATCAAAGAGCCAGTTCCCATGGAGGTAAACGTCCAAGTCGATGCCATCGAAATCACGCTGGAAAGAGTTAAATTTCCACTGGCTTTATTGATGGTAACTGGTGGGAGGGTCCCTTGGCAGTCGGTACCGCTTCCGGTAAATGCTTGGTTTCCGGTGCCGTTGATTCTAATAATGACCCCTCCGCTTCCCTGGTCTGCGCCAGTCGGGATTGTTGCTGTGTTGGTTACAGTAATATCTCCCTTCGTATCAATGAAACTCGATGATCCTCCGAGACGTATAAAAGTGGATCCTTTTATTGCGAGCGTCCCGTTTACTGTCAACGTGGTCGAAGTTCCAAACGTAAAACCCGTTACATAGGTATTAGTATTGCTGAACGTAACGTTATTTAAGGTATGAGTACCATTGATAGCATATCCGGAGCCATTGCTATCATAGAAAGCCACGGTTGAACCCGTAACGCTTAAAGAACCAGCAGTATAAGTCCAGGCATTAGCGACGGTTATAATACTGGCAAGGTTTAAAGTACCGCTACTTTTGTTGATAGTAACTGCAGGCAGTATGCCTTGGCCCTCTACTCCACTGCCTGTTAATGTTTGAGTGCCTGTACCATTTATTCTTATTATTGCTGTTCCGCCATTCAAATTCGTTACGTTTATATCGCCGGAAACAGCAAATGCTAAATTTGTTCCTAATAATTGAGTCGTGCTACTACCCGTCAAGATTAGATTGTGACCAACGGAAACGTCGGAAGTTATAGTAAGATCAGAGGCGGCGTTTTTATTAATCTCGATATCATAATAACTTCGACTGCCGGACGTAACACTTGAGCTTCCTCCTGTAAATGTAATCTTATGGTTTCCATGAGAAAAAGTGCCGCCGGAAGTCGCGTATGACCAAATTCCGCCCTGTATTGTTACATCTCTTCCCAGTGTAAAGATTCCGGAATAAGTAGAATTATGTGTTAAAGATTGTATTGTAGACGGTCCAGAGGAATCCCAGGTTGAGTTATTTGTGGATGTATTATCAAAAACCACATCATCACCGCTTACTGGAACAGTATCGTCGGACCAATTGGCTGGTGTTGACCAGTTGGGATCAGCTCCGCCGCCGCCGTCCCATGTACGTGTAGCATCAATCGCCAGTTGCCAGGCACGGGTCTCTTGATAAACAACGTTTCTCTGCTCATCAATAAATTTCAGCGGTCCCAGTTCGTAATAATCCGGTGACTTGTCAGGCGAATCATACTGATAGGCTAAAGTAACTGCGTCATCTTTTTTAAACTGTAAGTTCCATGTTAATTTTTTCTCCCCATCAACATTCTGAACCTGATCAAACGTCTTAGTCTGGCTATTGCCTCCAAGCTTAAGGATAAAGTTTTCCGGTACGGCTTCCTCAACTTTGCCCTGAAAGTCTTGATTGGCTTTAATTTTGATTTCCACTGTATACGGTTTTACTGGATAAATCCGCGTCGGAGTGTTTCTTTCTATAACAAAGTAAGTCTGATCCGCAACCTTAAATGTAACTTCCCGAACTTGCTCCCCGTTTTTGCTGATAGCGATCAACTTGACGTCGTATGTCCCTACAGCTCCAGCCTGATAAGTCGCCTCGAAATCCGGTCTCTTATTGACATCATAAACCCAACACTCGGGATTAACTTTTATTGTCTCTTCTTCTGTAGTCAATTTTTGGATCTGGAAGTCCGGATTTTTGATTTCCAAACGGAGCTTGGCATCACACACTGTCCGCCCCTGTTCGTCAAGTACGCCGATCGCGAATTTCACCTGTTCCCCGGGTTGGTAGATGAATTTGTTGGTATTCATTGCCAAAACTCCCCAGTTGAAGACTTGCTCTCTATCCTTTCTTTCTTCCCCTTTTTCAATTTCTACGTTACTTTCCGGTTTTGGTCCAACTAAAGTTTCGAAAGAATTGGCCTGCACTTCTTGCGGCATAACTATGGAGGGCACTCTGGAAGACAAAGGAACAATTGTGGTCGAGAAAATAAGTAATATTGAAAGTGCAGTTTTACCTATCCATCTTTTTCCTTTTCTGGTTTTAATTGCAAACTGTTCAAAGCGGTTGTTGGCGGTATCTAAAGCCAAATACGAAGTTGTGGCTGTTCGATTTGCGCGGCCCGGAAGAATTTGTGAGATAAACCTAAAGAATTTACCTCTGGTAAATATATCTGTGATTCTTCCAGTCTTTGGAGTCCTAAACCATGGACCTTCTTGTTTTTCAATGAATCCTTTGACTGCTGCATAAGCTTGGAAAGGAACCACAAGATAAGAGAGAGCAACAAATGAGGCAATACCTAAGTAATCTTTACTTTCACTCTCCTCAAGAAACATTCCTACTCCGTTCATCAGGGGAAGTGAGATTAAGTTAGTTAATACTAAACTCCATCCCCATAAAGATGTCCAGAAAGGCAGTCTTGCCGGAAATACCACCTCAGAGATTAACCAAGAGAGAGTTCCGACAATAAAGAAGAATGCTTGTAGATAGTAGGGAGAAAGATATAGAAACTCAAGTTTCTCACTTCTTGTAAGATTTGGATTAAACATTAGTTTTCTCCACATCTTTCTAATGTTGTGGGAGTGTCCTTCTGCCCAACGCATACGTTGCCTAACCAACCTTTTGATTGTCGATACACACTCAGCAGGAGCTTGGATATATGGTGTATAGACTACTTTGTAGCCTTTTTCATAAAGTTTGAGGGTTAATTCAAAGTCTTCGGTAATTGAAGTTTCCCAGCCAATCTCTTCAAGTACATCCTTTCTAATCATATATACAGATCCACTTATTTGTTTTAATCCTCCATATATTTCTTCTCCGCTTCTTTCAATTACATAACTACCCGCATACTCACTCCTTACTCCTCTGGTTATCCAATTCTCGGATTTATTTAATACATGCCATTGGTAACCCTGAACCGCAGCCACGTTAGACTTGGTGTAATCTTCTGACATATTATTTTGTACTTTGAAATACTTCAGAAATAGGGTCAGAGTATCTGGATATGGGACAAAGTCAGCGTCAAAGACACTCACAAATTCTGCTTTCGGGTTTGTGACCCTGAGCGCCAGTCGAAGAGCTCCGCCTTTAAATCCACTTCTGGTGGTTCTATACAGGTGCTTGAGAGTTACTCCTGGCTTTACCTCAACCTCAGTCAGAATCCAACCCTCTCCCTTGGTTTCTTTAAGAGTTTCTCCTTTAAAAAGAAACTTATTTTGATAGTTTCTGATAATGTCTGTTGTTTCGTCTGTTGAGTCATCGGCTAAGATAACCTCATATTGAGGATAATCAAAGTTAACCGCTGCAGTAATTGATCTCTCAACCACATTTTTTTCGTTGTAGAAAGGTATATGAATGGAAACAAAAGGTTGTCGGGTAAGGACAATGTGTTCGAGATTTGCTTCGAGTCCTGCAGGTGTATGAGTATATCCTTTGCCGTTACCGTTACCATTTCCCCCTCCTATTATTCTAGCTAGTAGCCCCTTGATCCTACCCTCTTTCTCACCCACAGAACCTGATGACTGAGAGAAAGATAGAACCAGTGCCAATGTCAGATAATACTTAATTGAGTAAAGAAAGAAAAATGAACCCATGATTAGAGCAACTGAAGCAAAGAAAAGTCCAATTGATTCTGAAAATGTTGGTCCTCTAAGAAGTCTTAACCAGGAAAGAATTAAAAATGAGCTAAAAAAACTAATGAATGTTGAAGAGACAAAATACTTGACCAGTCTTAGGGAGGGGGGAGGGGCAGGAGCAAGAGAGGGAACAAACTGCTCAAGTACGGATTTCACTCTGTCAAAAGCTCCAGCATAAAAAGGCCTTGGAACATAAACCTTATTGGTTTCAGAGTAAGCAACTCTAAAGTTATAAAGGTTAAGACCGTGGCGAGATAATACATTTTGTACCCCGTGGTTACCCGCCGGTACTAACTCCGCAATTTTATGGCTTGAAAGCTGTGGATTTTTTATTACTAGAGACAATATTTTACGCTCCAGATCAGAAGTGATCTTTCTGGGATGTTTTTTAATCTGCCAAGGTTTATCATTAAAGATATCGAGGGAGAGAATCTTATCACTTTTAAATCTTTTCAGCCACTTATAGTAAGTCTTTCTCGAAATACCAAATTCTTCAGTAACTTTTTTTATAGCTTCCCCACCTCTAATTACTCTCTCAAAAATCAAAAACCTTTCCTGAGGCGTCAAACTGCTTGTCTTTTTTACCTTTTTTAGGGTAACCTTAGAATCCAAATCCGTAAGGTTTAATCTGAATAAAACATTCTTGACAGCATGTTTACTAATATTTTCACCCGTGATCATTTTTATTCTTTTTTGGATGTTTGTGTAACCAAGTTTCGGACTAGTGCTTACTATATCAATTACCCTCTTTTCGATCTCCGAAGAAACCCGTCTTGGATGACGAGTTAAAACCCACTTTTTGTCTTCAAGAGTCTTTAGTTTATTTTTATTTGAAGCCTTTGCGAAGCGGGCAAACCATTTGTAATAAGTTTTTCTGGAAATACCAGCTGTTTTGCAAGCAGTACTTACATTTTTTTCACCTCGGACTACCAACTGGATAATCTCGAAACGATTCTGGGCAGTATATTTCATTAATTTATTATTATCGTAGTTTCGAAAATATGTTACCACCACATGGGTACTCTAGGTCAAGAGGTATTTTTTTAGATTCGATTTGCATTGCTTTAAAAAATCTGGGAAACTAAAGCTTAAACAAAATGAAGAAAGTTAAATTAACTAGGCAGGACTATCACAAAAATGCGCAGATTTACGGCCTTATGGCCAACCCCAAAAGGTTGGAGATTTTAAACCTTTTAACCGAACGCGAATTCACAGTAAGTGAACTTAGTGAGACTATGAAAGTAAGGGTATCAAACCTTTCCCAACATCTGACGCTTCTCCGATTAAATAATTTGGTAAAGGTAAGAAAAAATGGTCAGAAAGCACACTACTCAATTGTTGATCCGTTAATTGTCGCTCCTTGCAAAATATTAAAAAACCTAAAGAAAAAAGGGTTGGGTTATAAATAATTAATCCGCATTACTGGGACAATATCCTGAGTAAAATATATATTCTTTATGATTATTACTACAACTCATTTCAAAACCTTGAAATGAGATGCTATAAGATCGGCGAAGCCGCTCAAAACTGAGGTTAGTGCCGAGGTTTTGAAATAGCTTCTATTCAACTACAACCTTTGATTCTAAAATAAAGGAGTAACTGAAATACCAGAAGAAAAAGAGCCAAATAATTAGAACAAATGCCGAGAGATAATCGTGCAGGATTGTCGCCGGAATAAAATTGAAGTTAAAGATTAGAAAGGTTACAGCAGCAATCCTGATCAAATTGACAAAGATTGTACCCAAAAGGCCAATACAAATGCATTGAAGTTTAGTTGACTTCGTAAAGTTTCCCTGTAACCCTACAAAAAGAGTAATTCCAAAAAGGATAATTGATTGCCAGCCGATACAGTTCCAGGAAATCCAAACACTTTCCCAAGTCCCATTTCTGAAGATACTCACAGTTTTTGGTGCGGCCTGAACTTGATATCCAAAAAGTTCCAATATTCCGGCAATTGCCCTAGTTTCAAAGGGAACTATAAATCCAGATATTACTTTATAAAAGCCCGACCTTTCTATAATACTTGTCAAAAGCTCACTCATTGAAGAGACAAAAGGCAACAAAAGCAAAATAATCGAAAAAATCAACAAGATAAAACTAAATGTTTTCTTGTAAGTACTTATTCTCATTTTACGAACCTCCCGGCAAAAACAATATTTCTCTTTTGTCTAAACCAATAACGCCAAATAATTGGACTTAGAATTGCAAAGGGTATAATTAATGCTGCCCACTCAGGAGCCAAAGAGGTAGCTGTTTCTACAGTGAAGTAT
>Ga0209542_10011465_pt1 | contig 15718 bp, 3 predicted proteins | sample RifCSPhighO2_01_FD_184028 | JGI IMG/M metagenome (GOLD analysis project Ga0209542, IMG submission 184028) | Soil microbial communities from Rifle, Colorado - Rifle CSP2_plank highO2_0.1 (SPAdes) (version 2) | ecosystem: Environmental > Terrestrial > Deep subsurface > Rock core/Sediment ... | reverse complement strand
TTGCCTCGCCGAAGACCTGAGCCTGTCGAAGGACGGAGGCGGGGCCGGAGCCCGCGTCGGCACGAACTGCTCGAAGACTTGCTTGAGCCGCCCAATCCAGCCGGTCGCAGGGCGGACCGCCTGTTCAGAGACAGGTACGTGCGCCTGCGCGTAGGCAAGACGCTTATCAAAGGTATTCAAACCATATCGAAACAGAACGTTCTGTATTCCATGGTGTCCTAAAATGGGCTTTCCTTCAATGCTTGGCAATTGCCCAACAATTCCGGAAACCGAAAGCCCAGGGTTCCGAACCACCAGAGCCAGAACAGACTTCTCCTGTTCCTGGCTCGCCTGGTGTGGATGTAATGCCGGCTTGGGAATCCTGTCCCACAATCCGTCAAGACCTCGAGTTTTGTACTGCTTCAACCATTCATAATAGACAGGCCGTGAAATGCCGCATTCTCGGCATACAGAAGAGACGGTCTCTCTCCCCTCGATCACCCTCCGGATGATCTGCTCCCGAAAGCCTGGCACCAGGCGGGAACGCCGATTGGCAAACCTCACCCGTTCCTGCCAGGTCGATAACCTAAGCCGCTCAAGTACCCGTTGCACCCCATGGCGTCCGGTTTTCGCTGACGGGGGAAGATTGCGTAAGATTCTATCGAGTGACCATAGTGGATGTTTGCGGACAATTTGGATAATGCGCCGTTCAATTAAACCTGCGACCGACGATCTGTAGTGAACCGCAACCCGCCTCCTGACTGACAAGCGGTCTTCAACCCGCTCGGGAGACTCTTCGAGATACCGTGACAACCACCGGTAGAATAGTGTTCGGGAGATACCAAAAGCTCTGCAGACCTCAAGAACCGGCCGCTTTTCCTGAATAACTTCCTGAAGAATCCGAAAGCGTTCGGAAGGAGAGTACTTTGATTTCATTCGGGCAGGGCGTGAGCCAATCATTCCTCTTGATGAATGATAGGCAGAACAGGCTTAATTGTAAACAAACGTTGGGTACACCTCTGGATTTCATGCTATCAGACCTAAGAATTGCATGTCAATACCCTATCGGCCATAGGAGGTATACCGCTAAACGGAACACAGGACACGTTCCCAAAAGAAGATTCTTCCAGACGGACAATAGCGAAACTTATGATTATAGGTTGAAGAATAAAAGAGAAATACGGAACGCGTAAAAGACATAAGATATATTACTACAAGTCATATTACCTACTTATAGCCATGGAGAGATGTAAAAAAACCAGCCGATCTCAAGTCAAGAATCGGTCTATCGAATGGGATCATCGAAGGCAAACTCTCCAGAGGAGATGCATAAGATTACTAAACATTACCTAAAAACTTTCTCCAGACTGCATTATCTGGAAAAAAAGATTATTCAGTCGAGAGAGCTCACCCACAACCATCCCGCTAAATCAATACGGTAATAAGGGTTATTAAGAGAAGTAACGGTTTATCAAGGGTTAGGAGGGGATTTTTTTCTCCGAAGCGATTGAATAAGCCTCATAAACAAATAGTCTGTCTTGCCTATTAATGAATCGAGCTTTTGAAAATTTATTTTGTCTATGAGCTGGTCTTCGTAGCAATCCTCAACATCACCAACCAATTCTCCTAGCGAGGCCTTTGCTATTTCAAGAAAATGAATGTATTCGCCAAGAGATCGTCGGCTGTAGCCCTCCTGAATATTCTGTTTAACACTCCTCGCCGCATCTCTCATCTGGCTCACTCTCCTCATCTCGATTTTTGGGAAGCCCTTTGTTGTCTTATAGATAAATATCCTTAGTTGATAAGAATTTTGCCAAACTACGAGCTTCCTAAACCCTTGATTACCCATCATTTCCCATGATAACCCCTACATCCCTTTTTGTGTCCAGCAAATAGGCGTAGGAAAACCACCAAAAAAATACCATCCAGACAAGCGCAATGAACATCGCAAAATAATCATGAATGATCATCGCCGCGACTCTGTTCCAGTAGTACGCAAGTGTAGTGATCAGCGCCATCCGGAAGAGATTTGACAGGAACGTTCCCAGAACTCCGAACACAACCACTTCAAGCTTTGAGAAAATCGTGTACGGCCCCCGAAGCCCCGTCACCAGGGTCAAGCCCAACAAAACCAAACTCTGCCAACCCAAACAGTTCCACTCCAAAGCAACCGGCAGAAGTTCTCCTCCCGGCTTCTCGAGAACCATCGCGAACTGCTGTCCGGGCGTCACGAACCCCCGAATCCCCACCACCTTCACCAGAACCGCGACCAGCCGCGCCTCAAACGGCACCACTGTTTCCTGCAGCCAGACGTACCATTGCATCCGATTGAAAAGCTCTGTCAGGATCGCCGAGAACGTCACCAAAACAGGAAGCACGGCTAACACGACCGCCGTGACCGCCAGAATCTTCTTAAAAACTCGTTTCTCACGCATACCCTCTCCGCTATTAGCCATTAGCCATACGCTATTCGCTCTCTGTTATCCTATCTCTTTATCCTCGCCCTCTCAACCTGATAGGCTTTCCGATCTTGCTCGAGTTTCCGTTCGAGGGATTCGACGAGCTTTCGCAGCAACCAATCGGTCTTGTTCACAAGCTCCATGAACATTTCATAGGTAAGGGTCTTGGGATTAAGGGTTTGTAAGGGTTGATGATACGGATGACCAGGCTCTGTCGGTTCCCCCCAAACCTGACCCTTACGCTGACCCTTAGTTACCCTTAAATCCACCCTTATATCCCTAAGACTGGATCCGGGCTTCGATGATAAAAATCCATCGGTCTTACAATCACGGACATCTCCCCGCAGCTCTTCCAGGCTCCCCTCCGAGTATCCGAGAAACTGAAGACATTCAGAAGTCGTCGGCCGCTTCCACCCCTCCTCAATGTTTCTCTTAACCGATCTGGCTTCGTCATCCATCTGAGCCTTTAAGCGTCTTTCCCATAAGGGTAAGCTAAGGGTAAAATTTCTGACGAACACCCTCAAGAGCGCCGCATTCTGCCAGACAGCCAGATACTGAAAACCTTTGGGATCCTTCCAAACTCGGGATCTCGCCTCAGGTTTCTTGGGGCGGCTCAACGCCCATAAACTCCTGATCGCATTGAACCTCCCGATTTCCTCTGAGCTTAATCCGTCAACGTTACAGTCCGGAAAGCCGTCGGGCAAACGAGACCAGTCCGGCTTACCAAAATCAAAGTTTCCAATGAATTCTTTAAGGGTCATAATTAAGGGTAACATAAGGGTTCATAAGGAGACGTTCAACTTCGTTCTTTACCTACCTCCTCTGATCTCCTCTAAATTCCTCTAACCTTCCCTAACCTCTCTACCCTCCCCTCTATTCGCTATACGCTTGTCCTGAGCGGAGTCGAAGGGCTATACGCCCTCCTTCTCCTCCGTAGCATCAGCGGAATAAGCGGTGCCGCCCCGAACAGCAGCCACAGCCGTTCCGGGATGACGATATAGGCCCAGTCCACATGGAAGGGAGAGGTTCCTCCCACGGTCCACATGCCGAAGATGTGGGAGGCACCGGAGTAGTTTGAGGAGGTGTAGGAGAAATCATCATTCTCTGCTCCGCTGACGGTCAGTTCTCCTGCCCATTCACTGGGATCATCGCACCCTGATCCGATGGTACAGCTGCTGTACCGGACAAGGTCTGTCCCACTTCCGGCTTCTTCGGTCCAGATGGCATACAGGGCTCCTGCGTCAGTATCCAGGGAGAGGGAGGGGTAGCTGTCGTTATCATCCGCGGCATCGGGAACCAAGGTTACTGATCCCCAGGTCGTTCCCGTCCTCCGTTTGTAGGAAACTTGGTCCGTTCCGGCATCATCGATAAAGATCAGATGGACAAGTCCGGAGGCATCGGAGACTGCCGAGATGGTATCGGAAAGATTGGCATTCACGGTATCGATGGGATCCTGGCTGCCCAGAGCCCCGGTTTCCAGCCGTGAGGCATTCACGCCCGTGTTGTCATAGGAGATAATCACACTACCAGCACTCCAGGTGAGCCGGGCGCGGTGCCTGCGCATGGTCATATTCCCCACCGTGTCCGAAGGAGGGCCATTGGCACCGCCGGTGGTGAAGGTCACGGTTTGCAATACCGTACAGTCTCCGCCGTCACAGGTCGGACCCCAGGTTTGGGAAGCGGAAGCCTTGGCAACCTGGGTGCCGTCCCATTCGGTGTTGACGGTCAGGGTGGCCGCTTGGTTGGCTTTGAACTTGACGACCCAGCTGGTCGTTTGGGGGACATTCACTTCATTGATATTCAGGCTCTGGCCGCACACCCGGACCAGGGAACTCGTGTTCGACACCCCGCATTCCCCTGCTGCAGCTCCGGTATCATTCCTATTGTCCTCAAAGCCAATCACGATCCGTTTGGTCAAGTCTCCCAAGATTCCCGTAATCCCTCCTAAGGAAGGTCTTCCCGAATAGTGGGTTCCGGTACCCCCGGTCAGGGTATCCGCCCGGATATCCATGACGGTGTATGGAGAGGTGTACCCCCCTCCGGTTGAAGCAGCCGGCCACAGGGGAGCCCCCGTCGTCCCATCGAACTTCTGCATGAACACATTCTTGTCTGAAGTGACCGTATTCCCCACAAAGCTGCGGTCATCCTCCCACACCACGTAGGGGTTTCCCGAGTCAACCGCAATCCGCGGGTATCGCTGGTTTCCCGCCAACCCGAAATCATGCGAAAGCATCATCTCCCCTGCAGGGTTGTACAGCTCGGCAGTGTTGAGGTAAATGGTACCGTTGTATCCCCCCGCCGTCAGCACTTTTCCGTTGCCAAGCAGGGTGGCGGTGTGGGAGCGGCGCAGGCCGATGAGGTTGCCGGTGGAGGCGAAAGTCCCGGTTGAGGGATCGTACAGCTCGGCGGTGGAAAGGTTGGTAGTCGTTGCACTTCTCCCAGCCGCTACAAGGACCTTGCCGTTGCCAAGCAGGGTGGCAGTGTGCTCGGAGCGCATCCCGATCAGGTTGCCGGTGGAAGACCAGGTTCCAGTCGCCGGGTCGTAGAGTTCGGCGGTGGAGAGGTAGGCTCCGGCAAATCCCCCCGCCGCCAGCACTTTTCCGTTGCCAAGCAGGGTGGCGGTGTAGTCCTGGCGCATCCCGATCAGGTTGCCGGTGGAGGAGAAGGTGCCGGTTGCCGGGTCGTAGAGTTCGGCGGTGGAGAGGTAGGCTCCGGCATACCCCCCCGCCACCAGGACACGGCCGTTCGGAAGCAGGGTGGCGGTGTGATTGGAATGCCTCCCGATCAGGTTGCCGGTGGAGGCGAAAGTCCCGGTTGCAGGATCATAGAGCTCGGCAGTAGAGAGGAAGGCTCCGTCAAATCCCCCCGCCGTCAACACTTTTCCGTTGCCAAGCAGAGTGGCGGTGTGCCCGTATCGACTCCCGATCAGGTTGCCGGTGGAGGCGAAGGTTCCGGTTGCCGGGTCGTAGAGTTCGGCGGTGGAGAGGTAAGTTGTACCACCAAGGAATCCTCCCGCCGCCAGGACCTTGCCGTTGCCAAGCAGGGTGGCGGTGTGGAAGTAGCGCCTCCCGATCAGGTTGCCGGTGGAGGCGAAAGTCCCGGTTGCCGGGTCATAGAGCTCGGCGGTGGAGAGGGAGGCTCCGTCAAATCCCCCCGCCGCCAGTACTTTTCCGTTGAAAAGGAGCGTGGTGGTGTACCATTCGCGCCTCCCGACCAGGTTTCCGGTTGAGGAAAAGACACCTGTACTCCCGCTCGGCCATTGCTGCGTCAATCCGCCGGATGTGGGATTATCCGTCTTCATCCCGAAGATTTTGTAGCTCCCGCCTCCCCGGTCGGAATCTCCGCTCGTCGGTCCTCCCCCTGCTCCGCTCCCCCGCCTCCCCGCCCAGGAAAAGAAGATCGAGGAGCCCGACACCACCGCATCCGGCTCACCTTGCTCCGCCAGATCCACCCCGCTGTTGACCATCTGGTCAATCGAATACAGCTCGGCGGTGGAGAGGGAGTTGGAACCGTTGTCTCCCGCCGCCGCCAGGATACTCCCGTTGGCAAGGATCGTAGCGGTGTGAAAGCGACGCCTACCGATGATGTTATCGGTTGAAGTAAAGGTGCCGGTAGTCGGATCGTAAAGCTCAGCGGTGGAGAGGACGGCGATACCTAACCCCCCCGCCGCCAGGACCTTGCCGTTGGAAAGGAGGGTGCCGGTGTGGGAGTAGCGCATCCCGATGAGATTACCGGTTGAAGTAAATGTGCCGGTTGCCGGGTCGTAGACTTCAGCAGTAGAGAGTTCTCCGCCTACTCCAGATGCAGTATCTCCCGCCGCCACCAGAACCTTCCCGTTGGGAAGAAGAGTAGCGGTGTAATCGAAACGACCCCCAATGAGGTTGCCGGTGGAAGCAAAGGTACCGGTTGCCGGATCGTACAGCTCGGCGGTGGAGAGGTAGGTGGTACCGTTAGAGGTCCCTCCTGATACCAGCACTTTGCCGTTTGGGAGGAGAGCGGCGGTGTATCCGAAACGCCTACCGATGAGATTGCCGGTGGAGGTGAAGGTACCGGTGACCAGGTCATACACCTCGGCGGTGGAGAGGGCGGTGGTACCGTTAGTGGTCCCTCCTGATACCAGCACTTTGCCGTTTGGGAGGAGAGCGGCGGTGTGCTCGTAGCGCCTCCCGATCAGGTTGCCGGTGGAGGAGAAAGTGCCCGCTGCCGGATCGTACAGCTCGGCGGTGGAGAGGGAGGCGCCATCGTCTCCCCCCGCCGCCAGGACCTTGCCGTTGGAAAGCAGGGTGGCAGTATGTTGCCTGCGCATCCCGATCAGGTTGCCGGTCGCGGCCCAGGTCCCCGCTGCCGGGTCGTACACCTCGGCCGTGGAGAGGTTGGCGGCGCCGTATCCCCCCGCCGCCAGGACCTTGCCGTTAGAAAGGAGCGTGGCGGTGTGCCAGTAGCGCCTCCCGATCAGGTTGCCGGTCGATGCAAAGGTCTGTCCCCAAAGTGGTGAGCCTGTCGAACCATTGAGTTTCTGGGCATAGATATTCCCTTCCCGTTTGAGGGTGCCCGATTCTGCTTTGCTGGCGCTGTTACTGTCCCAAGTCAGGATGACATTGGTCCCGTCAATGGCCAAGGAAGGATTGCGGTTTCCGTCCCCGGTTGAGGTAAGCCCGATATCCTCCGGGTTGTTTTGGTTGATACCGGCTTGGTCATCCCCCCAGTTCTTGGCGCCATCGGATGAAGACAGCTTCTGTCCCATGATCCGGAGGGGCGGTCCGGTGATGGCCGGAAGGGCTCCGCAGGAGTTATTCGTTCCCCCTCCTCCGTTACAGGCTCCTGCTGCAGCAAGGTTCACGTTCGTCTGCCACCATGCGTTGGAGTCGTAATTCCATGACAGCCCCCAGTTCCGGATCGCTGAATCTCGGTCATCTTCCCATGCCACGATCACGTTGTTTGAAGAATCAATCGCCAATACCGGTTTTCGTTGTTCACCCAGAATTCCTTTCCGGCCCGGGTATTCCGGCACGGGTAATCCCGAACCATTCATCGGGCTTCCGTCATTGGAAACCGCGATATCCATGGAAGGGGTATACACTTCAGCGGTAGAGATGCTGTTGGTACCGTCGGACCCCACCGCCACGAGGACTTTCCCATTCCCAAGCAGGGTGGCGGTGTGCAAGTATCGCCTCCCGACCAGGTTACCGGCCGAGGACCAAGTGCCGGTGGACGGGTCATAGAGCTCGGCGGTAGAGAGTTCCCCGCCTGCCCCTCCTACAGTATCTCCACCCGCAACAAGAACCTTCCCGTTCCCAAGGAGAGTAGAAGTGTGGTTGTAGCGTAGGCTAATGAGGTTGCCGGTGGAGGCGAAGGTTCCCGTCGCCGGGTCGTAGACTTCAGAGGTGGAGAGGACAGCGCCGCTAGTTCCCCCCGCCACCAGGACTTTGCCGTTATTAAGGAGGGTGGCGCTATACTCTTGGCGTCCCCCAATCAGGTTGCCGGTGGAAGCGAAGGTCCCTGTTTCTGGGTCGTAGACTTCAGCGGTGGAAAGGACAGCGTCGCCGGTAGAAATCCCTCCCGCCACCAGAACCTTGCCGTTGGCAAGCAGGGTGGCGGTGTGATAGAAACGTCTCCCGATCAGATTGCCGGTCGAGGCGAAGGTGCCGGTTGCCGGGTCGTAGAGCTCGGCGGTGGAGAGGTAGGTACCGTTATCTCCTCCCGCCACCAGAACCTTGCCGTTGGCAAGCAGGGTGGTGGTATGCTCCTGGCGCATTCCGATCAGGTTTCCGGTAGAGGCGAAGGTGCCGGTTGCCGGATCATAGACTTCGGCGGTAGAAAGGTAAGCCCCATTATACCCCCCAGCCGCCAGGACGCGGCCGTTGTTGAGGAGGGTGGCAGTGTGATAGCCGCGCCTCCCGATCAGGTTACCGGTGGAAGTGAAGGTGCCACTTGAAGGATCATAGAGCTCGGCGGTGGAGAGGGCGGCGGTGCCGTCAGGAGTCCCCCCCGCCGCCAGGACCTTTCCGTTGTTAAGCAGGGTGGCGGTGTGTTTTGTGCGCCTCCCGATCATGTTGCCGGTCGAGGTAAACTTGTCCGTACTCGAGGATGCCGCCGGCCAGAGCTTCGCCCCGTCCGAAGATTGCAGCTTCTGGGAATAAATATCATCCCCATACACGGAATTGCGGCTTTCCTGCCAGACCACGATGGCATTCCCTGTTGAGTCGAGTTTCACCTTAGGATTCAGGTGGTCGTAGTTTGACGCTTTATCTCCCGTCGTTTCCCGGTTCCCGCTATCGGAATTGACTTTGATATCCGCTGTCCCTCCCCCCCACTGGGCAGTCCCGTCCTTGTCATACTTTTGCGCATAGACATCCGAGGTCCTCGGCGTGTACACCTCGGCGGTGGAGAGGGAGGTGGTATCGGATCCCCCCGCCGCCAGGACCTTTCCGTTGGCAAGCAGGCTGGCGGTGTGCCGGAAGCGCCTCCCGATCAGGTTGCCGGTGGAGGACCAGGTGCCGGCCGAGGGATCATAGAGCTCGGCGGTGGAGAGATAGTCGCTACCAAATCCCCCCGCCGCCAGCACCTTGCCGTTCGAAAGTAAGGTGGCGGTGTGTAGGTAGCGCCTCCCTATGAGGTTGCCGGTCGAGGCGAAGGTCCCGGCTGCCGGATCGTACAGCTCGGCCGTAGAGAGGGAGGCGCCGTCGGACCCCCCCGCCGCCAGCACCTTGCCGTTCGAAAGCAGGGTGGCAGTGTGCTGTTGTCGCCTCCCGATCAGGTTGCCGGTGGAGGCGAAGGTTCCGCTTGCCGGGTCGTAGACCTCGGCGGTGGAGAGGGCGGCGCCGTCATATCCCCCCGCCGCCAGGACTTTGCCATTGGAAAGAAGTGTCGCGGTGTGGAGCTGGCGCCTCCCGATCAGGTTGCCTGTCGAGGCGAAGGTCCCGGTTGCCGGATCGTACAGCTCGGCGGTGGAGAGGGAGGCTCCGTCATATCCCCCCGCCGCCAGCACCTTGCCGTTCGAAAGTAAGGTGGCGGTGTGTAGGTAGCGCCTCCCTATGAGGTTGCCGGTCGAGGCGAAGGTCCCGGTTGCCGGATCGTACACCTCGGCGGTGGAGAGGTAGTCGTTACCAAATCCCCCCGCCGCCAGCACCTTTCCGTTGTTAAGCAGGGTGGCAGTGTGGCTGTATCTTCTCCCGACCAGGTTGCCGGTGGATGCGAAGGTTCCGGTTGCCGGGTCGTACACCTCGGCGGTGGAGAGGGTGGCGCCGTCATATCCCCCCGCCGCCAGCACCTTGCCGTTGTTAAGCAGGGTGGCGGTGTGGTACTGGCGCCTCCCGATCAGGTCCCCCGTCGACACAAAGCTATCATTGACGGAGTTAGAATTCCTGGTGTCCTCCCAGACTGCGACGGTATTCCCCGAAGAGTCCGTCGCGATATCGATATTCCGCTTCTCTCCCGTGGTTGAGGTGGTGAAGGTCTTGTCTGCGGTCCACTGCTTGTTCCGGTTATCGGTCAGGATGTAGAAGGTATCCCCGGCCCCGTCCAGGGTCTGGCTGGCGGTGGAGGCTCCCAGGGTCGTATTCATTTCGCGGGTCCCGTTGTTCGTGTCGGTTGCCAGGTAATCGGCATTCTGGTTTTTAAAGTAGTAGCTGGTGGTTAAGGCACCGTAGGCGCAGGCATTTCCGCTTCCATCCTCCCACCGCCCTCCGCTGTCATCATCATCCCACAGGCAGCCCTCAAGGGCGGTATTGGAGACGAAGGTGGCATACATGTCCTGGGAGGCAAGCGGGACGACAGTGCCGTAGACCGTGGTATTGCTGGTCCCGTCCGAGATCTGCTTTGCGCTGTTCCAGGTCAGGGCCGCCCAGTCACTCCCGGCTGTGGCGATCGAGTCCACCGCCTTGACGGAGTAACCCCCTCCGTTGTAGTACCTGGCCATCACCCACAGGTAGTTGGAAGAATCCAGGGAGAGATAGGCATTGGCGTAGGTGTCGCTTGCTCCTCCCCCGTTGAGGGCGGTCTGGGTGGTCCCGTGCCAGGAGATGGAGGTGGCAGAAAGCGTTCCGCGTCTGACGATGATGTCGTCATTCACGGCGATCGCCACCCAGACGTATTCCGTCCCTCCGATGGATCGGTACCACACCGAGAAGTCATTGGTGTCGTAGTTGAAGCTTGCGATATCCCGGTAGTCATCCCAGGTTGCTCCGTTGTCTTGGGAGTATCTGACTTCAATCTGGTCCCCGTCATGGTAGAACAGCCAGTAGGTGTTCTTTGCATCCTGGTCGTCAAAGAAGGTCTTCCGCTGGAAGGAGTAGCCGGAGGCGATCGCATTCTCCCCCGCCCCGATGCAGGCAGAGGCGGCGATGGACCAGCTGGCATGGTTGTTCCCGGAATCAACGCTAGCACTGGCGGTGATCCCCGTCGTGGGATTCCCGGCATCCTGGAGATCGATGGAGGAGACAGAGGTCGTCCCTCCCGCGTTATCCGTCAGGGTGAATTGCGTTCCCGGGGTGGTGGAACGGATGACCAAAAGGTTGGTGCAGTCCGTCCCGGTCAGGGTGAGGGTGGCGCTTGCGGCAACGGAGAAGGTCGTGGAAGATCCGAACTTGATGATCCGGTCTCCCGTGGTGGCGGACAGGGAGTAAAAGTTCGTGGCTCCGGTGATGGTCTGGGTGGTGTCCGCCGTCCCGGTCAAAGACACGGTCCCGGAGTTGTGGACGAAGCTTCCTGTATCATCATGGATAAAGTCGCCTCCGACAGATAAGGTTCCCGAAGGCGCCGTAACCCCGTTGGTGGCGGCGTTAAGGATATGAAATTCATTACTGACCGTGGCATCTGCCGAAAAGCTCCAGCTGCCGGAGGCGTTGTTGAACCGCAACTTGTAGAAGGAGGACGTCCCGGTCATCGTTCCTGAGAGAGTATTTCCCGATGCATCCCCAGCGTCCATGACTACCCTCCCTTGGTTGGCGGTAAACGTTCCACTATTGGCATAGGCATTACCGATATAGAAGCTACTCGAAGAAGAAGCCTGGAAAACGGCATTCGTTGAAATTGTGAAGTCATTTGTAAGAATCACACTCAAGTCGGACGTCTCATTGTCAACCGTCATCGCCGAACCATTACCGATGGTCAGGTTGTAGGCCACTAGGGTTCCAGGACCAGTCCAGTCCGCCGCATTGGAGGTGGAAAGTATCGTCAGCGTTCCCGAAGCAGACTGAGAGGTGAGTCCCGCCGAGCCAATGCTGATATCCCCTGAGTCGGAGATGGCGGTTGACCCAACCGTGATGGAGTTCGTCCCCATGGCGAAAGTGTGGGATATGCCGATAGTCAGACCGTTCTCGATGGTGGTGTTGTTCGTGGACAGCGTGGTGGTATTGCTTGCCCCGTTCATAGTCAGGTTGTAGAACTTGTGGGTCCCCGATCCTCCCCCCAGGGTCCCGGCACCGGTCATGGTCACATTGGGCGTCCCGGAGGTGTAGGTGATGGAGGCGGTCCCGGTGCTCGTCAGGTCCCCGCCGTCCACGTTGATCCCGGTCGTCGGGTTGACGGTCAGCGTCTTCCCGGTCGTCCCGACCGAGATATCCCAGAAGTCAATGTCTGATCCTGCTCCGCTGATGGTCCCCGACTCATTGAAAGTCAGGGTCCCGGCTGTCGCTTGGGTATCCCCGGCAACCGTAACATTGGCCGTCCCGTCCGCTCCGCTCATGGTGGTTGAGGCATTGAGGTTCAGGGTGGCACTCGCATCAACCAGGATGTCATCGCTGATGGCGTTGGTCGCGGTATCCAGGGTGGCAGTGGCACTGTCATCCACATGCACGATGCCGTTTGAGCCTTGGGTGGTCACCGTTCCGCCGGAAGCATCAAAGGTATCTCCCGTCCACACGTGCAGTTCAAAGCCGCTATCCACGGTCAGGTTGCCGTTTGAGGCGGCAGAGACGATGTATTTCACATCGTCATCCGTATCATCACCGGTGTAGAGGTTGTCCGGGGTAATGGAAGTCCCACTGTCCACCCGCACCGCCACGGTCCCCACATAGAGGTGGATATCGCTCTTGGCAAGGCCGTCGGAGATAAGGACGGTGGTCGCTTCATCCGTGCCTTCGTTGTCAAGGTAGGCGGTCAGGATATCCCCCGGCTCCACGTCCACGTTGGCAATCGACCAGACACCGCTTGCATCCGTCTCATCGGTTAAGGTCCCGGCCCCGTTGATCCGGAGGTTCACGGTCTTGTTGATGCCAAGGTTGCCTCCTCCTTCATCCGAGTAGGTCGTCCCTTCCAGGGTGACCTTGGCAGTCCCTTCAAAGGAGGCCATCCCCAGTACCCAGTCGACCGCACTCCCGGTCTCCGCCCAGCTCATGGTGACGGATCCTGCGGTTGCTTTGTATTCATAGCTTGCCCCGTTGGCCGGTTCGGCAACGGAGGAGGAGATCAGGGTTTGGCTGGCATCCTTGGTGATGCTGGTGGTGGCCAAATCATAGGTCAGCATGTCAACCACGTAGGCATCATCGGTACCGGTGACCACGGCGCCGGAAGGGGTCCCGCTCCCTGCTGCCGTATTGGTAGCATCCGGCTGGCCGCTTTGGGCCGCATTGGTGAAAGCGATGGCATGGGCATCTCCCGAGACCACATTCCCGGCAAAGTTGGCTTGGATGGTGTAGCTGGCGGCAGCTTTGCTCCCGATGGCCAGGTACCAGATTTCGCTTCTCATGTTGTCGTTGGCCGTGGAGTCATCCGCCATGGCTCCCGTGGCTTCTGCCATCGCCGTTCCGTCAAACGTCACCGAAGTCACGTCCCGGTCGTTGTCTGTCGGTTCCTTGATCCCGATGGCAACCACCAGAAGCTGGTTTACTCCTGATCCGATGCTGTGGGACCAGGAGACACCCGTGACGTCCGACGACCAGGCCGTGGCACTGCTGGTATTCCCCACGCCCAAGGCATCAATCGCCAATTGCCACCTTCGAGCTTCGCTGAATAGAATCTCTCCCTCTGCAACTTTTAACTTTTCACTTTTCACTTTTAACTTGATTGGTCCTATCATGTAGAACGCCGGGCTCTCCGGCGGAGCTCTGAACTCATACTCCAAGGTATATGTCTCTCCCTTTTTCCACTCCACCTGCCAAATGATCTGTTTCTCTCCAAGTTTTGCGTTTTTCGTTGTAGTTTTGCCTTTTGCGTTTTGAGTTTTGAGATTGACTTCAAAGGTATCCGGCACGGCCTCCACCACCTCTCCCTCGAAGTCTTGGTTGGCTTTGACGGTCAGGGTCATCGGGTAGGTGGCCGGGGGGAAGATTCTGGTACCCGAAGTCCGCTCGATCTCAAAGGCAACGGATTCTTTCACTGCAAAGGCATCCCGGATGGAGAAGGTTCCCTGCTCCGTTTCTGCCGTCAGGGTCATCTGATACGTCCCTGCTTCTCCCACTTGGTATTCTGCCTCATAGTCCGGGGTTAAGGTGTAGAGGTGGTTGTCGCAGCTGGGGTTGACGGTGATCGACCCGTCACGGGTTGAGAGAATGGTTTGGGTATTGGAATTTTGAACATTGATAGTTGTTTGTGATTTGTCATTTGTAATTTGAAGCTTGAGGTCTGCATCGCAGACCATCTCCCCCTGCTCATCCAACACCGCCATGGATAGCTTGGCCGTCTCTCCCTTGGTGTAGACAGACTTGTTGGTGTTTACGGCCAAGACACCCCAGGTGAAGTCCTGCTCGATGGTCCGGGAGCCGTCCCGTACGGTCAGGGTGTATTTGCCGGGCCGCAGCGCCAACGACGGATCGTCAAGCACGAGTGCCACTCCGCCCTCCCCATCCTCCGCTATGGTCACTCCCTCCACCGCCTCCCCAATACTATCGACCACCTGAACCTGCACCCGTTCGCTGAAGGGGGGATTCATCCTCCCGAACAGTCTCCCGATGAAGCTGAGGTAGCGGGTCACGATGGTGGGATGGTCCCGGATGGTAAAGCGGGGTAGTTCCGTTGCCGGGAAGTCCTGCTTGGTTGCGGTCAGCTCAAGCGGTCCCTTGCGGACCTTGATTGTTTCTTCTTCCTTCCCTAATTCGTTATTCATCATTCCTAATTCATGAGCTCCCTCCTCTGCCCCATAGGCCTGTGTTACCGTGGGAAGCCGCAGGGAACGCCCGTTTGGCTTCATCTCCGGGCTGAGGATGACTCCGGTCCTTGCCGGGAAGTCCATCTGCCGTACCGGGACTCCCGGGGCCAGCGAAGACAGGATGGTGGAGGTAAGGAGCATCAACGTGAGGAAAAACCTTCCTACCGTCCTGGTCTGCCTCCGTCTGATGGTGAAACCGGAGAAGGCCCGGTGGGTACTGGGGAGGCTGGCAAGATGAACAGGGAGGATCCCCAGCCACCCGCGTGATCCCAGCCGCTCGGCAACCAGCGGCTGCAGTTTCCCGGGAAAAATCCCCCGCAGGAACCGGTAGAACCGTCCCCTTGTCAGGACATCCGTGATCCTCCCGGTCTTGGGTGTCCGGAACCAGGGTCCTTCGGATTGCTCAAGGAAGCCTTTGACACTGGCATAGGCTTGGAAGGGGACCAGGAGGTAGGAGAGGAGGACAAAGGAGAGGATCCCCACAAAGTCCCGTTCCTCTGCTTCCTCCAGGAACAGTCCGACCAGGTTCATGAGGGGGAGGGAGAGCATATTGGTGAGGACCAGGGACCATCCCCACACCGTGGTCCAGAATGGCAGGCGGGCTTTAAAGACGGTCTCCGAGATCAGCCAGGAGATCGTTCCCAACAGGAAAAAGGCCGCTTGCAGGTAATATGGGGAAAGATACAGGAACTCGAGTTTTTCCGATAGCGTGAGTGGGGATGATCTCCAAACCTTCCCTTGAGTCTTGGAAGGAGAATTGTTGTATTGTTCTATTGTTCTATTGTTTTCCTGTATTAAACTTTGAGTTTTGAGCTGTAGTTTTGAGTTTTGAGTTTGAAGTTTTAAGTTTTCACCATCCGCCCACCGGCCAAACAGGAGATGGAAGAATTGCTTGCGGATGTTGAAGCTGTGTCCTTCTGCCCAGCGCATTCTCTGCCTTATGAGCCGCTTTATGGTGGACACACATTCGGAAGGCGCTTGGATGTAGGGGGTGTAGAGGACCCGGTACCCGGCTTCGTAGAGCTTCAGGGTCAGTTCAAAGTCTTCCGTGAGGGAAGTCCCCCACTGGAAGGTCTCAAGGAGGTCCCTCCGAATCATATACACCGATCCGGCGATTTGCTTGAGTCCTCCGTAGAGCTCTGCTCCCGATCGTTCAATCACATAGGATCCGGCATATTCTGATCGGACTCCCCTC